>TBL_comb48_EPIDRAFT_1000325_pt1 | contig 37708 bp, 34 predicted proteins | sample TroBogEpilimnion_37_FD_10681 | JGI IMG/M metagenome (IMG submission 10681) | reverse complement strand
GGTGTGTTGATCTGACATGGTGTTTTAAATCTATAAATTTACTTGATTGCACGATAGCCAATATCCTTACGATATTGCATACCTTCAAATTGAATCTTGTTAATAGCTTCGTAGGCTTTTTGTTGTGCACCACGTACAGTGTCAGCAAGACCAACAATACACATCACACGTCCACCTGATGTCACTACTTTGCCATCTTGCAACTTGGTGCCAGCATGGAAGGTAATTTGATCTTCTGTATCCGCCGGAATACCAGTAATGACATCGCCTGCACGAGGGGTGTCTGGATAATTATGGGCTGCAAGCACAACACCTAGGGCGGTGCGGCGATCCCATTCCAAATCCACTTCATTGAGGGTGCCATCAACAGCATGATCCAATGCATTCACTAGGTCGCTACGTAAGCGTGCCATGATAGGTTGAGTCTCTGGGTCACCCATGCGGCAATTAAATTCTAAAGTCTTGATCTTGCCATCAGGGGTAATCATCAGACCTGCATATAAAAAGCCTGTGTATGGAATACCATCTACCTTCATACCTTGAACGGTTGGCATGATTACTTCACGCAATGCACGCGCATGAATTTCTGGCGTGACTACAGGGGCGGGGGAGTAAGCACCCATGCCGCCAGTATTAGGTCCTTGATCGGCATCGAGTAAGCGCTTGTGATCTTGGCTAGTGGCTAAGGCCAAAACATTCTTGCCATCCACCAAAACAATAAAGCTAGCCTCCTCGCCAGTGAGGAATTCTTCAATCACAACACGAGCACCTGCATTACCGAGTTTGTTATCAGCCAACATCATGTCAACTGCAGCGTGAGCTTCTGCAAGACTCATAGCAACCACTACACCTTTACCAGCGGCAAGGCCATCAGCCTTAATCACAATCGGCGCACCTTTAGCATCAATATAAGCATGCGCCTCTAATGCATTGGAAAAGGTTTGATAATCCGCCGTTGGAATGCCATGGCGTTTCATGAAGGCTTTAGAAAAGTCTTTAGAAGATTCCAATTGAGCCGCTAATTGGGTTGGCCCAAAAATACGTAAGCCATTGTTACGGAATACATCAACGATGCCAGCAGCTAACGGAGCTTCTGGACCTACCACGGTTAAATGAATCTTCTCACGCTTAGCAAAATCAGCTAACTCTTGTAATCCAGTGATTGGCAAGTTCTCAATACCTGCAGCAGTTTGCTTAGCAGTAGCTGTGCCACCGTTACCGGGAGCAACATATACGGTTTGGACTTGTGGAGATTGCGCTAACTTCCAAGCAAGCGCATGTTCACGTCCACCAGATCCGATTAAAAGAATTTTCATAATAGAAAGAGTAATACAGTTTTAAAGGGCAGCATTAGTAAATACTTCTTGTACGTCATCTAAGTTCTCAAGCGCATCTAATAACTTTTGCATGCTTTCAGCTTGATCACCTTCTAAGGCAATCTCCGTCTCAGGACGCATGGCAACCGTAGCTAACTCAGGCTTGAGGCCTGCTTTGCTAATGGCATCTTGTACTTTAGAAAAATCTGGAACAGGCGAGAGAACCTCTAGTGAGCCATCATCATGCGTAATGACATCATCGGCGCCAGCATCTAAAGCAACTTCCATGAGTTGATCTTCACTCGTGCCTGGTGCAAACAACATTTGGCCACAGTGTTTAAAAAGAAAAGCAACTGAGCCTTCAGTACCCATATTGCCGCCATTCTTATTGAAGGCATGACGAACTTCTGCAACAGTGCGAGTGCGATTATCGGTTAGACAATCCACAATGATGGCGGCACCATTCATGCCGTAGCCTTCATAACGAATTTCTTCGTAGTTAACGCCTTCGAGCGAACCAGTGCCGCGTTGAATGGCTCTTTGCACGTTATCGTTCGGCATATTAGAGTCTTTGGCTTTATCAATCGCCAGACGTAAACGTGGATTTGTAGCAATGTCGCCGCCACCTAATTTGGCAGCTACGGTAATTTCCTTAATGAGTTTGGTCCAAATCTTGCCGCGCTTTTCGTCCTGACGACCTTTGCGATGCTGAATATTGGCCCATTTCGAATGGCCGGCCATACGGGTAAGTCCTTTTAATTATTTGGCTAGAAGACACCATTTTAAGGGGTTCTAGACCCAAGGTAGAGGGTAACTAGCCAATTTTTGTTACACTCTCATGTCTTAGCAGTAACAAAGTAGCAAATAAGCAGAATTTCCACTGCAAACACCTGCCTCGGTGATGGAATTGGTAGACGTGCCGGACTCAAAATCCGGTGCCGCAAGGCGTGGCGGTTCGAGTCCGCCCCGAGGCACCACTCAAAGACTGCTCAGTCCTTGAGCATCTCTAAGTTATCTAAATTTCGTAAGTCTCTGACGTATTATTCATTGCTTGCTCAACAATCTTCTTTGTGAGTGTTGGTGAGAAGAGCTCAATAAATGTATAAACAAACGAGCGTAAATAAGCGCCTTGCTTGACGCCAAGATGAGTCACGTTATTTCCGAATAGGTGCCCAGCAGGGATCACTTTGAGATTGCGATCCCGATCGGGATCATAGGCATGACCAGCCACAATGCCAATACCCATACCAGTCTCTACATAAGTCTTAATCACGTCGGCATCAATCGCTTCCAAAATAATATCGGGCGTGATGTTTCTTTGTGCGAAGGCGGCATCAATCTTGCTACGGCCTGCAAATGCTTTGTCGTAGGTGATGATCGGATACTTGGCAATTTCTTCAAGCGTCAGTGTCGCTTGGTTGAGCAGCGGATGGCTCAATGGCACCATTAATACGTGATGCCATTGATAGCCCGGCAAGGCCAATACTCCGGGAGTGTTAGCAATGCCTTCAGTAGCAATCGCAATATCAGCGCGATCATGCGTTAGTAACTCTGCAATTTGACCTGGGCTGCCTTGCTGAATACTGACCTTTACCTTCGGGAAGCGTTTCGTAAACTCAGTAAGCACTTTAGGTAGTGCGTAGCGTGCTTGTGTATGCGTAGTCGCAATCACAAAGCTACCTTGATCTTGACTGGCAAAATCCTTTCCGACTCTTTTGAGAGTTTCGACCTCATCAAGAATGCGCTCTATCGAGCTCAAGATACGCTTACCTGGTTCGGTGAGAGAGCGAATGCGCTTGCCGTGACGACGAAAGATCTCCACACCTAATTCATCTTCTAATTCAATAATGGCTTTTGAAACGCCTGGCTGAGAAGTGAAGAGTGCTTTTGCAGCAGTCGTAAGATTGAAGTTCTGTCTAACTGCTTCCCGTACAAAACGGAACTGATGAAGATTCATAAGGATTCCTATCTATATATCTACAAAGATATAGGAATCAAATTCTAAATGATTTTTGGGTATTAAGCCTTAGAAACCCAGCGTAATCCAAGAAGCGCCAAGAGAAAGTAAAGTAAAGGCGGTGTGAGGGCCGTCAGGAGTGCTGGCCAGGAACCCAAGAGCCCTACGTTAGAAAACAGGGAGTTAAATAGCTGAAAGCTCATGCCTAACATGATGCCGCCAAATACCTTGATACCGACGCTACCCGCACGTACCTTCAGATAAGCAAACGGAAGGGCTAAGGTGAGCATCACAAAGATCGTGAATGGATAAATCACTTTTTTCCAGAAAGCAATGGAGTGACGCTCGGCATCTTGTTTGTTTTCGCGTAAATGTGCGATAAATCGACCCAAACTCACGATAGACATTTTTTCTGGACTAATTAACAGCACGTTCAAAATTTGAGGGGTAACTTCAGATTCCAAAGTAAGAATTGGGTGCGTAATAGTCTGCGCAGAAAAGGCTGGATTGAGTGGGTCTGATTGCTTAGTTTCTTTAAAGCGCGTTTCGGTTACATCATTCAAAACCCAAATACCAGTTTCATCAAAATGACCTGAGACTGCACTGCGGATAGAGAGTAGGTGATAAGTGTCATCAAACTCATACATGCGGATATTCTGAATTTCATTATCTTTATCTACTTTGCCGACGTTGACATAGCGCACGCCTGGCCGAACGGGGCCGCTACCATCTTCATCACGCAGGCGATCCTTGACCCAAACACCCGTTCTAAATTGAGAAGAGTAGGCCGACCCCATCGCCTTCATGCGGATCAGATCTGACTTGGCTTCGGTATAGGGGCCAACCCATTCACTCATAATCAGAGTAAGCGCAATCAAAGGTAAAGAGATCTTGGTGAGTGTAATGAGGCCGCGTTTGACATCCAATCCAGCGATACGCAAAATGGTGAACTCAGACTGACTGGCCAGCATTGCAAATACATAAATACTGCCGATTAGACCTGCAATCGGAATAATTTCAGAGATGCGGCTTGGGGCTTTGAGGAGAACGTGCAATAAAGCCAAAGGTAGTGTGTACGCCCCCTGGACGGAGCCGAGTTCACCCAAGATATCGAAGAATAAAAACAAGGCTACCAAAGCGAACAAGATAAAACCAAAGGCAGCATAAATCTGCTTGGCTAAGTAGCGCTCATAAATGAAAGGGAAGAGCAATTTCATTTAGCGACCATGGAGGCAGGCAGTTGACGACGCCACCACTTCAGAGAGGGGTTAATACGATTGCGAATTAAGGCAGCTGCAATCAAGAGGGCCATTAAGTGAATTGGCCAAATTGCTACAAAGACGCTAACCCTGCCTTGCGAGACAAAATTCTGTGTGAGATTTAGTAGATTGCTGTAAATCAGATAAATTAAGACCGCATAGAACATCGCCGTATAGTTGCCAAGGCGTGGGTTTACATAAGCTAGTGGAATCGCAATCAATACCAAGCCTAACGCCATAAGAGGTAGGCCAACACGCCACAGCAACTCCGCTCGATTAGGGTTTAATGTGCTGGGATTAGGATCATTGAGCAGCTCCGTGATTGTTTTCTCGCGATCGCGTGGTGCAGGCGCCAATGACTCTTTACTGCGAATTTTGGTGCTGTATTCGTCAAACTCGAGGATTCTAAAATCAGGCTGGGTGGGTTGTCCCTCATAACGTCTACCGTTATGGAGCACGATCGATTTTTCACCACCCTCAGAATTTTGGATATAGCCAGTAGATGAAACTGCAATACTGAGGCGACCATTTTTGGAATCGGCTACAAAGATATTTTTGACTTCGCTTTTNTCCACATCGAGTTCTTCAATAAAGAACACGCGTTCNGCTTTGGCGGACTCCTTAAATTGTCCAGCACTAACCATCGATACGTCATCACGCTGTTGAAAGCGCTGACTAATTAAAGTGGACTCGCGGTTTGCCCAGGGCCATACAAAAAGTGCTAACAGGGCGATGACGATGATGAGTGGAGTAGCAAACTGGAGGATCGGGCGAATCAGACTGGCAATGCTCAGTCCACTCGCAAACCACACAATCATTTCTGAGTCTTTGTACCAACGCACTAAAACAATCAGGGTTGCCACAAATAGGGAAACAGTTAGAAGAACCGCAAGATACCCCAAAGTAGCTAAGGCAATCAAGACCAGCGCATCCTCAGGGTTAACTGCTCCATTCGCAGCGAAACCCAAAATTCGGATGACCAAAGTAGTCACCATGATGGTCACTAAGACCAAAAAGACCCCGCCAGTCGTAAAACTGAGTTCTCGGCGAAGGGCCTGTTTAAAAATCATGGGAGATAAGAGTCTGGATTGGTGAGCTTATTGGGGGTTTATAAATGGCTTATATTGCTGATATTCAGGGAAGTTCATCTCATGTCGGAGGATAATGGATAAACGTCCCCAATTAGTAATTACACCCCTTTGAATCTACTAAAACACAGTTATAGATTATGACAATTCAATTCAGCACTAAGATTTTCCCTCAAGCCGACCTGCAGAGCCCAAAACTTCAGAAATCCAGCCTCAAGTCCCTGCTGGCTCATAGCACCGACTGCTTAGTTTTGGCCTATTCCAAGGTAGATTTGGATAGTTTTGCTGCTACCAAGGGCGCGAAGGCAAAAGCAGGATTTTTGCCAGAGCTAGATCTACTACTTGGGGGTTCAGTCAACCACGCCAATATCTTAGGAGATCTAGATCCTAAGCAAGCTTCAGTGTGTATTTTGCGCTCAGAAAAATCTTGGTCCACCAATGGCGTTAAAGCAAAACGAGTATTGCTAGTCAGTTTGGGTGATGTTCATCTTGCTGGTGAGCGTAGTTTGACAACATATTCCAAAGTTGCTCGCGCAGCTTTGAAGGTATTAAGCGGTGGATCTATTGAATCAGCGCTTTGGTTTATTCCTAGCTTTGCTCTTGCGCATCACGCAGACTTTATTGCAGAGGAAGTGCGCCTAACTATTCAATATGCCGGTGATCAGGCTTATCGTTTTGGTGTGCGTCAGCCTGCTATGAAGTTTAAGGTTAAAGATAAGGCGGATGCGTTTAAGAATTTAGTATTTGCCGGTAACAATAATTGCGCTAAGGAACTTAAGAGTGCAGTAGAGCAGGGTACATCCATGGTTGAAGGAATGAACTTGGCTAAAGACCTCGGTAATCTTCCTCCAAACATTTGCACTCCGACTTACTTGGGCAAGACCGCCCAAGGCCTGAGCAAAAAGACTAGCCTCAAAGTGGAAGTGCTCGGACGTAAACAGATCGAGGCTTTGGGTATGGGCTCATTCTTATCAGTCGCTCAAGGATCTGAGACGCCCCCACAATTTATTGTGATGAAACATCAAGGTGGTAAAGCGGGAGAGGCGCCGATTGTTTTAGTTGGCAAAGGGATTACTTTTGACACAGGCGGTATCTCACTCAAGCCAGGCGAAGCCATGGATGAAATGAAATACGACATGTGTGGTGCAGCTTCAGTCATCGGCACTATGTATTCTGTTGCTTTAATGAAGCTGAAGAAGAACGTCATTGGCGTGATTCCAACTTGTGAAAACATGCCGTCAGGTCAAGCCACCCGTCCTGGCGATATCGTGAAAAGTATGTCCGGCCAGACGATTGAGATTCTCAATACTGATGCAGAAGGCCGCTTAATTCTTTGTGATGCACTCACTTATGTAGAGCGCTTTAAGCCTGCGGCAGTGATTGATATTGCGACCCTAACTGGCGCCTGCATCATTGCCTTAGGTCATGTGCATAGCGGCCTGTTCTCTGATGATGAGGGCTTAGTTGGCGAGCTCACTAAAGCAGGCCATGCCTCGCTCGATACAGTATGGCGCTTGCCTTTAGATGCTGCCTACCATGAGCAGCTCAAATCTAACTTTGCAGATGTGGCCAATATAGGTGGACGCCCAGCTGGTAGCGTGACTGCCGCTTGCTTCTTATCCCGTTTTACTGAGAAATATAAATGGGCCCACTTAGATATCGCTGGTACTGCATGGAAGAGTGGTGCTGCCAAAGGTTCTACTGGTCGCCCAGTACCGCTGCTAGTGAATTTCTTGCTCGAGCGTAAGTAAGCTCCAAAGTTCTGGATAAATATTGAATGGCTCGAATTGATTTTCATAGCAATGTCAGTGACAAGCTGGAATATGCTTGTCGCCTCACGCGCAAGATCTGGAGCGCAACACCTGAAGGTGAGTCGGTACGGAATATCGTGATGGTGGGGGAGAAGGCTGATCTTCAAAAGCTAAATGAATTGCTTTGGTCTTTTAGCGCAACAGACTTTTTGCCACACTGTTTTATTGATGATGAAGCTGCTGCAGAAACGCCTATCGTGTTGACGGATGACTTTGCTTCCTCAGCACTTAGTAACGTGCCACATGCAGATGTCATGATTCATTTGGGCATGCGTATGCCTACTGATGTGCCTGCTCTAGTAGCACGCTTTCCTAGAATTGTTGAGGTAGTCACAGTCAATGAGGCAGAGCGCTTAGCAGGTCGTGAGCGTTTTAAAGCCTATCGAGAGTTGGGTCACGAGTTGCACAACTTCGATCAATCTAAAACTTAACGACCCCAATTTGATCCCAATACACGGCCTCAATACCCATGCTGATTCATCCCCAGTTTGATCCTGCAGCAATTCGGATTGGATCGTTTGCGATCCATTGGTATGGCTTGATGTATTTGATGGCCTTTGTGCAATTTTTGCTCTTAGGTCGCTTGCGCGTTAAATCACCCCGCTATCAACTATTGGGCTGGACTTATAAAGATCTTGAGGATCTCCTCTTTGCGGGCGTGCTTGGTGTGGTGCTTGGCGGACGTTTGGGTTATACCCTGTTTTATATGCCGGGCTTTTACCTATCTCACCCACTGAGCATTTTCAAAATTTGGGAAGGCGGTATGTCTTTTCATGGCGGTTTGCTGGGAGTTCTGGTTGCGCTGTATTGGTTTTCTAAAAAACATAAAACCACTTTTTTTGTTGTCAGCGATCTCGTCGCGCCCTTGGTTCCATTTGGTTTGGCCTTTGGACGATTAGGAAATTTTATTAATGGCGAGCTATGGGGTAGGCCAACTGATTTACCTTGGGCTATGGTGTTCCCATTAGTAGACTCTGTACCGCGCCATCCATCGCAAATCTATCAAATGCTTGGTGAGGGAATCCTACTTGGTATTGCGCTGTGGATTTACGCAAGCAAACCAAGAAGGGTGGGGCAAGTTTCTGGATTCTTCTTATTGGGTTACGGTGTATGCCGTTTCTTGGCCGAATATGCACGCGAGCCAGATTCTTTCTTGGGTCTTCTGGGTTTAGGTTTATCGATGGGTCAATGGTTATGTGTGCCGATGATCATATTTGGTATCTATCTCATGACGGCATTCAAGTCCAAGAGCAAGTGAAACAACTAAAGCCATGCTAAATGAAGAGCTCACCTTACGTAAGCTAGAAATACTCTGCTCGTTCGTGCGTACTGGTAGCCTATCCAAAACTGCAGATGAATTACATTTAAGTTCTGTCAGTATCCATAAGGCCCTACACTCTCTTGAGTCTGGCATTGGATGCCCACTTTTTGTCAAAGAAGGCCGTCAATTAAAGGCTTTGCCTGCAGCCATCTATTTAGCGGAAGCAAGTTCTGATTTATTGGGGGATGTAGATCGTATTCTGAAGAAGACGCGATCAAAGGCTGGAGTAGAGACTGGGCAAATTCGTTTGGGTTCCATGTACTCTTTGACGGCCAACATCATCCCGAGAGTCATCATGGGCACCAAAATCCGTAGACCTGACTTAGATATTGATTTGTACCTTGGGTCCAACGAAGATTTAATGAAGAAGCTCGGCGAGGGGAATGTGGATGCAGTAGTCATGGCAGTTCCCGTAAGAGATCTTCCAGAGGGCGTCCAAGTAGTACCCCTTTTTGAGGACCAGTTATTTTTAGCCTCCTCAAAAAACAATAAGCCAACAGAAGCCAATGTTGATCTATCTGAGTATCGGAATGAGAAATTTTTGACCCTGCAAGACGGCTTTGCCACAACCTCTGGGTTTTATGAGGCCTTTCAGCTCGCTGGCTTTAAACCGGATGTAGTGATGAAGGTTGGTGATATCTTCTCCTTGATGAATATGGTCTCAGGAGACCTCGGAAGGTCTTTGTTGCCTGGTAGGGTGAAGGCCTTGATGGGCAACGCCATTGAATTTACCCCCTTATTGCCAAAATACCAGGTGACGCAACATATTGGCCTAATGTACCTCCAGGCTAATGAATCAAACCCCAATATCCTCGCTCTAGCTGCTGAAACCCGCATGTTGCATCGCAATACCGGTTAAAAGACTTAGCAAAAGCTGGGTTAATCCTTAACTTTAAGTTAATGAATATAGACTTTCATTAATTGATTTGATCTTTGTACGCCTATAAATTAAGCATATGCTCATCCACCTTTGGGCTAAATTTTTTGAGAAATATACATGCTTGAAAAGCTAGCAAAAGCCCGCTATTTTTCCCGTGTTACGGGCGCAGTGAATCGACTCATTTCTGAGCGTGGCGAATCCAATGCCGTCAGTATGGCTAACGATGTTATTCACAACTATCGTAAGCTTTCCAAAGATCAGCATTCTAAATTTTTCAATTTTCTATTTGAAAAACTGAACCCTGATGCTGCTGCAGTAATGGCTGCAGCGCAAAATTTTTCAGCAGAAGCCAGTGCTCGCAATTACATTAAGTTGCAGCGCGTAACCGAGCCACCAAGACAAGAATTATTCCGTCGACTCAATCGTGCAAGCAATGGAACTGCAGCACTGGTTGAAATGCGCCGTGACCTTCTGCATTTGCTTGAGAAGCAGCCCGAGTTAACTGCGGTTGACTTTGACTTACGCCATCTTTTGTCTTCTTGGTTTAATCCAGGATTTTTAAAAATGCATCGAGTAGATTGGAAGTCTCCTGCAGAAGTTTTGGAGAAGCTCATTCAACATGAAGCGGTGCATGCAATTGATGGCTGGGATGACCTGCGCCGCCGCTTACAGCCTGACCGCAGATGCTTTGCATTTTTTCATCCACAGCTTCCAAACGAGCCTTTAATCTTCGTTGAGGTAGCTCTTTTGCCAGAAATTCCAGCCGTGATTACGCCGTTGGTAGATAAGAAGGCAGAGACAGTTCATCAAAGCTCGCAATATAAAGTTGCTGCTTTTTATTCCATCAGCAACTGTGAGCCTGGATTGCGTGGTGTTTCTATGGGTAACTTTTTAATTAAACGAGTTGCTGAACAGTTACATGCAGAATTCCCAGGTCTCAAAACCTTTGTGACGCTTTCACCAATTCCAGGTTTCATTGACTGGGTTGCTGCTGGTGCAGATATTGGTGGTGAAAAGACCGGCACCCAACTTAAGCCAGCAATACGCACTGCTCGTGAGCAATCCATAGAAGCCCTTGGGCTTGCCAATCGCTCTTGGCCTGAGCGATTAAGTGCTGGATGGCATCCAGATAATGCTACAGAAAAAGAAAAGTCTGCTTTATTGTGCCTGGCAAGTATTTACTTGGGGCTGGGCTCTGCTGGCCGTAACGGTAATCCAGTGGCAAAGTTTCATTTGGGTAATGGCGCAAAGTTGCATCAAATTAACTGGGCTGGGGATTTATCCCGCAAAGGTTTAAGGCAGTCTGCATCTTTAATGGTTAATTATTTGTATGACCTTTCGGCCGTTGAAGAGAATCATGAGCGTTTTACACAAGGCGAAATTGATTATTCCCGCGCAGTTGGTCGTTTAATGCAGATTTGAGTAAGCAATTAAGTAGAAAATACTCTAAAGCAGAATTCAAAGAGTATTCGCTTTAGAATGGGCTATCAAGAAGTCGGCGCTTATAAAGCTGGCAGTACCCACGGATGGAAGTAAAAAATAATCATTTAGGAGATGAATATGACAGATACAAAAGAAATTAGCCAATTACGTCGCGCACTTTTGCTTGGCGCTGCCGGAGCATCTGTTGCTGGATATGATCTGAGTGCGTTCGCTCAATCGGGCGCTAAAAGTTTAAAGATATCCCATCAATTTCCAAGTGGTACAGACTTCCGCGATCGTCTCTGCAAGAAGTTTGGTGAGGAGGTCACTAAAAAAACAAACGGTGAATTGAAGTTCGACGTTTATCCGCAATCCTCATTAATGAAAACAAACGCCCAATTTAGCGCTTTACGTAAGGGTGCACTAGACTTTAGTTTCTATCCGATGCCCTATGCAGGCGGTGAAGTAGTTGAAGCCAATATTGGTTTAATGCCAGCGCTGGTGACTAGCTATGAGCAAGGCGCAAAATGGAAAAATGCTGAGGTTGGTAAGATCCTGAATAAGGTCATGGAGTCAAAGGGTATTGTGATTGTTAGTTGGGTATGGCAAGCCGGTGGTGTTGCTACTCGCTCAGGTCCTATTGTTGTTCCGGATGATGTAAAAGGCGTTAAGGTTCGCGGCGGTAGTCGTGAGTTTGATGCGATGTTGAAAGCTGCTGGAGGCTCTGTAATGACCTCTATTCCTTCTAATGAGATCTATCAAGCTGTTCAAACAGGCTCTCTAGAGGCTGCTTACACCTCTTCCGCAAGCTTAATGTCATTCAAGCTTGCAGAGTTAACAAAGAACTTTACATCCGCCAAAAATAAGTCATATTGGTACATGTTAGAGCCACTCATGATGTCCAAAATGGTATTTGATTCACTAACACCAAAACAGCGTGATGTGATTATGGCTGTTGGTACTGATATGGAAAAGTTTGGCACTGAACAGGCAAAATTAGATGATATTGACGCATCCATTGCATTTACTAAAGCAGGTAACAAGGTTTTTGAAATGGATATGTCTGTGGTGGACAAGTGGAAAGCTGTTGCCAAAGGCTCTGCATGGAAAGAGTTTTCTGAGCGTAATGAAACCTGCGCAGCCATGATGCGCTCTGCAGAGAAAATTTCGTAATATGTTTAAAGCCTTAGAAGCCGCTGACAGAGTGATGTCAGCGGTAAATAAGTTCTTGGTGTTGTTAGGCTCACTTGCCTTACTGGCTGCAGCATTGATCCTAAGTTACAGCGTAATGTCTCGTGGACTCTTTCATGCAGCGAATGACTGGCAGGATGAGGCAGCATTGTTTTGCTTGGTTGGCGTCACCTTTCTTTGCAGTTCTTACGTACAAGAAAAGCGTGGGCATATCGGTATTTCAGCCATTGAGGGTTTATTGCCGCACCCAGTAAATACAGTACGCAAAATTATTATCGACATAATTTCTTGCTTATTTTTTGCCTTCTTCTCCGCTAAAACATGGGATTTGCTTCATGAAGCCTGGGTTGATGGTCAAGTCACGAACTCCACATGGGCTCCGCCTTTATGGATTCCCTACGCAATGATGTTTACTGGAATGATGTTACTTACATTCCAATTATTTCTTCAAATTTTCATCAGAAAAGCAGCGGCTCCTGATGTAGTAACTGGGGGTCACTAAGATGTCCGTTCTCACTATTGGACTTTTGTTTGCGTTTGTAACCCTGTTGATTATGTTCTCAGGGATTTCAATTGCCTTTGCTCTGGGTATTGTGGCAATCATCTTTATGTATTTTTTCATGCCCGCTTCATCGCTAGATACTGTTGCTCAAAATGTATACGAGGAAATGTCTAGTATTACTTTGATGTCAATACCATTGTTTATCTTGAAGGGTGCCGCTATTGGCCGTTCACGTGCTGGTAAGGATTTGTATGATGCCCTCCATGTATGGATGGGTAAGATTCCTGGCGGCTTAGGAGTTGCAAACGTTTTTGCATGTGCGCTATTTGCTGCTATGGCCGGATCTAGTCCTGCCACCTGTTCTGCAATTGGTAGTGCAGGGATTCCTGAAATGCGTAAGCGTGGTTACTCTCCAGGTTTTGCAGCAGGCATTATCGCGGCTGGTGGAACTTTGGGAATTTTATTGCCACCTTCAATCACCATGATTCTGTATTCGGTTGCCGCAGAGCAATCTTTGGGACGCTTATTTTTGGCGGCCATTGGCCCTGGAATCATGTTGGTCATTTTCTTCTCTGCCTACACCGTCTATCGCTTCCGCAAGGAATATGCCAGTGCTTACGAGGCTTATTCTGTAAATAAGGTTTCTACGCCTATATTAGAGCGCCAAACTTACACCATTCAACAAAAAATGAGTTCGTTACCACGAGTTTTACCTTTCTTGGTTTTGTTAATTGGTGTGATGGTGGCTTTGTATGGTGGTTATGCAACTCCTGCTGAAACAGCTGGCTTAGGCGCAGTTTTTGCATTCTTACTAATTGCTGTTATCTATAAGATGTGGCGTTTTAAGGATTTGTATCCATTATTGGATGTCACCATTCGTGAATCTGCAATGTTGATGTTCATCATTGGCATGTCCTTGCTCTTTGCAAATGTGATGAGTTATCTGCACTTGAGTCAATCTGCCGCACAGGCGATTGTTGATTTAAATACATCGAAATGGATTTTATTGGGCGCCATTTTATTAATGGTCATTGTGTTGGGTTTCTTTTTGCCACCAGTCTCAATTATTTTGATGACTTCACCAATTTTCCTCCCACCTCTGCGCGCGGCTGGTTTTGATTTAATTTGGTTTGGTGTGGTGATGACTATTGTGATGGAGACGGGCTTAATTCATCCACCCGTTGGCCTGAATATTTTTGTTATTAAGAATATTGCCCCCGACATCACATTAAGTGAAATCATATGGGGCGTGATGCCCTTCGTAGTCATCATGCTTCTCTCGGTGGTATTGCTCTGTGTATTCCCAGAGATTGCCACTGGATTATCCAATTGGGTAATGGGCGCGCCTCTAGTTTAAGAAATTAAGGAATTTTTCATGAATTTGTACTCAGTATTGGAAAAAGGTTTTCCAAAAGATAAAAAAGCATGCGCCCTTGAAACGCATGATGGCCTTTATTACTCTTGGAGTGATCTTGAGTCCGCTACTGCCAAGTTAGCTAATTTATTGGCTGGCCTCAAGCTCCCAAAAGGAGCAAGAGTTGCAGTGCAGGTTGAGAAGTCTCCCGAAGCGCTATTCCTTTATTTAGCCACGATTCGTGCGGGTTATGTGTATTTGCCTCTCAATACAGCCTATCAGGCTGCTGAAATCCAGTACTTTCTGGAAAATGCGGAGCCAGCAGTGGTTGTTTGCAGTAGCAAGAATTACTCTTGGGTTTCTAAGACTGCATCTAAGGCAGGCACAAAGCATGTTTTCACGCTGGATGACAGCCGTACTGGCAGTTTATTAGACCGTGCGGCAAGCCTGAGCGATCAATTCAAAACGGTTCCTGCAAAAGATGATGATCTTGCGGCTATTCTGTATACCTCTGGTACAACAGGTCGCAGCAAGGGTGCAATGCTCACTCATAAAAACTTGGGCAGCAATGCTGAGGTATTGCAAAAGTTCTGGGGCTGGAAAAAAGGTGATGTATTGCTACACGCTTTGCCTATCTTCCACGTACATGGATTGTTTGTCGCCGCACACGGTGCTTTGATTAATGGCAGCAAAATGATTTGGTTGCCACGTTTAGATACTGCGCAGCTGATTAAACATATGCCGCAATCTACAGTGATGATGGGTGTACCTACATTCTATGTGCGTCTATTAGCTGACAAGGGATTTACTAAAAAAGTAGCAAGCAAGATGCGCTTGTTCGTTTCTGGTTCAGCGCCATTGTTGACAGAAACATTTAACACTTTTAAAGAAGTAATTGGTCAACCGATTCTTGAGCGTTATGGCATGAGTGAAACCGTGATGTTGGTTTCCAATCCCTATAAAGGGAAGCGGGTAGGCGGCTCGGTTGGTCTGCCATTACCTGGCGTTCAGGTGCGTGTGGTTGATGAAGATAACAAGCCATGCAAAGTGAATGAAATTGGCAGCATTCAGGTGAAGGGGCCGAATGTATTTAAGGGTTACTGGCGCATGCCTGAGAAGACTGCCGAAGAGTTCACCAAAGACGGTTGGTTTAAGACTGGAGACGTAGGCCGTTGGGGTGGTGATGCCAATGGTGGCAAAGCCCCAAATGATTACTTGTGCATTGTTGGCCGCAGCAAGGATTTAATTATTTCTGGTGGCTACAACGTCTATCCAAAAGAAATCGAAAGCTTTATCGATGATATGGCGGGTGTTGATGAAAGTGCTGTGATCGGTATTCCGCATCCAGATTTTGGTGAGGCAGTGATGGCAGTAGTTGTGCCTAAGGCTGGAGCAAAACTCAATGCTGAGGCAATGATTGCTACTTTGAAAACACAAATTGCGAACTTCAAGATTCCAAAGCGTGTTGAGATCGTTGCCGACTTACCGCGTAATGCTATGGGTAAGGTGCAAAAGAATATCTTGCGTCAGCAGTACACAGCGTAGTTAAAAACCAAATGCCTTGCGGCTTTCATTAAACATGAAGGCTGCAAGGAAAAAAAGCATAATGCCAAAAACGCGCTTGAGTTGAGCGATATCGAGTTTTCTGGCCATCTTGGCACCTAGGGGTGCAGTAAAGATACTGACCGTCACAATGCAAGCTACTGCTGGTAAGTAAACAAAGCCCATTGAGCCTGCTGGCAGATTAGGATTACCCCAGCTGCCATACATATAACCAATCGTTGCTGCAGCTGCAATCGGAAAACCTAGGCCTGATGAAGTAGCCATGGCGGTATGGGGCTTGACATTGCACCACAGCATAAACGGCACGGTAATAAATGCGCCACCTGCACCCACTAAACTTGCGAGCGCTCCAGCAAATGTACCGAAAGAAAATAAACCAAATACACCAGGTAAATCTCTACCTGCCTTAGGTTTTTTATTCAGCAGCATCTGAATAGAGGTGTAAACAATAAAGACTGCGAAGAAGAGTGAGAGCCAAGAGGTCTTCAGTGATTCGAATAATTCACTTCCACCAACCAGTCCACCAAAAACCATGCCAGGACTTAGAGAGGCAACTAGCTTCCAGTCAATCGAGCCATGTTTGTGATGCGCCCAAATTGCAGAGGTAGTGGTAAATAGAATGGTAGCCATACCAGTTGCAATGGCCATGTGCACAATCACTTCCTGACTAAAACCCAGATGATTAAAAACCAGGATCATGAATGGCACCAGAATCATGCCGCCACCAATGCCGAGCAGTCCGGCTAAGTAACCTGAGATGCCGCCACACAACATCAACATCAAGATGTCATTTAGTAACATGAATTCCCCGCCTTAGCCGCTAGGCCGTCATCCTGAACCCTAAGGTTCAAGGTGGAACGGCTACTCTGCTTCGGGTGCATTAAGAAGTTCAGGGAGTAACCAAGTCTAAGTTGGCACTGTGAACTGTCGAAACGCTCACGCCCACAAGGTAAAGATCGTTCCGGATGCTTGCGCATCGGTTCAAGGAACTATTGGCCTTGGCGAACCAGGCAGGGAAAGGGTTTGCATCAAAGAATCTACTTGCTCCTCAAGCTCTCGAATTTGATCTTGAAGACGAGCTACTTCATCGGCGTTCATATTCGAGGCAGTACTTTGATGTGATGGGTTTTTTTGTAATGTGATGAGGTCGCCAGCAATTTTAAGTGCTGCCATCATGCTGGCACGTTCAATACTGCGATTGCCCCCGTTAAAAGCTAGTTGAATTTGTTCATCAACCAATACACATGCCGCACGAAGTAATGGCTCATGCTCTGCACTTGTAGCCAGGGTAATTTTTTGACCGGCTAGAGTTACTTCAATGCGTTGTTGGCTCATTGTCTTCCTCTGGGTTAGTTGGTGGGATAGCTCCACCAAGCAGATTAAGCTGACGACCATCGCTCTGTTCTGGCAGGCGACTCAAAATATGTTGAATACGCTTTTGTGCATCTTCAATCTTATTTTCGAGCTGCACACGATTTTGATTTAAGTTCTGAACCGCATCGGCAATAGCTCGAATTTTTCTAGCCACGCGATCAATGGATGCGCATAGCACATCCATATCTGAGGCTTGGTTGCCAGTCGAAAGAGGGGGGATCTGACTCATACTGGCATTGTAGTCTGAAAATAGGGGGTTATTTCATGGCGTAACGCAGGCCAACAAATACATTGGATCCAGGGTTAGCGTAGCCATAATTGGTCTGGTACTGGGAATTAAAGACATTATTCCAGCGCACAAAAGCGGATAAATTTTTCTCAATGAGATAGCTGCCGTAAAGGCCTACCAAGGTAAAACTCTGCATATTGTAGGTATTTGCTGTTTGGGTTCCATTCACACCACCCCAGCGCGGCCCCGAAAGGGTAATGTTAGTGCCAATATTCAATTTACTAAGTTTGTAATCAGCCAGGAAATTACCAACCCAGTTTGCTCGATTTGGTACATCTAAGCCAGTAGCTTGGTCTACTGTACTCATAGCATCCGCTGATGCCTTTAAAGTGAGTGAATTGATTTGTCCATCAACACCAAGAGAGGCACCTCTAATTTGAACCAAGCTAAAGTTCACCGGATGAGAGCCTGAGTAGTATGCTGGATTACCGCAATTGCCATCATCGTCATAGCAGTTGATTGGGACAATAAAGTTTTCAATTTTATTTTGGTATGCAGTTAAATGGACGCCATAGTTGCGAGTCTCATAGTGAATGCCTGTTTCCAGATTTTTATTAGTCTCTGGTTTTAAATTTGCAGTCCCATAACCTGGATAGTAAAGATCATTAAACGATGGCGCTCTAAAGCCAGTTCCGTAATTAATATTGGCTCTTAACTCTTTGGTAATAAAGTAACCATACGCTGCGCTATAAGTTACCTTTGATCCATATTGTGATATTTGATCATTTCTGAGGGCGACTGTTGCTAGATTATTGCCTCGTTTTAATTCGTAGGATCCTGCAATTGAATTGGTTGTACGTTGTTGGTTAATATTGATATTGCTACATGCGTCATAGTAGCCACAAAAAGTTTGATATGCAGAGTTATTCATGTTTGCATATTGAATATTGCGCTCTAGTAAGACTTGTAGTTTATCTGTTCCAATTTTGATATCGTTTTGCCAAAGAAAATCATAAGAGGGAGTTACCAATCGATCATTACTTTGAGAGGTCAAGCTTTGTGAGGCATTTGTTGAGCTAGATGCCTGAAAATAACTCGACCAAATTTCAGAAATTTGATTCTTGGAATACGCAGAAAAAACAGCAAGTTGATTGATGCCTTGCGCTACCTCTGGGTTGCCACTGATGTATTCATTACTTGGGTATTGATAGCTATTTTTGCTCGCAAATATCTTTAAACCTAATTCTTGTCCTGTTGACCAGGTGGTGGAGAGAGATCCCGTTGCACCTAAGCGCGTATATCCTGTTGGCGATGTTGGATAGGGCGATGGAAGGGTTGTTGAATAGTTTGGGCCACCTTTGTAGTGTGGGTTATTTGCGGCAACCGTATTAAAGCCTGCAGAATTTTCTTGGCTAATTCCTATTGAATAATTTGTTGGACTATCTTTACCGAGCGATCCAGAGATTGCTGCATTGGTAATGCTGGTGTTGTAGGTGCCATAGCCTGACGATGCCTCAAACTGGGTTGGACCCCCACCTTTTTTTGTGAATATCTGAATAACGCCACCCATTGCATCTGAGCCATAAAAGGTACTTTGTGCCCCATAAATGATTTCAATATGGTCAATGAGTGAAAGGGGTATTGCATCCCAGATGGCGCCGCCACCTACCGAATCAATTTTTACGCCATCAACTAATACCAAGCTTTGAGAATTACTGGTACCTCTTAAATAGACGCTTGATATATTTCCTGCGCCGCCAGAGCTCGATATTTGAATACCTCTTTGTTGTTGCAGTAAATCAGGAAGACTGGATTGAGCAGAATTTTCAATCTCTTCTCTGCTGATGTAGGTGTAGTCAGCCAAGACATCATTTCCTGATTTTGGTGAACGTGTTGCGGTGACAATAATGGGATCGCTGGGATTAAGTGAGTTAGTGACGGAAACACTGGAGACTACTTGTGCCGAGGCGATTGAGATTGAGCCTACGGCAAATACAGGCGCACAGAATGTAGCGACTGGTTTAATGAACTGCTGCTTCATGATTCACTTTCTGTTATCGATTGCCCAGCTAACTTCCCCGTTAGCTAGGTCGAACAGAATTTCCCGTGCAGGAGTTCAGGCGTCAATTAGGCGCAGCATTGAAAATACTTAGCGCATACTTGGCGCGCGAAGATCCCCGTCCGCAAAATTCCACCTGTCTTGGCCGGTATCCGGGCTAGTAAATATCAGAATCTGGCCTTCCCATGCGATTGACACGCACAGTGGCTTTGTCAGATTCCTGACGCCCTAAAATGGTTAAAAAAATAGCCTAAAAGGACGCATTTACCTACCGTTGCGGGGGCAGCACACGTTTAGTGTTTCCCGTTTAACTTTATTGCACTGCAATAAAGCACCACGACAAGTGAATTCTAACTTAAGAACGTGCCTGATTAGGGTTTTTATCTAGTCTTCGGGGTAAATAAGCCTACAATAGACGGTCTTGGAACAAAAATTTATGACTGTATTAGATAAGCACCCAGAGAAGAACCTCATTCGCCTGCAGTTAGGTCAAAACTCGGTCTTGAAAAGCTTGGATCAGGATACGATGGCTGAATTAGAGCGCCACCTAGAAATCTCCGACCTTAAAAAATCTGAAATCTTGCTCCATCAGGGTGATCATCAGATGGAACAGTACTTTGTTCTGGATGGAATTCTTAAGCGTATTGTTTCTAGCCCAGATGCCAAAGAGATGATTCTGCGCTTTGCTATGGAAAAAGATATTGAAACAAGCTACGCCGCCTGGCGCCTTAAAACAGCTGCACCTTACAGTATTGCGTGTGTCACTAAGGCCCGTGTCGCCCGTATGCCAATGAAGAAGTGGGCAGAATTCCTCGAACAGCATACATCCCTTAAAGAGAGCTTTGAGTTTGAGGTAATGCGCCTCATGAGTGAAATCATGGCCCATACAATTACATTACATATGCTCGATGCCCCTGGCCGAGTAGAGCGCTTCTTGCGTAAATACGAGGATTTGTTCGAGCTTCTTCCAAAGAAGGAGTTGGCAGCCTACCTTAACCTCTCTCCAGAGACTTTAAGTCGCCTCAAAACGAAGCATAAAGAGCTCTTTGTTTAAGTCTTAAGCTGCCTGTAATTACTGGATTTAGAGGGAAATTGACCAAAGTCAATGCTGATCCCGCCCCCCCAAGCCTAATATTCATCTCTGCATAAACGGGTGACAAAACCCGTTGTGCGTTTCATCACTACATTGGAGACGTTAGCGAAAGCTAAATTGCATTAGCTCTACAAGAGCAGACCTGCATTTTAAATAAATTTCTATGACTACAGATACTCAAAACACACAATTAACCGATGGCTTTCACCTCGTCATTGACGCCCTGAAAGCAAACGATCTCAATACTATTTTTGGCCTTGTTGGTATTCCAATTACTGACTTATGTCGTTTAGCGCAAGCAGAAGGTTTGCGTTTTATTGGCTTCCGTCACGAACAGCATGCGGGTAATGCTGCGGCGATTGCTGGTTACATGACACAAAAGCCTGGAATTTGCATGACAGTTTCTGCACCTGGTTTCTTGAACGGTTTGACAGCTTTGGCAAACGCTACAGTGAACTGTTTCCCAATGATTTTGATTTCTGGTTCAAGCGAGCGTGAAATCGTTGACTTGCAACAAGGTGACTACGAAGAGATGGACCAGCTCAACGCTGCTAAGCCATATTGCAAAGCAGCTTATCGTATTAATCACATTGAAGATATCGGCATTGGTTTTGCTCGTGCAATTCGTGCTGCTGTTTCTGGTCGTCCAGGTGGCGTGTATTTAGACTTGCCAGCGCAGTTGCTTGCACAAACAATGCCTGCTGATGAAGCTAAGAAAACCATTTTCAAAGTAATTGATCCAGTTCCACGTCAAATCCCAGCAGCAGATGCAGTTGCTCGTGCATTAGACGTATTGAAGGGCGCAAAGCGTCCATTGATCCTTTTAGGCAAGGGCGCTGCTTATGCTCAAGCTGATAAAGAGATTCGTGACTTGGTCGAAAAATCAGGTATTCCTTACTTGCCGATGTCAATGGCTAAAGGTTTGTTGCCAGACAATCATCCGCAGTCTGCTTCTGCAGCACGTTCATTCGTATTGGCTGAAGCTGATGCCGTGTTGTTGGTTGGTGCGCGTTTGAACTGGTTGCTAGCACACGGTAAGGGTAAAACTTGGGGTAAAGATCCTAAGAAATTTATCCAAATTGATATTCAAGCAAACGAAGTCGATAGCAACGTACAAATCGCTGCTCCATTGATTGGCGATATTGGTTCATGCGTTAGCGAACTTTTGAAGGGTATCTCTGCTGTTCCTAAGCCAAGCGCTGAGTGGATTGCTGCGATCACTGAGAAGAAAGATAAGAATCTGGCCAAGATGGCCGAGACATTGGCTAAAGAAGCTAGCCCAATGAACTTCCATGGCGCATTGCGTGTGATTCGCGATGTGATTAAGAAGAACCCGGATGTAAACTTGGTAAACGAGGGTGCAAATACACTCGACTATTGTCGTGCAATCGTTGATATGTACAAGCCACGTAAGCGTTTTGACTCTGGTACTTGGGGCATTATGGGTATCGGTATGGGTTACTCCATTGGTGCTGCAGTAATTAGCGGCTTGCCTACAGTTGCAGTTGAGGGAGACAGCGCGTTTGGCTTTAGCGGTATGGAATTAGAAACCGTTTGCCGCTATAACTTGCCAATCACAACCGTTGTATTTAACAACAACGGTGTATACCGCGGTACTGACGTTAACCCAACAGGTGGTGCTGATGTTGCACCGACTGTATTCGTTAAAGATGCGCGTTACGACAAGATGATTGAAGCGTTCGGTGGCGTTGGCTACTACGTTACTACCCCGGCAGAATTAGAGGCAGCATTAACAGAAGCGATTGCTGCAGGTAAACCAGCCCTCATCAATGCTGTTATTGATGAAACTGCGGGTACTGAGAGTGGACGTTTAACAAACTTAAACCCATCTACAGCAGCGGCTAAGAAATAAAACACAAGAAATAAAATACAATAAATAAGCTAGTTTAAGAACGGTAATAAATAGTTAATATTTTTGAGATAAATTTGAAGTAAACAAGAAAGACTTAAGGAGAAACAAACATGACTAAACCATTAGACGGAATTCGCATTATTGACTTCACACACGTACAAGCAGGTCCTGCATGTACTCAGTTGTTGGCTTGGTACGGCGCTGACGTAATTAAAGTTGAGCGTCCTGGTTCTGGCGACGTAACACGTAGCCAACTACGCGACATCCCAGGTGCAGATGCTTTGTATTTCACAATGTTGAACGGTAACAAGCGCTCTTTGACTTTGGATACTAAGACTGCCGAAGGTAAAGAAGTTTTAGAGAAGATGATCAAAACGTCTGATGTCATGGTTGAGAACTTTGGTCCAGGCGCTTTGGATCGCATGGGATTCTCTTGGAAGCGTATCCAAGAATTGAACCCAAAAATGATCATGGCTTCTGTTAAAGGTTTCAGTGATGGCCACTCATATGAAGACTTAAAAGTGTACGAGAACGTAGCTCAGTGTGCCGGCGGTGCCGCTTCTACAACTGGTTTCTGGGATGGTCCTCCTACAGTTTCTGCTGCTGCTTTGGGTGACTCTAATACCGGTATGCACTTGGCAATTGGTATTTTGACTGCTTTAATGCAACGTGAAAAAACTGGCCGTGGTCAAAAAGTATCTTGCTCAATGCAAGACGCTGTATTGAACTTGTGCCGCGTGAAGTTGCGCGACCAACAACGTTTGGACAAAGTTGGCTACTTGGAAGAGTATCCACAGTACCCACACGGTTCATTCACTGATGTAGTTCCACGTGGCGGTAACGCTGGTGGTGGCGGTCAGCCAGGTTGGGTATTGAAGTGTAAGGGTTGGGAAACAGATCCAAACGCATACATCTACTTCACCATTCAAGGTCACGCTTGGGAGCCAATTACTAAAGCTTTGGGTAAACCAGAGTGGGCAACTGATCCAGCGTACATGACCGCTGAAGCTCGTCAAGACAAGATCTTTGATATCTTTGCAACCATTGAAGACTGGCTTAAAGACAAGACTAAGTACGAAGCTGTGGATATCCTCCGCAAGTTCGATATTCCATGCGCTCCAGTTCTCTCCATGAAAGAATTAGCTGCTTCACCAGACTTGCGTAAGAGCGGTTCTATTGTTGAAGTGGATCACAAGGTGCGTGGCAAGTATTTGACTATCGGTAGCCCAATCAAGTTTTCTGATTTAGAAATCGAAGTGAAGCCATCACCAGTATTGGGTGAGCACACTGATGAAGTGTTGGCTGACCTTGGTTACAACGCTGATGACATCGCTAAGTTGCATACTGCAAAAGCAGTTTAAGAGCGATAGTAAATTAGTAGCATCTTGAAGGCGCTCCTTGTGAGCGCCTTTTTTATATAGATTGAGTCCATGAATACCAATATTGATTTAAGCCAATTAGTAGATTGCATTGGAGATGCCATCATCGTTGTTGATGCCCATGAAAAAATTGTGATGTGGAATCCTGCGGCGACTCGCATCTTTGGTTACACCGAAGCAGAGGCTTTGGGTAACACTTTGGATTTAATTGTTCCGGAGAGGCAACGCCAGCGTCATAACGAGGGTTGCCGTAAGACAATGGATACAGGGATTACGCGTTATGGAACATCATTATTAAAAGTACCGGCTCTTCATCAGAATGGCAGCATGCTCTCCATCGCATTTACGGTGGGTATGCTGTTTGATGAGCATCAGAAGGTCAGTGGGATTGTGGCAACTATTCGGGATGAAACAGCCAGATTTGCTGAGGAAAGGGCCCTCAAAAAGCGTATTTCTGATCTTGAAAATCCAGGCTCATAGCTCCATATAGTCCTTAAGATGGCTCCAAAGTGGGCTTAAATGAGGCCATGCTCATAAATTGGGCATGTCCTCATTTTGACTATTTCCCGCTGGTAAAATTGCCCTAATTCAAAATTTTCATTCTTATTAGGACTTAAATCATGGCAAAAGCACTAGAAGGGGTCAAAATCCTCGACTTTACACACGTGCAATCAGGCCCAACCTGTACTCAGTTGCTGGCTTGGTTTGGTGCAGATGTAATCAAAGTGGAAAAATCGGGCGAAGGTGATGCAACCCGCGGTCAGTTGCGCGATATTCCAGATGCAGACAGTTTGTATTTCACGATGTTGAACCACAATAAGCGCTCCATCACTGTGAACACCAAAACCCAAAAGGGTAAAGAAATTCTGGAGCGCCTCATTAAAGAGTGTGATGTATTGGTGGAAAACTTCGCACCCGGTGCGCTTGATCGCATGGGATTTTCATGGGAGCGTATTCAAGAGCTTAACCCAATGATGATCATGGCCTCTGTAAAAGGTTTTGGCCCTGGTCCATACGAAGATTGCAAAGTGTATGAGAACGTTGCGCAATGCGCGGGCGGTTCTGCATCCACTACTGGTTTTGATGACGGCCCTCCCATGGTGACTGGAGCACAAATCGGTGATAGCGGAACAGGTCTGCATTTGGCTTTAGGTATTGTGACTGCTTTGTATCAGCGCACCCACTCTGGCCGCGGTCAGAAAGTATTGGCAGCGATGCAAGATGCTGTATTAAACTTGTGCCGTGTGAAATTGCGAGATCAACAACGCTTAGAGCGTAATGGTTTGATGCAAGAGTACCCACAGTTCCCGAATGGTGAGTTTGGTGAGGCTGTACCCCGTGCTGGTAATGCTTCTGGCGGTGGTCAGCCAGGTTGGATTGTGAAGTGTAAGGGCTGGGAAACCGATCCAAACGCTTATATGTATGTGATTGTCCAGGCGCCTGTCTGGGAAGCGGTTTGTAAAGTCATCGGTCGTGAAGATTGGATTACGGATGTACGCTTTGCATCACCAATGGCACGATTGCCACACCTCATGGAAATTTTCGGCGAGATCGAAAAGTGGACTATGACGATGACCAAGTTTGAGGTGATGGACATCTTGAACAAGTACGACATTCCATGCGGCCCAATTTTGTCCATGAAAGAAATCGCCGAAGAGCCTGCATTGCGCGCTACTGGCACAGTTGTAGAAGTAGATCATCCAATTCGCGGTAAGTACCTTACAGTTGGTAATCCCATTAAGCTGTCAGATAGCCCAACGGATGTTGAGCGTTCACCATTACTGGGTGAGCACACCGATGAGATCCTCAGCGAATTGGGTTACTCCACTGATGAGTTGATTACATTACGTCAGGAGAAGGTGATCTAAGATGCGGGTGGCTTTGATTGGGAGTGCTGATTTTGGTAAAGCGGCTTTAGAAGCCTTTTTGGATCGCGGGGATGAAGTGGTTGCTGTTTTCTGCCCACCAGACAATCCCAAATCTAGCAAACCTGAAGTCTTAAAAGAAGCTGCGCTAGCAAGGGGCTTAACCCCCTTGCAGTTCCCATCACTAAAGGGTCCGGAGGCTGCGCAAGCCATGATTGATGCTAATGCTGATATCTGCGTAATGGCTTACGTATTGCAATTTGTGCCGCAAGAACTCTGTAAGATTCCAAAACACGGCACCATTCAATATCACCCATCCTTGCTACCTAAATATCGTGGCCCAAGCGCTATCAACTGGGCAATCGCATTAGGTGAAGAGAAAACTGGCCTCACCATCTTCCGTCCATCTGATGGTTTAGATGAGGGCGAAGTCATTTTGCAAAAAGAAGTAGCGATTGGGCCTAACGACACCTTAGGAAAAATTTACTTCGATCATTTGTTCCCGATTGGCGTAAAAGCCCTGTTGGAGACTGCCGATTTGGTGGTTGCAGGTAAGCATCAAGAAATCGTTCAAGATGAATCTCAAGCAAACTACGAAGGTTGGTTTGGGGTTGATGCTGCAAAGATTCATTGGGCAACGCACATCAGCCAAATTTACAACCTGATTCGTGCATGCAATCCTGCGCCTGGAGCATGGACTAAGTTTGGTGAGCAAAAAGTACAGATCTACGATTGTCATAAGCATGTAGCTGCAACCTTTGGTGCAGTCAAAGGCAAACCTGGTGAAGTCACTCAAATCACACTTGATTCTTTTTTCATCACCTGTAATGGTGGGCAGATCGAAGTCCTTAAGGCTAAAGGCGCCGGAGGTAAGGTGACTGGTGCTGAATTGGCTAAAGAATTGAACCTAGAGGTAGGGCAGTTCTTTGCGCTTTAAGTAACTGAGTTACTTCGCAAGCATTCTCGTTATTACTTCAATTGCAATTCTGCGATGCTCGGCAGTTCCCATAATGGGATCTCCATTTGCAAAAGGCCTCTCTACAAACGTCAGGATTGCTTTAAAGATCAATCGCGCTTCATCTTTTGAGATGATTCTGAATGTATTGCTCGTGTTTTTCAGGCAGAGTCGCTGATAGGGCTCAACCAATACATCGACATAATCAAAGTAATCAGTGCTAAGACCATTCTTTTTAGTGAATCGTTGATCATAAAATCGCATTACCGAAGGAGTGACTGCATTGATTCCAGAAAAACTCTTATCGACAAAGGTCTCTACAAAATATTGAACTGTTTGATGTGGATCAAATTGATCCATCTCTTTCGCAAGTTCATTGAATTTGATTTCTCTACCCTTCTGGATGGCCCAGAAAAAGACATTTTCAACAGAGCCCAATCTTTTACTGAGGGTACCAAGTGAGTAACCCGCTTTGCCAGCTAAAGAGCGGCTGGTAAATGCAGCAGGGTCAGCNTCCTCAACAATNGCATATGCNGCCTGCATNAGNTCATCCAANGTNTTCTTGGCTCGATCTTGCTTGGNGTCTGAGAAGTCAATTTCGAGGTTTTTGGGCATTTGTAAAAGTGGACAAAGAAAATAAGGATGAGGATAAGTCTACCAAACCTGATAATTATTGGGCTTAAAGGGTAGACCCAGTCGTAAAAAGTGAACGCTTTCCTATGTAGCTCTATCCCCCTTTAAGGTTATAAACAAGGCATTCGCATTGATAGAGGCCTGCAATGAGTAATTTAGTGACTAAAAAACGTTTAGTTTTAATGGGTTTAGTATCTGTAGTGACTGCCAGCTTGTTTGCATGTGGTGGTTCATCCTCCTCATCAGCATCTGATCCAGGTACGCCAACTACCTTGGTAAATTCTGCTAACGGGATGAGTCCATATTTGTGTGCCGTCAATGGTATGTGCTTAAATCCTGCCTTCGCCCTCATCCCAAATAGTCCCATTCCTGCTAACACGCAATTCGCTCAATCTACATACTCTTGGGTTGATCAAAGTAGCAATACGCTTGTGCTTTCAGCAATTCCATATGTAAGTGGAACTGTTTATGCAACGGATATTGATCCTGCAGGGTTTAATCTCACTGTAACTAACACCACTAGTACCAATACTGCTGGTGTCACAAATGTACCTTATCGTTATTTCAAGGGTAACGGCTTACCAAATTTTGCAATGGGTAAATTTCCAGTACAGTCGGGAACAGCAGCTTATTCTTATTACAACGCATTACCTGGTGGAAGTGCCGAGTATCCAACCGCGGATTTAATTCCAGTTGCTACCTATAATCTTGAGAGCTACATTCCAAAAGTTCCTGTAGAGAATCCAAAGGACGCCAATGGAAATGTCTTGCCTGGCCCAATTTCATCCTTAATTACTGGAATTGCCTTGACTGGAACTGTTTGGCATGCTGAATTAGCTAATTCAAGTACCTCTTGGTATAACCCATCTTCAGCATTGCCCTTGGATCAATGTTGGGGCCATCCGTATAACAAGCAATATCACATTCATGGATACTCCTGGAAGTGCTTTCCAAACCAAGGAAACTCTGGCCCATCACCAATATTTGGTTATGCTTTAGATGGCTATGGTATCTATGGCCCACGTGGTGAGGATGGACAAATGATTACCAACAAGCAATTAGATCAGTGCCATGGCCATACTGCGCCTGTAATGTGGGATGGTCAGATGACCAATATCTATCATTATCATCTCAACCGTGAATACCCATATTCCGTCGGCTGCTTCCATGGCGTAGTCGATTATGCAAAAGCATTACCTAATAGCGATATGACTGAGGGCGCCAATTATGGTGCAATTGTTTCTTTGTTGCCGGCTTCAACTGCACCAATCTCCGCAACAACTCTTATGCAAGACATAGCAGCGCTAGCGCAAAGTAGTCAAACTACATTTTTGAATTACTTTTCTTCGGTAATTACTAGAGTTTTAAGATAAATAGTCGTTAGACTGATTGCATGGGAATTCCTACGGATCTTTTTGAGATCACTGCAATCACGGCTGGTAAGGACCAGACTTTAGCGCTCCTAAAGTCTGGAGAGGTTTTGGGTTGGGGTGGACCAGGTAGCGGCCGCTATGCACCTCCTTACATCGATATTTGTAGCGCTTTAAAAGGGTCGGATGGTAAGCCTGTATACATTAGCAAGCCTACGCATTATTCAGATATTGCTGCTGGCTATGGACTCAGTTTAGGTGTTTCTTATCAGCAGCCTTTCATCTGGGGATTTTCGCAAATAGAACTTGGTAATCAGGGGCTCATTGCTGAGACTCCATTAGCAATAGAAGGCGTTGCAAACATCCGAAAGGTTGCTGCAGGTCAATTTATATTCGCTGCCATAGATGCACAAGCTAGCCTATATACCTGGGGTTTAAATGTAGATGGCGCGCTAGGACGCGAAACTAATCAAATTAATTCATTGCCTGCCATCATTCCTAAGCTTCCGCCTATACAAGAAGTGCAAATAGGAGATAACTTTATGCTGGCCTTATCACGCGACCATAGGGTCTATGCATGGGGCAGTAATTCATCGGGGCAGTTAGGCTTAGGCCATCTTCATACTCTGACAAGTCCAGAGCCAATCGCGTTCTCAAGCAAGATTAAGAGCATCGCCGTAGGGTCTACCCATGTGCTTGCGGTTTCGACAGAGGGTAAGGTATATGGCTGGGGTAGCAATAACTTTGGGCAGTCGGGAGACGGTGCTCAACCCTATATTAATAGCCCCAAATTAATTTCTTTTCCAGAGAAGATTGCTACTGTAGCTGCTGGTACGCATTACTCGCTGGCGATAGCTTCCTCGGGAAAGCTCTATGCTTGGGGTTGGAATGGATTTGGTCAACTTGGTTTAGGCGATCTTCAGTCGCGCTCAAGTCCCACTGTAGTTCCCGATCTATCAGGTGTTCGCTCAATTGCTGCGGGAGAAATGCATGCCGTTGCCGTTGGAAAAAATTATTTATTAGGCTGGGGCAGTAACGCCTCTAACCAAATTGGTAAAGCTGCTCTGAGGCAGATGACCCCAAATCCTTTTTTGACGATTGCATAAGTCAAACATGGTGAATAAACCCATACTCGAAAACCAGCGACGAGAGTTCTTGCGCCTTGGTATCACCATTGCCTCTGGAATGATTCTTCCAGCTGGCTTTAGTGCATGTAGTCAAAAAGATTCACAGCAAACCTTTGTAAATCCAGTGATGCTCAAGTCGGAAAATGGCTTATTGGATGTAACGCTCACGGTGGCGTATTTAAATACTCAATTGTCTGGAGCGGATCCAGCAAACCAATACCCAGTATCTTTGCGTGCGTACGGATACAACAACAATCAACCTAGTTATGCTGGTCCCACTTTAGTCGTTAAAGGTGGCGATAAATTGAGGATTCGGCTGATTAATCAATTACCCCTTAATCCGCCCGCCGCACCAAATGATCCGCTCTTATACATGAAGCCCAATACCACGAACTTACATACACATGGGCTTCATGTGTTTCCCGGAACTTATCCAGACTCTAAAACTGCTGAGTATGGAGATTATGTTGTCGACTCTAATTCTGGTGGAGTAGTTCCTCAAGGTGATTCAAGGCAATATGTCTATGACATACCCAAAAATCATCCCGCTGGACCTTTTTATTACCACCCTCAGTTTCATGGTTCCAGCGCTATTCAAGTGGCAAGCCTCATGCAGGGCGCCATTATGGTAAGTGGGCCTGTAGATGATTTACCAGAAATGGCACAAGCAACCGAGCTTATCTTCTTATTCCAGGCGCCGTATTTTGCTAACAACAAAATAAATGATAAGTATGGTGTGAAAGAGGGCTCATTGGAGAAGTTCGCGCAAGTGGCTAACTATCCAACAGGTCATGGACTGAATCATTCAAATAATGGATATCTAGATGCACAACCAGTATTGATTAATGGAATACGTCAGCCAACGATCGTTATGGAAAGCGGTGAAGTACAAAGATGGCGTTTTATCAATACTCAGACATTTAATTGCCTCAACCTCAATTTAGATGAACATGTATTGCATCAGTACACCATAGATGGCTGGGGTAGTACTGATTATCAAGATTATCCCGATGCTCGCGAAAAGGGTGGCAAAGGAATCGAACTGGCTACTGGCAATCGCTCTTCAGTCATTGTGAAAGCTGGTGTACCAGGTACATACTTGCTTAGGTCACTCCCAGTCAATATTGTTGCGGGTAATCAGAAAGCAGTGCTACCAAGTGATGTACTGGCGAAAATCATTGTGCTTGAGAGGCAATCTAAGAAACCGCTTGCAGAGAAGATGCCAGCCGCACCCCTCCCAGTTTCAGATTTTCTTGAGCCCATTAGTGACGACGAGTTCGCTAAATGCGGCGGTAAAAAGCGCAGTATTGTTTTTAATATGGTTGGTGGTGATGGGTTAACACAATCTCCAGGGGATCAATCTTTTGACCCCCAGCTGCAACGCTCAAATTCTATTACTCAAAATGTCATTCTGGGTGCTGTAGAGGAGTGGACGATATATAACTGCAATAGCATTACTCAGTCATTTCATATTCACGTGAATCCCATGTATGTCAAGAAGGTGAATGGCGAATCAGTCAAGCCCTATTGGTGCGACACCGTAGCGTTGCCAGCTGGTGGAACTCCAGAAAATCCTACCTCGATTACATTTCGAATGCGCTTTAAGGATTTTGTAGGTCCTTATATCTTGCATAGCCAAATGCTGCAGTGCTCTGATTTGGGAATGGTCCAGCGAGTTACGGTGGTGCCGATTTGACTAAAGAGTTGAACTTAGAAGTGGGTAAGCTCTTCACTCTATAAGCAATACTGAGAATTAAATCTCTAAATTATCAATCAAACGAGTCTTGCCAAGCTTGGCTGCTGTCAAGATGACAAGTGGCTCACCAGCCTGCAATTGCTCATTAGAAGCCGGAGCTAAATTGCTTTGTTGGCGAATGGCGATGTAATCAGGCTGCCAGCCACGTTGCGCTAAAGAGTTGATGGCTACTTTTTCAATCTCGGAGATAGATTGAGTGTTGCGATCCTTCAGTTGGATGACGCGCTCTCGTACCTCTTTAAGTGCCTTTTGCAGTTCCGGAGCTTCAGCTCGTTCTTCAACCGAGAGATAGCCGTTACGTGAGGAGAGGGCAAGACCATCTTCTGCACGAATCGTTTCACCTGGAATGATGTCGACTGGTAAAGCAAATTGCTTAGCCATCTGACGAATGATCATCAGCTGTTGGTAATCTTTTTTACCAAATACGGCAACCTTAGGCTGCACACAAGAAAAGAGTTTGAGAACAACTGTACATACGCCTTTAAAGAATCCTGGGCGGAACTCGCCTTCGAGGATGTCACCTAATTGTTGTGGTGGATCGACTCGGTATTCTTGTGGTTGTGGGTACAGATCACGCTCAGTAGGTGCGAACAAGATGTACACACCTTCTTTTTCCAGCTTATCAATATCTGCCTGCATAGTACGCGGGTAGCTATCAAAGTCTTCATTTGGGCCAAACTGTAAGCGGTTTACAAAGATGCTGGCGACGACTGGATCACCATGCTGCCTTGCTAGGCGCATTAATGAAAGGTGGCCTTCGTGAAGGTTACCCATCGTTGGAACAAATGAAGCGCGGTTTTGACCTCTTAAGTGGTCACGTAATTCTTGTATATCGCTAATGATTTTCATGCAACAGGGGTATAGGCAAGACGCACATAAATTGGCGCATAGGGCTCAGCCTGTGTAATTTCTACCAAGGCTTCGCGTGAGAGCTCAAGCATCGCAATGAAGTTGACGATGATGATGGGAATACCTTTGCCAGAGTTAATCGCATCTTCAAATAACTCACCGAACTCCACAAACTTAGTGCTTTGTAAGCGACGCAGAATACGGGTCATAAAATCACGTACGGATAATTCTTCACGAGTAATGGTGTGATGCTGAGTCAGTTTGGCGCGGTGCAAAACGTCACGCCAGGCTGCTTGCAGGTCTTCTACATTGACATCGGGCCAAGCAATCGCAATAGTCGTATCTACATAGCCATGGGCTACTTGGAAGTCACGGCCTTGTTGCGGAATCTGATCGAGCTCTTGTGCAGCAAGCTTCATGCGCTCGTACTCGAGCAAGCGACGCACTAACTCTGCGCGTGGATCTTCTACTTCTTCTTCGCTGTCTGCTTTCTTCATTGGCAGGAGCATGCGCGATTTAATTTCAATCAACATGGCAGCCATGAGCAAATACTCGGCAGCGAGTTCAAGATTGGTATGACGAATTTGATCGATGTAGCTCAGGTACTGCTGCGTAACCTGCGCCATCGGAATATCCAGAACGTTGAAGTTCTGCTTACGAATAAGGTACAGCAATAGATCTAAGGGACCTTCAAATGCTTCTAGAAAAACCTCTAGCGCATCTGGTGGAATATAGAGATCTGTTGGGAGCTTAAACAGCGGTTCACCATAAAGCTTGGCGAAGGCCTCTGACATCCCATCAGTTACTGATGGAGTGCTATCTAGCAAATCTGAGATTGGCTGAGCCATAGGCTCATTGCCTTGGCTAGTCATTCGAATATACGTAGGCGCGTTGCTTAATTTTTGCCTCTTTGGCGCGACGCTGATCTTCCACGCTCAATGGCTCTTTATCCCAAAGGAGGGCGCGACCCGCTTGTTGCTCAGCCTCGAGGTTTGGATGCTCGGTTTTGAGTTCAGTTAAGAACTGGGTGATTTCAGATTGATATCTTGCCATGGTATTTCCTAAAATACTCAATAAATACAATAACTTATGAAATTAATTCGAAAAGTTATCTTGGGACTACACCCGCCATTATAGGTGCTTTTGAGGAGGCTTTTTACAAGTTTGCCGCCAGCAAAGCCTCAATTTGAGGGGCTTCCACGCGGGTCATCAGGTGCTTGTAAGGTTTGATGGGGTTCTTGCTGGAAAGCGGAGTGTTGACGTCCTCCCAAGACAGGGGTGGCAAAGAGAAGAACTCTTCTACTCCAGCAGCCACTTGAGGAATCACAGGCTTGAGATAAAGACTCATCATCCGGAATGCTTCTAAGGTAATACTGCAAACCCGTTGCAGTTCAGCTTCACGTTCTGGATCTTTAGCGATTTCCCATGGCTTATTTTCATCTACAAAGCCGTTGACTTTGTCGGCGAGCTCCATCACTGTTCGCAGTGCTTTTGCGAACTCACGCCCCTCATAAAGCTGCGCAATTTTTTCACTAGCAGCAGCTATTTCTTTTAAGAGTAGATTGCTCATTGCTTCATCAGAAACTACGCCACCAAAACGTTTTACTAAGAAGCCAGCACTTCGACTTGCGATATTGATGTACTTGCCAAGCAAGTCGCTATTTACACGTGCAACAAAGTCTTGAAGATTCAAATCCAAATCTTCCATGCTGTCATTAAGCTTGGTTGCAAAGTAGTAACGGAACCACTCTGGATTAAAGCCGCATTCGATCACACTATTTGCAGAGATGAGAGTGCCGCGTGACTTACTCATTTTCTCGCCATCCACAGTTAAGAAGCCATGCGCAAAGACATTAGTCGGTGTGCGATAGCCAGAGAACTGCAGTGTTGCTGGCCAGAATAAGGTATGGAAATACAAAATATCTTTACCAATGAAATGGTATTGCTCAGTAGTGGTATCGGGTTTTACCCACTCATCAAAATTGAGGCCTTTAGCCTGGCAATAATTGAGGAAACTGGCGTAGTAACCAATCGGAGCATCAAGCCAGACATAGAAGTACTTGCCTGGCGCATCGGGGATCTCAAACCCGAAATACGGGGCGTCGCGGGAGATATCCCAGTCACCAAGCTTACTTTCGCCTGGCTGGCCAACCCATTCTTTCATCTTATTGCGCGCTTCAGGCTGCAATGGCGTTTTTACTTGAGTCCACTCGCGTAAGAATGCTTCGCAGCGTGGATCAGACAACTTAAAGAAGTAGTGATCAGAAATCTTTTTAATGGGTGTTGCACCACTCACTACTGAGTAAGGATTCTTTAAATCGGTAGGCGCATAAGTTGCACCACACTTTTCACAGTTATCGCCGTATTGATCTTTAGCGCCACACTTAGGACATTCGCCTTTAATGAAGCGGTCCGGTAAAAACATTTCTTTTACAGGATCGTAAGCTTGTTCAATGGCACGTTTTTCAATCAAGCCCGCATCGCGTAACTTGATATAAATATCTTGCGAGAGCTTTTCATTTTCAGGGCTATCAGTGGTGTAGTAATTATCAAAAGAGATGTGGAAATTATCAAAGTCGCGCTTGTGTTCTTTCCACACATTGGCGATCAACTCTTTTGGAGTAAGACCTTCTTTTTCTGCGCGCAGCATGATGGGGGTGCCGTGCGTATCGTCGGCGCCAACGTAATGTACTTCATGACCACGCATTCTTTGAAAGCGAACCCAAATATCAGTTTGAACGTATTCCACTAAATGGCCGATATGAATCTGACCATTGGCATACGGTAGGGCGGAGGTGACAAGAAGGCGACGTTGAGGACTGCTCATGTAATGCGGACTTAAATAAGAGGATTAATCAGAGTGCAGCACTTAATTATGCTGGCTAATGCAGTGATTTTAGTCTGCGGTTAAAGTAAAGCTCCTCGGAGTCTTTCTAAAGCCCGATAAATTTAAATTCAGCCCTACCTTAGAGAGTATTTATGGCAGCAAAACCGACCATTCAGATGTCCTGTGCCTCCGTGCCTGTGGTGCATGAGGTCGAGGTTATGGATGAGATGGGGCGCCTTAAAAAGACCCATATTCCTGGTGAGCGCCCTTTAACCATTTACTTGGATAAGCGCGAGGTAGTGACGCTCATGACCTTGGGAAGTGCTCCAGAAGCCCTGGTTTTAGGCTATTTGCGTAATCAGCGCCTAGTGGAGTCTCCAGATGATATTGAGAGCATTCAGGTGGATTGGGAAACGGATTCGGCAGCGGTCAAAACCCGTCGGAGCACAGTGGATATAGATGCGCTGACCAGCAAGCGGGTAGTTACTACTGGTTGCGGCCAAGGGACGATGTTTGGTGGTCTGATTGAGGAGATGGACCAGATCCGTCTGCCGGAAGGCCCAACATTGTCCCAAGAGGCAATAGTTACTTTGATTGACTCGATTCGGATTCATGACACTATCTATAAGAAATCTGGCTCGGTCCATGCTTGTGCTGTTTTTGAGCGCGACGGTAATGACGGGGTTCGTTTATTGCACTTCATTGAGGACGTCGGTCGCCACAATGCAGTCGACTCGATTTCTGGCTTGATGTGGTTAGCCAATAAGCCTGGCAAGGATTTGATTTTCTTTACAACGGGGCGCCTGACCTCGGAGATGGTCATCAAGGGGGCTCAGATGGGTATTCCCTTCCTGCTAACCCGCTCCGGCGTGACCTTGATGGGCTTGGAGCTGGCACGCAAGACCAATCTCACCATCCTGTCGCGATGCTCCGGAAAACACTTTGAGATCTATAACGCCCCGGAGAGGGTCGTTTTTACCCAAAATCCCTAATAAATTCGTGGGCAGGTGAGGACGAAGGTTTTACAATTCGCCCATGACTATTAAATCAGACCACTGGATCCGCCGCATGGGCGAGCAAGGCATGATCAGCCCATTTGAGCCTGGACAAGTTCGCCAAGACGAGGCCGGCAATAAAATCGTTAGTTATGGCACTTCAAGCTATGGCTATGACATTCGTTGTGCGGACGAATTCAAGATCTTTACGAATATCAATAGCACTATTGTTGACCCGAAGAATTTCGATGATCAATCGTTTGTTGATTTCAAAGGTGATGTTTGTATCATCCCACCAAACTCATTTGCACTAGCAAGAACAGTCGAGTACTTCAAGATCCCTCGTAGCGTACTAACTGTTTGCGTTGGCAAGAGTACATACGCGCGTTGCGGAATTATTGTGAACGTCACTCCATTTGAGCCAGAGTGGGAAGGTTATGTCACTTTGGAGTTTTCAAACACCACACCATTGCCTGCCAAGATTTACGCAGGTGAAGGTTGTGCGCAAGTACTCTTCTTTGAGAGTGATGAGGTATGCGGCACATCATACAAAGATCGCGGCGGCAAGTATCAAGGTCAGCGGGGTGTAACCCTGCCTAAGACTTAATTCTTTCTTCAATAAAATCTAGTACGCGAACCTAAAGGGTAGCCATGAAATTTCGTTTCCCAATCATCATCATTGATGAGGACTTTCGCTCTGAAAATATTTCAGGTTCCGGAATTCGCGATCTCGCTGAGGCAATCGAGAATGAAGGCATGGAAGTCATTGGCTTAACCAGCTATGGTGACCTGACTTCGTTTGCCCAACAGGCTTCCCGCGCATCTTCTTTTATTGTTTCTATCGATGATGAAGAGTTTGACTCTGATTCTGAAGATCATGATCTCCCCGCTCTAAATAATTTGCGTGCTTTCATTACTGAAGTACGCAAGCGCAACGAAGATATTCCAATCTTCTTGTATGGTGAGACCCGTACCTCACGCCATATGCCAAATGACATCTTGCGCGAGCTCCATGGCTTCATTCATATGAATGAAGACACCCCAGAGTTTGTCGCACGCCACATCATTCGTGAAGCCAAGGTCTATTTAGATTCTCTAGCACCTCCATTCTTCCGTGCGTTGACTAACTACGCGTCTGAAGGTTCTTATTCTTGGCATTGCCCAGGACATTCTGGTGGCGTTGCTTTCTTAAAGAGCCCAGTAGGGCGTATGTTCCATCAATTCTTTGGTGAGAATATGCTCCGTGCTGACGTGTGTAACGCTGTTGAGGAATTAGGCCAACTCCTAGACCATACAGGCCCAGTGCTGCAGAGTGAGCGTAATGCCGCCCGCATCTTTAATGCTGATCATTTATTCTTCGTCACCAATGGCACCTCCACATCTAATAAGATTGTTTGGCACTCAACAGTTGCCCCTGGCGACGTTGTCTTGGTTGACCGTAATTGCCATAAGTCTGTGATTCATTCCATCACCATGATGGGCGCAATCCCTATCTTCTTGATGCCTACTCGCAATCACTTGGGCATCATTGGNCCTATCCCTAAGGAAGAGTTTGAGTGGAAAAATATCCAGAAGAAAATTGATGCTAATCCATTCATCAAGGATAAGAATGTAGTGCCACGTGTAATGACGCTGACACAAAGTACCTATGACGGTATCG
>TBL_comb48_EPIDRAFT_1000322_pt1 | contig 37813 bp, 40 predicted proteins | sample TroBogEpilimnion_37_FD_10681 | JGI IMG/M metagenome (IMG submission 10681) | reverse complement strand
TAATCTGCGAATAACTTGGTATCCGTGATTTTCTGAAATCACAACGGTCATTGGTAAACCTTCTTGGCATGCCGTAACAAGTTCGGTTGGTGCCATAACGAAAGTGCCATCACCAACAAATACGGTGACTCGTTTTGAATTATCGGGGGTTGCTAATCGCACACCCATGCCGGCAGGAATCTCGTAACCCATGCAAGAGAAACCAAATTCAAGGTGAGCAAACTTTCCATTTGTCGCATCCCATGCCTTTTGAATATCACCAGGCGCACCACCAGCGGCAGCGATAATTACATCGCCAGATTTGTGGTGTTCATTCATTAAGCCAATTAATTGACCTTGGGTTAACACCGCATTCGTTACCGGTGAATCTGGAAGTGTTGATTTATCAAAGACGATATCTGGATTGATTGCCTCCGCCAGTTGCTTTGTCCAAATAGCGACGCCAGTATCAATTTTTGCCGACCAATCAGAAGGAATCTTGTATCCAGCAATGGCCTTATTCAGTTCGATAATTGAAAGCTTGGCATCTGCCAATATCGCGGTGGCACCTTGTTTGATTGCATCGTGTTCGGTGATATTTATCGATGCAAACTTCACATTTGGGTTCTGAAACATCGATTGTGAACCAGTTGCAAAGTCTGTTAGTCGAGTACCTACTGAAAGAATGAGATCGGCTTCGGCAACCAACTTATTTGTTTCTGGTGAACCTTCAAGGCCAAGTCCCATTAGGTGCCATGCTCCAGGAGTCTGGATTGCACCTTTTCCGCCAAACGTTTCTGCAACTGGAATACCTGTTGCATTCGCTAGCGCTTCGAGCTCCTTGGTTGCGCCGGAGTAAATAACCCCTCCACCAGCGATAATCAATGGCTTCTTAGAATTCTTAATTAGGTTCGCAACCGCACCAATATCTTCGATATCTGGAACCGTGCGACGAATCTTCCAAACGCGTTCTTCGAAAAATTCCGCTGGGAAATCAAATGCATGTGATTGCAGATCTTGTGGCAAGGCAATTACGACTGCCCCGGTTTCTGAAGGATTTGCTAAAACTCTAAATGCATTTGGAAGTGAGTAAAGCAATTGTTCTGGTCTAGTAATGCGATCGAAGTAGCGAGCTATTGGACGGAAAGCATCGTTTACCGAAATGTCTGGTCCGAGCGGATGTTCTAACTGTTGTAGAACTGGTCCTTGGCGCCTAGTTGTATACGAATCACCTGGGAGAAGGAGTACTGGTAAGTGATTCACGGTTGCAAGCGCGGCAGGTGTAACCATATTCATCGCGCCGGGTCCGATTGATGCAGTTACCGCAAAAGTCTGGGTGCGGTTAGTTGCTTTTGCGAAACCAACAGCCGCATGTACTAGACCTTGTTCGTTTCGACCTTGAACGAAAGGAAGAATGTCGTTGTATTGATCGAGCGCTTGACCAAGGCCCGCAACATTTCCATGACCAAAAATTCCCATAGCCGCTGGAATAAAACGACGTTTAACGCCGTCAGCAATCGTGTACTGCGCAGCGATAAAACGAATTACTGCTTGCGCAACTGTTAGTCGCTCTGTTGGACCATAGTTTGGTTTAGTCATTTTTATTCTCCCGATCTCACCATGGACGCCCATGGAGAATGATTGTTTTTTCTTCAGTCATTTCTTCAACTGTTGAACGAACACCTTCTTTGCCAACGCCACTTGACTTCAATCCGCCATATGGCATTAAGTCGGCACGCCAGAGCGGAGTCCAATTGATATGAATAATTCCCGCATCAATTTCTCGTGCTGATTGAATGGCGAAATCAACGTTCTTCGTAAATACCCCAGCCCCAAGTCCATAGGCAGTGCTATTTGCCAGCTCTATCGCCTCGCTAGCATCTCGAGCACTTGAAATTGCAACCGCCGGACCAAATAACTCGTCTTGTGCAATTGATGCCTTTGGGTTTACCTCAGTAATAATCGCTGGCTTGATGATGGTTCCGTTTCTCTCGCCACCGGTGATTAACTTTGCGCCATCTGAAACGGCTTGCTTGATAGATGCTTCAACGCGTAAGGCTTCCTTCTCGGTAATTAAAGTTCCGACTTTCGTGTTTTCCGAACTTGGATCGCCTACAACAATCGCTTCTACCTTTGGCTTGAGCGCAGAAATAAAATCTGCCATTACTTTTTCATGGACAATCACCCGTTGTACGGAGATACATACCTGACCAGCATTTATGTAGCCACCTAGTGATACTGCATCTGCCGCATATTCGATATCAGCATCATCCAAGATGACAACCGGACAGCTTGAACCAAGTTCAAGTGAAAGTTTTTTTACACCGGCAACACTTGCGATATGTGTTCCAGTCGCGGTCGAACCCGTGAATGAAACCTTTCTAACTCTTGGATCCATAACAAGTGCGTCGCCTAATTCGCCACCCGAACCGGTGATTACTTGGAGAACTCCCTCAGGTAATCCGGCGTCGTAAAAACATTGTGCGAGTGCAAGTGCGGTTAGCGGCGTTGTTCTAGCTGGCTTTAAGACCACACTATTTCCAACTGCTAAGGCCGGAGCAATTTTGTGAAGTACTAAAAGTGCCGGGTAATTAAAAGGACTTATGGCAACAACGACACCTACAGGTTGGCGAACCGTGAATCCAAGCTTTTCTAAACCAGTTCCTTTATTGGCATCTAGCGGAAGGGTGCTTCCATAAAGTTGCGATCCCTCAAATGCGGCCAAACGTATAATTTCGCCTGAGCGACCCGCTTCCCCGCGCGCTTCAACCAGACTCTTTCCATTTTCACCAGAGATTATTTGCGCAATGGCTTCACTTCTTTCAGCGGCCAATTCCGCGGCCTTTAGCAATATTGCAGATCTAATGTTTGCTGGAGTGCGTCGCCAGATCTCAGAAGCCCTTACTGACTCAGAAATCGCGATCTCAGCATCGGCAATATTTGCAACTTGCACTTCCCCGATAGCTCGACCATCAAATGGAGAGTGAATGACTTCGGTGCGAGTCATTTATTTCGCCTTTGCCTTAGTAGTTGCCAACTTATTCTTGGATGAATTCCTGATAATTAGATTTGGTTTTAATAGGTGGGTAGTTCCAAGTTTTGGGGTCGAAAGATTTTCGGATGTCAGCAGTTCGGCCGCCTTGATAGCAATTGCCTTATTTCCTGGTTCGACTGAACTTAAAGAAATTTGTTTAAATTGAGAAAGGAACGTGTTGTCATAGCCAACAATTGCAATTGACTTATTACTTGAGCCAAGAACTGCTTCTTGTGCACCAATTGCCAGAAGGTCGTTGTAGGCCGTTATTGCAGTTGGTGGATTCTTGCCTTCCATAAGTTTTGTAGCTGCATCAAATCCTGATCGCTCGTAATGGCTATCACTTTCTTCAATCGCAATATATTTTTCTAGTCCTGCTTCCTTCATCGCAGCTTCATAAGCCGCCTTTCGAGCAACCGCAACATTTCCTTCTTTTGCTGTTATATGTGCAATTCGCTTATGACCGTTTTCGACCAGATGCTCAATTACTAATTTCATTCCTAAAACATCGTCGGCACGAACCGAAGATGCCCGGTTTAGACCTTTTGGAATCGCACTCGCGACAACGATTTGTACATTTTCAGGGAGCGCGGCTAATTCATGGATGGTTGGAATCGATCCAACAACTAGAACGCTCTTTGGGCGAAGATCGATCAAAGCATTCACTGTTCGACGATCCAGAACTTGATCTCCATTTACATCAGGCAACATTGCCGAAGTCATAAATCCATACTGGCCGCGTGCTTCAAGCTCCGCCCGTACGTAATCGACAATTTCAGCAAAAAGTGGGTTATGCAGATCGGCAACTAAGATTCCAACAAATGTTCCGGAATCGGCAGCTAAAGATCTAGCCAAAAAGTTTGGTGAAAACCCTAATTTTGCCGCGGCTTCTAAAACTCGCTCGCGGCGATGCTCACTAACAACTTCGGGTGAAGAATAAACAAGCGAAACTAAGGATTTTGAAACACCCGCCAATGCAGCAACATCGCGGATCGTTGGCCGCTTCTTTGCCTTATTAGATTTACTGTCCCGAAGGAGTGTTGCATTACTCATTTAGCCTTCTTCTCTGGCTTTGTTAAGAAGGTTATTTCCCCGTTATCAATTTCATTCTTTAAACATTCCAGTAAACCACGAAGTGGCAAAGCCCCAAGTCCCAATGCTTTCTTGGTTTCTGTATTTGAAAGCGAAGTATCGACTGGCACAGCTCCTGGGAATAAATCTTCTTCTGAAGGATCGCTCTCACGAAGCAAGCTAGCATCAAGGTCAAAAACATCACATACCAAACGTGCGTAATCCATCCGTCCGATTGCGTCATCGCCAACCAAGTGAAAAGTACCGGATGCATTTCGCGAAATAATTCGTTCAATCTCTGCACCACATTCAGCTGCATGTGAAGGAGCGGTCATTTTATTTACGCGCTCTCCACCAAAAACGGTAAAGGTTTTTCCAGCACGAAGATCTGCGACAAGTGATGTAACGAAATAACCAAATCCAACATCTTGGGTTCGCGGGCCATCTTCTTTTGTTTGATGCTTTCCCATAACGCCTTCGATTCTTGCAATTGCACCATTCTCTGGAGCTAAATCACGAATCACTTGTTCGCCAAGACTTTTCAGAACTCCGTAAAAGTTAACCGGATTTCCTGGATCGCTCTCTGGTACAAAGTGAGAAGTTCCGTCCATTACCCAACCGGTGGAAATATAGATCGGCTTCACATTATTTCGGTTAGCCGCATGAACAACTCTTTGGGTTAATTCGACAAAAGAGTCGTAGGCAAAGATGCGATCTCTTTGCAAGCGATTGAAATCATTTGCAATGGCGCTATGAACTATTGCGTCGCAATCAGAAATCGAAGCTGAAATTGAATCAATACTAGAAAGATCTGTGATGGTTGTCGCCCAGGGCAAGTTTGAACCATCTGGAGTTCGGACTAATCCGATGACTTCGTGGCCGGCCAATTGGAGAACACGAGCAATATTGCCGCCAACGAATCCATTGGATCCGGTGATCGCTACTTTTGCCATCTTTGAACTTCCCCTGCTCTGTGCTAATGTTTGGACCGTTCCAAAAGAGTAGCGGTTCTAGGGGTTCCAATCAAGGGGCGGGGGAAGATTCACCTACATGAGTAATTTCGACCTAATAGCTATCGGCCGGGTAAGTGTGGATGTCTATCCCCTCCAATATGGAGTTGGACTTGAAGATGTTAAGACTTTTCAAAAATTCTTAGGTGGAAGTGCAACAAACGTTGCATGTGCTGCGGCCAAATACGGACTCAACGCCGCAATCATTACTCGTACTGGAAACGATCCCTTTGGAAATTACATTCATCAGGAATTAAAGCGCTTGAATGTGAGTGACAAGTATGTCTCAGGCGTGGCTGGACTACCGACACCTGTTGTCTTCTGTGAAATCTTTCCACCAGATAACTTTCCGCTCTACTTCTACCGTGAACCAAAGGCGCCGGATCTCGTAATCAATCCTGATGAATTAGATTTACCGGCCATAAAAGAAGCAAAGATTTATTGGTCCACTGTCACGGGACTATCTCAAGAACCTTCACGAAGCGCTCATCATGCGGCATGGGATGCTCGCGGCCGCAAAGAACACACAATCCTTGATCTTGATTACCGACCAATGTTTTGGGGCACGCCAAAAGAGGCAACAATTGAAATTGAGAAAGCGCTTTCCAAGGTAACTATTGCTGTAGGAAATAAAGAAGAATGCGAAGTTGCAATCGGTGAAACCCAACCCCTTCGTGCGGCTGACGCGCTGCTTGAACGTGGTGTTCAACTCGCAATTGTTAAACAAGGCCCAAAGGGCGTGCTTGCCAAGACAAAAGATGAGACCGTTGAAGTTCCTCCATATATGGTGGAGGTCGTAAATGGACTTGGCGCCGGAGATAGCTTCGGTGGCGCTCTTTGCTACGGACTTCTCCAAGGTTGGCCGCTTCGTAAGATTTTGGAATTCGCAAATGTTGCTGGTGCAATTGTTGCCACACGTTTGGAATGTTCGACGGCGATGCCAACACTCCAAGAAGTTGAGGAAGTACTTGCAGAAATAAATGCAAAAGGTGGTTTGAAATAATGACTATCTCATTTGATAAATTGAGGCAGATCCGCGCAGAAAAACCAGAAAAAATTGCGCAAGCACTAGCCAATCGCAAGAAGCGCTCATTGCTTGCAGGGGACGGAAAACTCCTAATCGTTGCGGCAGATCACCCAGCCCGCGGCGCCCTAGCAGTTGGTGATGCCCCCACCGCGATGGCCGATCGCTATGAATTATTGGAAAAATTGGTTAAGTCGCTAGAGCGCCCAGGTGTCGATGGCGTTTTAGGCACCCCTGAAATTATTGAAGATTTGGCTCTCCTTGGCGCACTCGATAACAAGATTGTTGTCGGTTCAATGAACCGTGGTGGCATTCGTGGGGCTTCATTTGAAATAGATGATCGCTATACCGCTTACGACATTGCTGCGATCAAAAAGGCAGGCTTGGACTTTGCAAAGAATTTGATTCGAATTAATCATCAAGATGCCGGTACCGCAGCAACTCTTGAGGCATCCGCTAAGGCAATAAATGATGCGGCCTCACTCAAGGTACCAATCATGTTAGAGCCATTTATTTCAAAGTGGGTTGATGGCGTAATCAAAAATGACTTGTCGCCGGATGCAGTAATTCTTTCGATCGCAATCACCCAAGGTCTTGGAAATTCCAGCGCTTACAGTTGGTTAAAACTTCCAGTTGTCCCAGAAATGGATCGAGTTATGCGCGCTACCACCTTGCCAACACTTCTACTTGGTGGCGATACAGAGAAAGATCAAGATAAGGCTTTTGCATCATGGGCAGCCGCGTTGAAGTTGCCTGGAGTACGCGGTTTAACGGTTGGGCGCAGTTTGCTTTACCCAGCTGATGGAAATGTAATTGCAGCAGTTGATGCTGCAGCGAAATTAGTGCACGGTTAATCGAGAGCGGAGAAAATAATGTCAAACCTACCTGTTGTGAATCACTGGATTAATGGTGCTGAATATGTAAGTAAGTCTGGTCGGACCGCTCCCGTTTATGACCCTGCGTTAGGTGTTGAAACTAAACGCGTTGCCTTAGCTAATAAGGAAGAGATTGAGCTCGCTATTTCATCGGCTGCCAAAGCCTTCCCAGCGTGGCGCGATATGTCACTTGCAAAGCGACAAGCCATCGTCTTTAACTTTCGTGAGTTACTGAACAATAAGAAGAGCGAACTTGCCGAAATCATTACAAGCGAACATGGAAAAGTTCTTTCCGATGCCCTCGGTGAAATTACTCGTGGCCAAGAAGTTGTGGAATTCGCAGTTGGTATCCCCCACCTTCTAAAGGGTTTCTACTCTGAAAATGTTTCAACCGGCGTTGATGTTTACTCAACTCGCCAACCACTTGGTGTTGTTGGAATCATCAGTCCATTCAACTTCCCGGCAATGGTGCCGATGTGGTTCTTCCCAATTGCGATCGCTGCTGGAAACACCGTAATTCTTAAGCCTTCTGAGAAAGATCCAACTGCTGCAATCTGGATGGCAAAACTTTGGAAGGAAGCCGGACTTCCCGACGGCGTCTTTACCGTACTAAACGGCGATAAAGAATCTGTCGATGGTTTATTAACCCATCCAGAAGTTCAATCAATTTCTTTCGTAGGTTCAACTCCAATTGCGCAATATGTATATGAAACCGGCGCAAAGCATGGAAAGCGCGTTCAAGCACTCGGTGGCGCAAAGAACCACATGTTGGTGCTTCCTGATGCGGATCTAGAACTTGTTGCCGATTCCGCAATTAATGCTGGATTTGGTTCAGCTGGCGAACGTTGCATGGCTATCTCAGTAGTCGTTGCAGTAGAACCTGTAGCAGATGCGCTAATTGAAAAGATTGTTACTCGCATGGATAAATTAAAGATCGGTGATGGCCGCCGCAATTGCGATATGGGTCCACTGGTTACTAAGGAACATCGCGACAAAGTTGCTGGTTATATCGATGTTGCAACAAAGGATGGCGCAAAAGTCGTTGTTGACGGTCGTGGAATTAAGGTCGATGGCGAAGCTGGTGGCTTCTGGCTTGGACCTACTTTGATCGACAATGTTCCAACTTCTTCAAAGGTTTACAGCGAAGAGATCTTTGGTCCAGTTCTTTCGATTGTTCGTGTTAAGAGCTATGACGAAGGAGTTAAGTTAATTAACTCCGGCGCATTTGGAAATGGAACCGCAATCTTCACAAATGATGGCGGCGCCGCTCGTCGATTCCAAAATGAAGTTGAGGTCGGAATGATTGGTATCAACGTTCCGATTCCGGTTCCAGTTGCCTATTACTCCTTTGGTGGTTGGAAGAATTCATTGTTTGGCGATACCAAGGCACATGGAGTTGAGGGCGTTCACTTCTTCACCCGCGGTAAAGCGATAACAAGTCGCTGGCTCGACCCAAGCCATGGTGGAATTAATCTCGGTTTCCCACAAAACTAGTCCTATGAACTTCGTTTACAAAAAGGGATCCCTCGCCCAAGGCGACTGGTCAGTAATTGTCGACGATAAGTTGCCTGGCTGGAAACATACTGGCATGCGCGTTGGATCCTTTGAGCAGTCAAAAGAATTCAATATAAAGGCCGACAATGTTGAACGTTTGATTTGGCCCCTTGATGGGACCGGAATAACCGTTGAATTTAAAGTCAATGGGAAAAGCGAGTCACACAAGTTGGCTGGGCGTAAAAGCGTATTTCATGGCCCAACCGATTTGCTCTACTTATCCATTGATACCGAAATAAAAATTACTGGTTCGGGTCGATTTATTATTGCCGAAGCGCCGGCGAAGAATTCATATCCCCCAAAATTCATACCAGCCGATCGGGTTCCGGTTTTTATTCGAGGCGCTGGCCCATCCTCAAGACAAGTTCATAATTTTGGCGTTCCTGAAGAACTTGTAGCAGATCGTTTTATAGTCGTAGAGGTAATAGTTCCTGGTGGTAATTGGTCTGGTTCACCAGCACACAAACATGACACTTATATTCCCGGCGTTGAATCAAATCTTGAAGAGATCTATTACTTTGAATCTGCGGTCGAACATGGAATCACAAAAGCCGGTGAGATTGATCCGATTGGTTTTATTCGTGGTCACTCATCTGATGAGCGCGAATTCGATCTCTTGGCCGAAGTTCGCTCTGGTGATGTTGTCCTTGTCCCCCACGGTTGGCATGGACCAGTAATGGCAACTCCTGGTTACGACCTCTACTTTATGAATGTAATGGCAGGACCCGACCCAGACCGTTCATGGAATATAACTGACGACCCAACACAAGCATGGATTCGAGAAGTTTGGAAAGACCAGGCTGTGGACCCTCGCCTGCCTTACACCGACAAAGAGTAGGTTTTACTTCGCGTTAAGATTTACCCGTGGAACTTCAGAAAATCATTCTCTATTACGGTTTTGCGCCGGTAGCGGATCCAAATGCGCTAAAGCTTTGGCAGCGCACTCTCTGTGAGTCCTTTGGCCTCAAGGGTCGAATAATTGTTTCAAAACATGGAATTAACGGAACTCTTGGTGGGGATATGTCTGCCCTAAAGAAGTATGTGAAGAAGACAAAAGAGTATCCAGGTTTTAATAAAATTGATTTTAAATGGTCTGAGGGAACCGGAAATGATTTCCCCCGCTTAAGTGTAAAAATTCGACCAGAACTCGTTGCCTTTGGTCACCCAGATGAGATTAAGGTTGATGAAAACGGCGTAATTAACGGTGGCAAACATTTGGCCCCATACGAAGTTAATAAACTGGTCGAAGAACGAGGCGAAGAAGTTGTCTTCTTTGATGGCCGCAATGCCTTTGAAGCAAAGATCGGAAAATTCAAAGACGCAGTCGTACCGGATGTAGCCACCTCGCGAGATTTCGTATCAGAAGTTGAAAGCGGAAAATACGATCACCTAAAGGATAAGCCGGTTGTCACATATTGCACTGGCGGAATTCGGTGTGAAATTCTCTCGGCGGTAATGATTAATCGTGGCTTTAAAGAGGTCTATCAAATCAAAGGCGGCATCGTTCGCTACGGCAATAAATTTGGCGACAAGGAGCTCTGGGAAGGATCTCTCTATACCTTTGACGCTCGTATGGCAGTTGATTTCAACGAAGATACAAAAGTTATCGGTAAATGCGACAAGTGCAACACATCAACAAAGCAGTTCTACAACTGTGGCGACCGGACTTGTCATGAATTAAATCTTCTTTGTGAGCCGTGCTCGAAGGTTAAAGAAAATTTTATTTGTGGTCATGATCGAAGTAAGAGCCACGACGCGGAGTTGATCGGTTAGTTCTGGGCTCCACGGCGTCTTGGAAATAGACCAACCGCAAAGGCGAGCGCTGAAAGTATGGCGCCATAAATCCCAATTTTCACAAAGCTATGTTCCAAAAAGGAATTAGCGATTGTTATTGCTGCCCCGCCTTTAGAGCTATTACCGCTCTTGATGGCGGATTGCGCAACCGAGGTAAGTGCCGTTTTATTTAATACAGCGAAGAGCGAATATGCGGCGAATATGAAGCCAAGAATTACCGAAGCTATTCGACGTTTTGGGGCAAAGTAGAGAAAGACAACAAATGTAAGAGCCGCCAAATCAACTAAGGTCCAAAATGTTCCGCTGAATTCAATTCGGACTTTCTTGTAACTTGAATTATTAGTATTTAAGAGGCCAAGCCAAATCCCCGAATATGGGAGTGAGATGAAGAGAAAAAGCGCCCCAACAACTCCCGAAATTCGAGAGAGAATTCTTTTACTAATTAGGGTCTCCCCATTGCCGCAAAGCCAGCATCGAATAGTTCAGCAAAGCGAAGTGATTCATCCAGCGGCATGACCCAATCCTTCTTGCCACGAACTCGGCGGGCAAAGGCATCAGACATTAGTTGGTAAGGATCGCAAGCTTCGAAGTGTTCGATCTTGGTCTTTCCCTTAACCTCAATGATCAAGGTGCTTGGGTTGTTATGTGAGTTGAAAGAATCATTTCCGCCAGTGCGAATAGATCCCTTCGTGCCCTCAATAATCAACCAATGGGAAAGTTGAATGTTAGATGAAGCAACGGTTTCAGCCTTAGCTCCGGCAACGGTGTAGTTAAGTCGAGTTGTCTCATCGACCCCACTCTTATGCCAAACAACTTGTGCCTTTAAATCCTTTACCGGTGGGAATCCCATAATCCAAAGCGGTGCAACCGTTGAGTATGGTCCGAGGTCGTAAAGAATTCCGCCTCCGATCTTTGGATCAAGGCGAATATTTCCATCATCTAAACCATCATAAGTAAAGGCAGATCGGATTCGTTCAATCTTGCCAATCTTGTCAGCAGCAACAAGCTCTTGAATTCGCTGAGTACGTGGATGCCAACGGTTCCAGCTCGCTTCAACAAAGAGTTTTCCGGTCTCTTTCGAGACGGCGATTGCCTCGCGAACTTCAGCAGCATTCATACCTAGCGGCTTCTCACAAAGAACGTGCTTGCCCGCGCGCATAGCCTTTATCGCCCAAGGCAAGTGGAATGCATTTGGAAGCGAGATATAAACAGCTTCAACCTTAGGGTCGGCTAATAATTCCTCGTAACTTGTGTAAACAAGTCCAGTCGGTGAAATGGTGTAAGCCTTATCGCGATCGCGAGATGCGACAGCATAAATCTCACCAAAACTTGATTTTGAAATTGCTGGATAAAGCGCACGCTTTGCAATTCCACCGGCACCGATAAATCCCCAACGAAGTTTTTCCATGTTAGGAATCCTAACTTGGAATGCCGCCGCTAACTACCCCCTGCGTCGTTTAATTCCCTCGCTTTGGTAGTAGCTTCGCCAGATGGCACGGTGGATCGGGATTCGGATTGGAAGAGATCGGACTCCTGGTATTAATGGCAAGAGAATCAATCCCAAGGAGAGCCCACCCATTATCAACATAATGTAGGCATCGGCATTCGCTCCAATTGGATGTGAATTTTCGTTATTAAATGGTGGGATTTGATACCAGAAAGAGTAGAGCCAGAGCCATGCTTGGCCAGGATATCTTCCGGTCTCATTCATCATTCCCCAAGTACCGCCCTGCAAATTTGCCGCGGTTCCGGCATCATCTAAGTAGGCGCCATCACCAAAGAAAAGAATTTGCTTTGTACTATCGGTTTGAAAGAAACCACCTTGGGAAAGTAGCGCCGCATCTAGTGCGCCAGCTTTCGCCATATCGGTTAACCCCTTGGCAAGTGCTGGGACTGGGCCATAATCTCCAGCAGGAACAGCGGCAATCTTTCCATCTGCTTTTCCAATTGCAGTATCAAGATTTGTTGCCCATTTATTTTGTTGTTCACTTGAGGCGCTCTTCCATGTCATTAGCGCCGTAGAGACCTCTGCTGGTTGTACCTCTAAGGTAAGTGGCTTTATTACAAAATCATTTGCTGGTGTTACCCGATGAGTTACTCCAGCCCACTTTTGAAGAAATAGCGGTCCGATATTTAACCCATCACCATTGGCATTGTATGGCCGGCCGTACGTTGCACTTCCACTTGTCCCAGCTAATTCTTGAACGGTAGTCGCGTAAAAGTTCTCAGAATTAGATTGTGCCCAGCCTCGGAAAGTTAAAGTTTTCTCATCGGGAGAACCAAATAAAAATGAGAGAGTTGCAACAAGTATTGCCACAACAACTAGCGCAATAACACCCTCTTTTATGATGTCATATTCGCGAAGCTTGCCACTCCAAGGCTTGGCATCAAAATTTTGTTTTGGAGTTAAGTTCTTTCTCACTTTAAACCTCCACTTGTATTGCTTTCATCAGAATCAATTGGTGGAACTACACCGCGCTTTCGAACCATAATCACGTGAATAAACGTTATGACTCCCAGAATCAGCGGAAGAAATGCGACGTGCAGAAGTAACATCTGCCCCAGATTGGTTACATTGAAGAAGGCACCGATACCCACTGAGTTAAAGCCATCTTTAGCCTCGAATGCAATCCACTGTGAATCGAAATTGGTTTGAATCAGATAACCAGTAAAGGCGGTTGCAATTGAAGCTACAAAGGCGACCGATCCCGTTATCCAGGTCATTAATCTGCGACCACGCCAAGCAGCCATCCAAAATTTCCCCCAAAGGTGAACAACCATGAATACAAAGAAGAGTTGAACACTCCAGAAGTGAAGACTGTTAACCCAGTGACCAAAATGAGAGGTGTGGTACCAAGCCGGCCCGGCGAATGCCAGCGCCAAACCAGAAATCAAAATAACGCCCAAAGCGGCGATAGTTAAAACGCCAAAGACGTAAATCCAAGAAGCGACGTATGCAGGTTGGGTATCAGGCAATAACTTTTCGATCGGTAAATTGTTCTGCCAACCTTCGCGCAGTTTTGCAGTCCAGGGCTTTTTTGGAGAATTACTCATTTCTTCTCCCCCTTCTTCTTATTTGGAAAGGGTAGAAATATTGCGAGGGCAAAAATTGTAAACATCAATAAGATGACAATTAGATTGGTTACCGAGACCTGAATCCAGCCCCACTTCAAGTAGACCGCATGAAGATTCATGAAATCTGAAAATAGCCCTGACATTTGCACTCCGTTCCGCATTCGGAAATTCGTAACTGCGATAACTGCAGGTTACGCCGAAGCAAGCGAAGTTCTAGATTTTTTGCGAGTGCTAACACTCAATACATCTGCGAGTAATTACCTCTGGATGAAATTAATGTGCTCTGGCTTTAATTCAGCCAGTGATCTCGCGCCAAGTAACTTCATGGTTCGGGTCATTTGGGTACGAAGGATTTCAAGTGAGCGATCAACGCCTTCCTTGCCTCCGGCCATTAGCCCATACAGATAAGCGCGACCAATCCAGGTGAAGTTTGCGCCAGCCGCAATTGCAGCAATCACATCAGCTCCATGCATGATTCCGGTATCAACATGAATCTCAAATTTCTTTCCAAGCGCCTTACGTACATCTGGCACCAAATGGAATGGAATTGGCGCACGATCTAATTGGCGACCGCCATGGTTTGAAAGAGTTATCGCATCTGCACCAGCCTTTACTGCAAGCTTGGCATCTTCAACGTTTTGAATTCCCTTAACCACTAGGTTTCCATCCCATTGCTTACGAATCCACTTTAGATCTTCAAAAGTTACCGTTGGATCAAACATTGAATCTAGAAGTTCGGCAACAGTTCCCTTCCATGAATCAAGGGAGGCGAAAGTTAGTGGGTCGGTGGTTAGAAAGTTAATCCACCAGGCTGGTCTTGGAATTGCATTCAGAATTGTCTTTGAAGTAAGCGATGGCGGAATGGTCATACCATTTCGTACATCGCGAAGACGAGCTCCTGCTACTGGAACATCTACCGTCAAAACTAAAGTATCAAAACCAGCGGCTTTAGCGCGATCAACCAAGCCCATGCTGCGATCGCGGTCTTTCCACATATATAGCTGGAACCAATTGCGGCCATCTGGCGCCGCCTTCGCGACATCTTCAATCGAACGAGTTCCCATTGTCGAAAGCGTGAAAGGAATTCCCGCATCACGCGCCGCACGTGAGCCCGCATCTTCGCCTTCGGTCTGCATCATTCGAGTAAAACCTGTTGGAGCAATGCCAACTGGCATCGACATGGTCTTACCAAGCATTTCAACTGAAAGGTCTACCTTTGAAACATCTCTCAATACTCGTGGCGAAAATTCAATGGCTTCGAATGCTTTGCGGGCACGAGTTAATGAACTTTCGGAATCTGCGCCACCATCGGTGTAATCAAATGGTGCTTTAGGTGTGCGGCGTTTAGCCACATCACGAAGGTCATAGATCGTCAGTGCCCGAGTAAGGCGACGCTTCTTGCTACTAAGGATTGGCTTTCTAAATCTCATTAAGCCGGCGAGTGCCTTAAAACCAGGAAATTGACGTTTAACCATCCCCCTATTTAACCAGCAAATTCCTAGGTATCCTTACAGCTCTAATGCGAAACCTTTTGATCTTGAACACAGCAGACAACATTGCTGTCGCATTAACCGACCTCAAAGTTGGTTCGAAGATTGAACAAGATGGTCTTGAAATCAAAGTAGCAAATAAGATCCCACGAGGACACAAGATTGCAACGAAGAATATTGCCAAGGACGAAGGCATTATCAAATACGGCGAACGTATGGGGCATGCAACTTCCAATATAGAAATTGGCGAACACGTCCATACCCATAACGTTCTAGGCGATCGATTATCTGCAGAGCAGGTCAAGTGAAAATAACGGGATTTGACCATGGTCAACGTGGAGTCGGAATTCGAAATCTCCAATTGATTTTGCCATCCGTAGTTTGTTCAACCCATATTTCAAGTCGGATCGCGAAGGATGTAGGAGCGATAACTTTTGCCCACCAACATGGTTGCGGCATTATCGGAAATGACGTTGGCGGAATCTCTGATTTCTTCTGTGAATTAGCAAGTCACCCAAATGTTGGAACAGTTTTAATTGTTGGACTCGGTTGTGAAACCATCCAAGGAAACGAATTAGCCGAGAAGGTCTTAGGAAGTAATCCCCAGACTAAATACCTAGTAATCCAGGAAAGCGGCGGCGTCGCAGGGACCTTTGAATCAGGAATAAAGCAAGCGAACGATTTAGCAAAGGCGAACCCAGTAAGTAATAAGGAATTGATTGACCTAAAAGTTGGTATTGAATCCGATTTAGCGGATTCCAGGGCCGAGGAACTTGCCAAGAAATTAGAAGCCGCTGGAATCAATTTCGAAATTGAAAATACCTCCAAAAATGCTGGAATATCCTTTGCAAAACTTATGGGCAAAGGTGTTCACCTAATCATCTCCTTCACTTCCGAGAGTCAACCACCATCAGGCTTCCCACTAATCCCTACGATAAATATTGCGAGCAAAAGCGCACTGCATATGGCACTTGCAAATGATTTCGATTTACCGGCTTCCGCAACCAATGTTCAGATTATTGATCTGATCGAGAGGGTAGCTTCCGGAACCAAAACTAAATCAGAGATCTCTGGCTCTGGCGAAATAATTGCGCCCCGGGTGGTGCGAAGTGTCTAATCTTTCAAGTGAAACATCTTTGCTGACTGGCTTTCCTCGTCCTGATGGTCGAATTGGGTTTCGAAATCAAGTCCTGGTTATGCCACTTCACTCGGCTCTTTGCGCAACCGCTAGATCAATAAGTCAAGCTGTGTCCGGAAGCGTAAGCGCAACCCACGATTGGTCGGGCGAAGTAGATTCTGATTTTGAGCGAATTACAAAAGTATTGGCTGGCTTCGCCGCTAATCCGAACGTCTTCGCCACAATCTTTCTGACTCTAAATACCGACAATGAAAACCAAATTATAAAAAGAGCAGAAGATATAGGAATTGCGAACTCCCAGATAATTGATATTTCAAAGGTGGGCGGTTTGGCCGGTGCGCTTTCGCTTGGCATCGAATTGGCTCAAAAATTTGTCAGTGAGGCAAAAAAGATTTCACGCGTTAGCGTTCCCTGGAGCGCGTTGCATCTCGGCTTGGAATGCGGTGGCTCAGATGCTCTATCTGGAATTACTGCCAATCCAGCTCTTGGTGTTGCGAGTGATTTATTAGTTGAACTTGGCGCGGTTTCAGTATTGGGTGAAACCACAGAAATTCTTGGTGCCGAACATTTACTTGCCGCTCGCGCCCTTGATCCTAAAGTTGGCGAACAAATAATTGAGACTGTGGCGCGCTACGAGCGTTCCATCAATTATGAAGGAATTGATATGCGCGGTGCGCAACCATCACGCGGAAATATTGAAGGAGGCCTTACTACGCTAGAAGAGAAATCCCTTGGCGCAGCCAAAAAGGCAGGTAACGCTCCCTTTACTGGTGTTCTTGAATACGCCGACCCCGCAAAGAAGCCTGGTCTGTATTTCATGGATACTCCTGGTCACGACATTGAACAGTTAACTGGTTTCGCAGCAGCGGGAATTAACATCGTCGTTTTTACTTCCGGACGTGGAACCCCAACGGGTTCTGCTGTAATTCCAACCATCAAAGTTTCCACTAATACTCAAATGGCTACTTCAATTCCCGATTTAATAGATTTGAATGCTGGAACTATTGCTGACGGAACGCAAACACTTCAAGAAGTTGGAAAGGCTATCTTCGACGAGATTATTGCGGTGGCAAATGGGAAATTAACCGCAGCCGAAAAGGGCGGGCACCAAGAGTTTGCGTTATCTCGAATGTATGGAACGGTTATTAGTTAGAAGCTAATCGTTCTTCTAAAGCTGGCTTTACGCCCCACATTTTTATCAATTCTGCATAGCGTTCTTCTTCGGCCGGATCCACAGGGGCATTGGTTTTAACTGCCCGGATCATTATGTTCCGCGGGGTATGTTCGCCACCAATGAATTCAATGATTTCGCTTCGATAGCCATGATTTTTCAGAATCGCGGCTCTAAGCGAATCGGTAAGCAAATCACCAAGTCGTTCTTTAATGAGACCAAACTTGGTAAGCAAGTTCCACGGTTCTGGCGCCTCAACCATTTGCGTTTGCAGATCGTGTTGGCAACAAGGTGCAACCAAAATCAACTTAGTATCACAAGCTATCGCCCACGCTAAGGCATCATCCGTTGCGGTATCGCAGGCGTGCAATGCAATAGCAATATCAACGCCTTCGATTTTTAGGTTATCTATTGCCTCGGCTCTGAATTCAATCGACTCTGAGATTCCAAGTTTCTTAGCAATCTCAGTGTTTCGCTTAAAAGATTCAGGCCGGATATCAACACCAATTACCTTCACCGGGATTCCGACTGATGTCAGATATTGATGGGCTGCGAAGGTTAAATATGCGTTACCGCACCCAAGGTCAGCAATAACTATTGGCTTCGCAAGGGTTGGCTTATGTATTTGCCCGGCGCCAATTGCGTTATTCAAAGTTGGAACTAATAAACGTAAAAATTCCTCAACTTGAAGGTACTTATCTTGCCTTGAAGGTTTCACCACTCCATTCGCATCAGAGATTCCAACCTCAATTAAGAAAGGATCATTTGGTGCTAGAAGGCGGGACTTTGAACGATCGTGTTCCAAATTTTGCTCGTATTTAGTTTTATCTCTATGGATGAGCGCCTCGCCTTTTTTGGTTATGCGAAGGGAGATAGCGCCGTTTGTTGATTCGACCAATATGTTTGCATAGCCGCTGGAAATTAGGGAGCGAAAATCCAGCTCACCAACTGCGTAGTTCTTTGTGGTTGTTTGCCGGCCATCATTTGCCGCCACTTGAATCGCCAACCTATCTTTTAGTTGGACGGGGCGAATATCAATTCGCTCACTTTCAACCTGCATATTTCGTCTACGCCCTGATAGAACTGCGCGTACCAATGAATCTGTTTGGCTAAATAAATCTAGGACTTCCTTAAAAGCTTGCTCTAATTCGATAGACATAGTTATTCCAAAGTGATTACTTTTGAATGGCAGTCAAAATGCGACCTGCAGCATCGGCAATTTGATTATCCGTAGCGGTAAGGGCGATCCGAATATGTTTTGCGCCATCAGGTCCGTAGAAATGTCCAGGCGTTGCAATAATTCCAAGATCGGCCAACCAACTTACGGATTCCCAATCGCTTTCATCGCGAGTACACCAGATATATAAACCCGCATCACTAAATTCAATTTTGAAACCTGCAGCCAAAAGAGCCGGCGCTAAAACTTTTCTCCGCGCGGCATAGCGTGCTGCCTGCTCTTGGACATGGCTCTCATCTTTAAGCGCCTCGGTCATTGCCCTTTGAACAGGTAGTGGAACCATCATTCCAGCATGCTTTCGAACTTCGCGAATCTCGGAAATAATTTCCGGATCACCAACGATTAGGGCAGCGCGGTAACCAGCTAAGTTTGATCGCTTTGATAGCGAGTGGACCGCCAGAAGATTTTTGTTATTTCCATTAGCCAATTTGAGGATTGAAACTGGCTTCTTGTCGCCGGCTGGAAAGTTTAAATAACATTCATCGCTTACTAATAATGAACCAGTTGTCCGGGCATATTCGATACAACTTAAGAGTTCTGCTTCGCTGTGGATTCGTCCAGTTGGGTTTGATGGTGAATTAATCCAAGCCATCTCACTTGCTGGCCAAGTTTTTGTATCGATTTCCACTTCGGTTGCGGTTGATCCGTGGATCATCGCTCCGACTAAGTAAGTTGGATAGGCGATCTTTGGATAAAGAATCTTCTTTTTTTGCAAGATACTTGGAAGCCAGGCGACCAACTCCTTCGAACCAATAGTTGGCAGAAAATCAAAGTCTCCGGTGGCACCAAGTTGCGATTGCGCCCAGTTTCTAATGGCCTCACGTAATTCTGGGGTTCCAATAGTTACGGGATAACTTGGTGAGTTGGCCGATTCAATTAACGCTCGTTGAATAAATTCCGGAGTTGCATCTACTGGAGTTCCCTGCGAAAGATCTATCGCTCCATTTGGATTAGCTTTTGCTCGCGCGGCGTAAGGCGCCAACGCATCCCAAGGAAAATCCGGAAGCTTCAGTTTGAACTACTTAAGATTTTGCAGGAAGGGATTTAACTGTTGCGTGATCGGTATTTGTTGGACCGACTTTGCTTGCGCCTCCTGGTGAACCAATTTCGACGAAGAACTCGCCATTGATTCCACCAAATTGCTTCCATTGTGAAGGAATGTCATCTTCGTAATAAATCGCTTCAACCGGGCAAACTGGTTCGCAAGCGCCACAGTCGACGCACTCATCAGGTTGGATGTAAAGCATGCGATTACCTTCATAGATGCAATCCACTGGACACTCTTCGATGCATGATTTGTCCTTAACATCGACACATGGTTCTGCAATTACGTAGGTCACGCTTATTCCCCCACTCAAGTTCTGGCCAGCATTTGGCGGCTATAAGGTAGAGAATACTGCCTGTGAGTAGCGATGTCCTGCAACCCAAGAATCTTCCTTCGCAAAGCGAGGTCGGGCTTCGACTATCTATCCGGATGCACGATCCAGAAGGCGGATTTCGTGACCTACTTGGGATCCTCACCTCAACTTCGACTGTTGAAAAGAAGGACGGAACTGTGGTGAGTTTTGACCCTGCCAAGATTGCACTTTGGAAAGTTGTGACCACTGAAACAACCATGCGCCGTAAAGATGATTCGGCCGGTTCATGAAAACTGGACTTAAATTATTTGATACCAAAGCTCGAGAAATTCTTGAAGTCCCAATTAGCAATGGGAAAGAAGTTCGTATTTACTGTTGTGGCCCAACCGTCTATCGAGATGCTCATGTTGGAAACCTTCGAACATTTTTATTGAGTGATCTAGTAGTACGCACCTTAAATTTTTCAAACCATCGAACTAAATTGATTCAAAATATCACCGATGTTGGACATATCGGTGAGGACTTTGAAGGTAATGAAACAGGCGAAGATAAATTAATTGCCGAATCTAGGAAAGAAGCACGAGATCCGTTTGAAATCGCACGTGAATTTGAAGCAAAGTTTCACGCAGACCTAGCCCATTTAAATATCATTAAAGCCGATGGCTATCCACGTGCAAGTGAAACTATCGATCTAATGCTTGAGTTAATTTCAAAACTAATCGACAACGGCCATGCCTACGTCGGAAGCGACAATTGCGTATATTTCGATTCGCAAACTTTTCCAAGTTACGGCGCAATCTCTGGAAATAGATTAGATTCTTTAAAACCAGGTCATCGCTATGACTATGTAGATGATGGGGCAAAGAAGTTCCATGCAGATTGGGCGCTCTGGAAAGCGGCGGGAAATCGCACTCAGATGATTTGGCCATCACAATGGGGCGCTGGGTTTCCAGGTTGGCACATTGAGTGCTCTGCGATGTCACTTGAACTTTTATCTGGCGCAGTAGATCTACATCTTGGCGGTATTGATTTACGTTTCCCGCATCATGAAAATGAAAGAGCTCAGTCGAATTCTGCGGTCGATAGCGAAGTGGTTTCAAATTGGGTGCATGGTGAGCACTTACTGTTTGAGGGACGAAAGATGTCCAAGAGCGCGGGAAATGTGGTTCTGCTCTCCGATGTAATTGCACAAAATATCGATCCTTTAGCCCTTCGCCTTTGCTTTTTGGAAAATCGATATCGAAGCCAAATGGATTTAACTTGGGATTCGTTAAATGCGGCAAATGCCACCCTTAATCGCTGGCGTGAAAAATTCTCTGATTCCTCTGGCGAACTAAACCCGGAGCAAGTGGCTGTAGAAGTTGCCCAAATTGCTTTAGATTTTAATTTGGATCTAGATACTCCAAGGGCAATTCAAAAGCTTCGTAAGATCGAGAAGAGCGATGAATTTAGTCCAGCAACGAAACAGGCCATCGCATACAAAGCCGATGAATTGTTTGGTTTAAAATTAGATCGGCCACCAACTGCGAAGAAAGAGCTTCCCGCTGAATTAGTTGAGCTATTAAACGACCGGGCAGATGCCAGATCAAAGAAAGATTTTGCTAAGAGTGATCAACTTCGAGATCAACTACTGGCTAGCGGAATTGAAGTACGCGATACCGCGATGGGCCAAGAATGGGATTGGGCCTAAAACTAGGAGAAGAGGTCAGTCTCCCACCCGTTTGAGTTTAAGTTTGAACTCTTAGTGCCCTTAAACAAGGTGTAGTACTCATCGCCCCAAACTTGATTACCTAGATTATTTGAAAGCGCAAAGAATGGTCCATCAAGTTCAATTTGAGTTGGATGCGCACGCATAGCTGCCATCTTCTTCTCAACAAAGGCTGACCCATCAACCAGGGTTGTGACAAATGAATCGTCTTTGGCAAACGGTAGGTCATCAGCGCTCTCTGCACCGAAGAAATCAGAGCCAATCTCTTTCATTTTCTCAATACCTTTTTGAATCACAGACTTAGGAGTGATGTTCCAATAAATCTTTGAAATATCCCAAGCATCGCCTTCACCATAATTTGAATTTGCCGCAAGCTCGGCTGCTCTCATTGCAACTCGATGAGCTTGAATATGATCTGGGTGGCCATAACCACCAAATTCATCATAAGTAATTAAAACTTGGGGCTTAACTTCTCGAATTACTTTTACCAGATGACTGGCCGCCTCATCTAGATCTGCCTGCCAAAAAACATCGCTCCGATTATTTGGTTCAGTACCCATCATTCCGCTGTCACGGTATTTCTTTACTGGTGCGCCCAAGAATCGGTGATCGCTCACGCCCAATTCCATCATCGCGTTTGCTAATTCAATTTCACGGTGCGCACCAAGTTGATCGGTTGCAGCACTGGCAAGATGAGCTAGCTCTGGAACCAGCACTTCGCCTTCCTCACCACGAGTACAAGTAACAAGTGTTACGCCAGCGCCCTGCGCTACATATTTGGCCATCGTCGCGCCATTGTTGATGGTTTCGTCATCGGGATGGGCATGGACGAGTAATAATCTTTTTGTAGTCATTAATAAATTGGTAGCGATGGATCAATATCTTTGACCCAAGCCAACACTCCTCCCGCAACGTGTGTGGCATCGACAAAGCCAGCATCTTTTAGTACTGCCAGGCAATCCGCAGACCTAACTCCGGAACGACAATAAAGAATTACCGGTACATCCTTCGGTAACTTTTCTAGCGCCATCCCATTAAAAAATTCTTCTTTTGGCATTAGGACCGAATCTGGAATTTTTACAAATTCATGCTCTTCAGGTTCTCGAACATCCACCAAAATAAATTTTTCTTGCTTATCAATTCTTGACTTCAACTCGCTTGCTGAAATAGCCGGTGCACCGCCGAGCTCTGCACTATTTCCTAAATCTGCCGACACAAAGTTCTCATTTCTAAAATCAATAATTAGGCGATATACAGAATCTTAGCGAATTTGCTCCGCCCGTCTTGCGAGGATTTCGCATCTTTAATCGCTGGACCTTAGAATACGATCAATGACAACTGATAACTCAAACAAGGGGCGCTTGCCGCGCGATGAACGACGCGCGCAATTACTGGCCGCAGCACTAGAAGTATTCACGGCCGCTGGTTACCACGCAGCAGCTATGGATGAAATTGCTGACCGCGCGAATGTAAGTAAGCCAGTCCTCTATCAGCATTTTCCTTCGAAATTAGATCTCTACCTCGCTGTCCTTGACCTTCACATTGATTCTTTGATCTTCGAAATTCAAAAAGCAGTAGCAAGCACAAGTGTTAATGCTGAGCGTGTAACCGCGACCGTTGATGCCTACTTTGATTTTATTAACCGCGAAGGTGAAGCCTTTAGACTTCTATTTGAAAGCGATATGAACGTTGAACCACAAGTACGGGAACGTCTAAATCGAATGACCTATGACTGCGCCGCAGCTTTTTCTGCAGTTATCTCACTCGATACCGGTTTAACCAAGGACGCTTCAATGATGCTTGCCGTTGGTTTAATTGGAACTGTTCAGACCTCGGCTCGCCACTGGCTAGCCCGCGATGGAAAAATTGATCGCCAAGCTGCCGGAACTTTGGTCTCCAACCTAATTTGGCGCGGAATCTCTGGTTTCCCTAAGTCTGGTTCTTAAACCGTTTCAAATAGCACGAACTTCTAAGAAGGATTAAACTCAAACTATGGCCACTAAAAAGAGTTCTGTAACTGCTCGTACCGATATCCGCATTGGAATTTCTGATTCACCTCAAGAATTGCATATCGAAAGCGAACTTGAATCAGCGAAGGCTGTTGAAATCGTCACCGCTGCCATTGATGGCGGAAAGCCACTAGCACTAACTGATGTTCGAGGCCGCCAAACAATAATTCCAAATGGAAAAATTTCCTTTGTAGAAGTTGGCGAAATTGCAGAACGTAAAGTTGGCTTCGCTACCGCTTAATTCGGCTAAAGGTTAAAGAAGCCTTTTATCGAAGTAACGATCATCTCAACGGCAATAGCCGCAAGCAGTAAACCGGCAATTCTTGCCAACAAGGTCACGCCCGATTCCTTGAACAAATCAAGTATCTTTGTTGAAAACATAAGGGTTAACCCAATTACGCAATGCACCGTAATAATCGCAGCCGCAAGCGCCAGCTTCATATTTACAGTGTGGGCTTGTTGAACGAAAACAATCGTCGTAACAATTGCGCCTGGTCCGGCCAGTAGCGGTGTACCAAGTGGCACAAGCGCAACGTTTACATCCTTGCCGCGAGAATCAGTTGCTGAATCTTTCCCGGTTAGAAGTTCAAGGGAGATCAGCAACATCAATAATCCACCGGCGCCTTGAAGAGCGTTTACTGAAACGTGAAGGTAATCCAAAATAATCTTGCCGAATAAGGCAAAGGCGACAATAACTGTCAACGATACTGCTGCGCCTTGCCATGCCAATCTAATTCGTTTGCGTGGAGCGGCATCAGAAATAAGAGCCAAGAAGACTGGGGTGGCGCCAGGTGGATCAAGAATTACAAAAAGGGTAATGAACGCTTGAATTCCGAAGGTAACTGCCGAAATCGTAAGTGCGCTATTCATTTCTTTCTACACTCCCTACTTTCTAATAACCCGGCGAGCATTTGCCTTAGCCTCTAGTGTTTCAAAGGCTAATTCACTTGTCGTGAACTCACCCAATTGATTTAGTTTACCGTTCCCATGGTAATCACTTGAACCAGTCGCGACTAAATCGAACTCTTTAACTATTTCCGAAAGGAGTTCCTGTTGTTCGACTGTGTGATCGCGGTGAGAAACTTCTATCCCATCAAGGCCAGCTTCAACCATTGATTGAAAACTTTCAACGGTGATTGTTCGACCTCTGAGCGATGCCAAAGGGTGTGCAATGACAGCAACTCCCCCGGCCTGCTTGATCTGTTTAATAACCACTTCCGGTGTTGGCGAATAATGAGAGATGTAATACTTTGAATTATTGTGGAGCAATTCGGAAAATGCTTCTTCGCGGTCTTTAACAAACTTCTTGGCAATTAAAGCATCAGCTAAATGTGGCCGGCCAAGGGTTGCGCCATCGGCCACCTGAGCCATTACCTCGGCCATAGAGATTTCAATTCCGGCCTCATTTAGCCTTGCAATTATTTTTTCCATCCGGCCAACTCGGTTATCCCGAGTCTGTTCCAACATATTTAGGAGTGCTTGATTCTCTGGATCAAAGAGCAATCCAAGCATATGGACGCTGATTCCATCCTCCGTCTGACAAGAAATTTCAGATCCCAAAATTAAATCTAACCCTGGTCGTAAATAATTTATGGCTTCATTCCAGCCAGCCAAAGTGTCGTGATCTGTAAGTGCAATTTTTGTTAAGCCAGATGCAAGGGCTTTGTTGACCAATTCACCTGGCTTATCAGTTCCATCACTCGCCAGGGAATGCGTGTGCAAATCAATCAACTTTTACGTTTTCCTTACCTCGATAAACGAAAACCGTACATCCAATTAACAAACCAATGATTCCAGGAATGATTCCGGCCGGTGGCTTTTGACCTAACCAGAAATAGGCCAAGATCGCGCTAACTGGTACTTCAAAGAAGACAATTAGCGAAACTACCGCCGGAGAAACACGTTTAAGCGAAAGATTAAACATTGTGTGTCCAAGCAATTGCGCCCCAACGATTAATGCAATAACTAGCCACCACTGTCTTGCAACAAAGTGGAGCACCTGCGAATGAGACAGTACCGCGATAGGAAGCGCTGTTAGCGCACAGACGCCGTAGCAAAAAAGTGTGTAGGTAGATGTTGAAAGCGAGACTTGGGCCTTCGATCCAATCAACATATAAGCAGCTGCAAGTGCCGAACCAATCAGCGCCGCCATATCGCCAAGGAAGCTATGAAAACTGATTCGAAGATCTACTCCGGTTATTAGAAGCACTGAAGCAAAGGCAATGGTCATGCCGATCCAGGCTTGTTTTGGAATATCGCCACCGCGAGAGCGCAACCAGATCGCTGCAAAGATTGGCTGCATTGCAGTTAACGCAGTTCCAGCCGCGACGCTGGTGTATCTCATAGCCAAAAAGAAGCCAATAAAGTGGAGCGCCAGTAAAACACCTGAAAGCATCGAATATCGAATTGCCTTTCGCTGCGTTGCGTTCTTCCATTCCGCTTTGCGCAATGCAAATGGAGCCATCACCAAGGCGCCACCGAGATTTCGCCAAAAGATTAGTGATGGAACTGGCATCAAACTATTGGCAATTACCGGGCCCGAACTTCCAATGCCTAGAACTCCGAGCGAGAGAAAGGCGATATCGCGCCCAGCAGGAAGGGCGGTGTGGTTGTTTTGTTTCATTTATTTATTCGCAACTACGGGAATACCGTGAACCAAAGCATGCAACCAATTGCGATTGCAACGATGGAGATGATCAAGGCATAAACATTTCGCATAGTTTTACTTGCGACAAATTCACCCATTAGGCGCTTATCCCTGGCGATACCAAACATGTAAATCAAGAGTGGTAGCAGGAGAACTGCATTTAAGATTTGGGTGACAACGAGAACTGTGATTAGCGGGGCACCTGGTATCAAGATCAAGATTGCACTCACCGATGTGATTACACCAAAGGTGGCATAGAACAGCGGGGCTTCTTTAGGTGAATCATCGAGCGCGGCTGGGCGACCGGTTAAATCACTTACTGAGTAAGCGGTACTGAGTGGCAAAATTGATGCAGCAAGTAAAGCTGCGCCAATCAATCCAATTGCAAAGAGATCCTTTGCCAAAGTTCCAGCCAATGGCTTTAGCGCCTGTGCTGCTTTCGAGGCATCATCAATTGTTATTCCCTGCTTATTTAGCGTTGCCGCACAGGTAATAATTACAAAGAATCCGATAATTCCAGTTAGTAATGAGCCGGTCCAAACATCTACGCGAAGAAGTTTTAAATCATCGCGAGTAAGCCGTTTATCTACTGCGTAAGATTGAATGAAAGCTAAGCCCCAAGGTGCAAGCGTGGTTCCAAGCGTTGCTGTCGCAATATAAACAGCATCATGCGTAAATGGCATTGTTGGAGTTACTACGCCTTTAAATGCCTGGCCCCAATCTGGATGTGCTAGGAAACCGGCAATTATGTAGGCAAGAAATACACCAGATACTAAAAAGAAAACTCTCTCAACTCTGGCGAAGGATCCGCGAAGTACTAAGAATGATACGAGCAATCCCGCAATCGGAACTGTCACGTATTTACTAAACCCAAATAATTGACCGGCTGCAGCAATTCCCGCAAACTCGGCGGTCATAGTTCCAATATTTGCGACGATTAAAGCAGTCGCACTTAAAGTTCCGGATCTCGCACCATATTTTTGACGAACTAGGCCGATCATTCCTTGGCGCGTTACAACACCGATTCGCGCACCTAAATCTTGGAAAACGATAAGCGCGATAGTTGAAGCAACCAATGTCCACAGAAGTTGGTAGCCGTACTTAGCACCAAGTACTGAATAGGTTGTGATTCCAGCTGGATCATCATCTGAAAGACCGGCAATGACGCCAGGCCCCATTACGGCTAGGAGCGCAGCCAGGCGAATCTTCTTAGGCGATACCGGCGCGACTTTCTTCTTTTCTTTGGCTTGCTCCATTAGAAAGCACCGCTTCCTGAATTTTCGCCATCAGATGAAAGCGCGTCAACCAAGTCATCGGCCAGAATTCGCCCGACCGGCTTATTCTTTTCATCTACAACAACAATCGATGAACCGCGGTTGTTGTTAAATTCTTCAATAACTTTATCAAGGCGAGTATCTTCGCGAATCGCAGTTGGATATGGCGGCCCAATTAATTCTGATAATGGAGTTGTGGACTTTGCCGCTACGAGTTCAACGATTTGAATGTGGTCAATCAACTTACCTTTCGCATCCACCACTACGACACCATCAGAAATATCCCGATCGCGGTTTTCAACCAAAAGTTTGAGTGCAGAGCCAACAGTGTCGGCTTCGTGAGTTATTAATAGGTGGGTTGTCATAATTCCACCGGCTAGAGTTTCATCGAATGAAACCAACTTGCGAAGAGTGTTGGAAACTTTGTTATCCATCTCTTCCAAAATACTTTCACGGTGATCTTCAGTTAGATCACGCAAAATTTCCGCCGACTCATCTGGCTCCATACGTGCGATCAATTCAGCTGCCCGCTCTGAAGGCAAACCGCGAAGTAAACCTTGAAGTTCTTCATCTTCCATTTCTTCAAGTGCGTCGGCGGCAAGATCTGGATCGAGCAATTCAACGAGTGCACCTTGTTCGCGACCAGAGAGATCTTCAATCAAGTCAGCGAGATCAGCGGGACGCAATTGGCTTAGTGCGGCCCGGGATTCACTCGAACGAACTACACCAGTCCCATCTGCAAGTGAAGCAACAGTAGCCCAGTCAACAACATGTTCGGGTGTTGCTCTTCTTCCATAGGAACCCGGAAGAATGCGGCGAATGAAAGATCTAAATGAAATATCTACGCCAACAACTCGAATCTCTTTATCAAGTGGCGCCAAGTAGAGATCTGAAGAGCGAACCACACGCAAACCATTCACATCAACTATCTGGTGATCCAAAACATCGGCATCCAGAAGGGATTCGCCAGATCTACGTTGGTAATCCTGTAGGTTAATTTTTGTTGAAGAAAGCAAGATTTCATTGTGGGTCAATTTTGAAATTCGAGCACCATCGATAAATGACCGGCGTTGACCGACTTTTACGATTAGCCCGGAAACTGGTGGATATGTCTCTTCACCATGACGCACAACGATGTCGACTAATTTTCCAATTAGCTTTCCATTATTATCTTTTACTGGGCGATTAATTAAACCTGCAACAGATACTAGGGATTCCCGAATTGTCTTACGTTCTAAAACTGAATCGCGACGCCCAACTAGACGTTTGGCCACCGTATTGATTCCGGAAACTGGTGGCGTTTTCATACCCAAATCTTAGGCGAGACCTAGCCTTACCCCCACCAGAGACTTTGAACGGACCGTTAATTTCTGGATTAGTGCATCAAAGGCCTGTGTAGCAGGACTGTTTTGATCGGCAATAACAATCGGCATCCCGTTATCGCCACCTTCGCGAAGTTCTGAGGTGAATGGAATCTGCGCGATTAATGGAACATCTGCTCCTACTAATTGGGCCAATCGGTTTGCCGCCTCAAGCCCACCGCCACTTCCAAAGATTGAAATCTTTTCCCCACACTTGGCGCATTCGGTATCTGACATATTTTCAACAACACCAATAATGTGTTGCTTCAATTGATGTGCAATTCGCCCAGCTCGTTCAGCAACTTCAGCTGCGGCAACTTGTGGCGTTGTAACAACCAAAATCTCAGATGCGGGAAGCAATTGTCCAAGCGAGATTGCGATGTCCCCAGTTCCGGGTGGTAAATCTAAAAATAAGAAGTCGAGGTCGCCCCAATAGGCATCGCTTAATAATTGTTCCAAAACCTTATGCAACATTGGGCCGCGATATGCAACGGCATCGCCACGCTCTGGCTTAAACATCTCCATGGAAACAACTTTTACGCCGTAAGCCTCAACCGGGATGAATGTCTGATCAATCGCCGTTGGGCGTTTTCCTAGAATTCCCATCAACCGCGGTACGGAGTGACCGTAGACATCGGCATCTAGAATTCCAACTTTAAATCCTTGCTTCGCCGCGGAAACGGCAAGATTTACCGTAACGGAAGATTTGCCTACCCCACCTTTACCAGATGCGACACCGATAACCCTAGTTAATGAATCTGGTTGTGCAAATGGAATAAATTTTTCTCGCCCACCACGCAATAATTTTTTAACAGCATCTCTTTGTTCGTCATTCATTACGCCAAATTTCAAATCAAGATTCTTGACTTGTGGAATTTTTGAAAGCGCGTTACTTATGTCAGACTGCAAACGATCGCGCATGGGACAACCAGAGATTGTTAAGAGGATGGTTATTAAGGCCGTATCGCCTTCAAAAGCAACGGATTCAACCATCCCGAGTTCTGTTAATGGACGGTGTAATTCTGGATCAGATACCTGTCCAAGCGTTTGGTAATTTCTTCAATGATTTGGTTGCTCACAATAAATCCGGGTCAATCTTGGCATTTTTACTTATTTCAGATATCTCAGCGGCTGGCTCATCGAGTGCTTCATTTAAATGGCGGGAAATTAACTTCTTTGGGTGAAGATCCTCAACTTTTAGATCCTCATATCCCGGTCCAAGATTTTCGCGAAGTTCTGCGGTGGCATTGTTCGCAAGGTTTTTAGCTTTATTAATTAATCGCGCTAAATCCCTTGATGCCTTTGGAAGTTTTTCTGGACCAAGTAGAAAAATTGCTGCAAGGACGAGCACAATAAATTCGCCGCCACTTATTCCAAACATGAGTTGATCGTACCCTCTTTGGCCTATCCCGGTTTATTACTTAGCCGCGATGAGTTTTAAAGAAACCTGGATCGACTTGCTTCCGCGATTTAATTCAACGGTAATTACATCGCCAACACTATGTGAACGAACGGCAACGATCGCCTCTTCCGCACTGTTAACTGGGTTCCCATCGATAGCAACAATGATGTCACCCGCCCGGATTCCAACTTTTGCCGCTGGTGAGCCAGGAACAACAGAACCCGCTACATCAGCCACCTTTGCACCGAGGCCGGTAAATCTTTCATCTAATGAAAGCCCCATGATTGGGTGTGTTGAAGTTCCGGTCTTAATAAGTTGTTCCGCAGTTTTTCTTGCTTGATTTATGGGTATCGCAAAACCTAGACCAATAGATCCGCTTTGCCCTGTAAAGCTTGAACCGAGTGAAGCGATTGCTGAGTTAACTCCGATTACTGCTCCCGAGAAATCAACAAGCGGACCGCCAGAGTTTCCAGGGTTTATCGCGGCATCGGTTTGTAGGGCATTAATAAATGCACTTTCGCCACTTCCGCCACTAGAAGTTACGGCACGGTTTTTCGCACTGATAATCCCAGAGGTAACAGTTCCAGATAGTCCAAGAGGTGATCCGATCGCGATTACATTGTCACCAACTGCAATCTTGTCGCTATCGCCCAGTTGCAAGGCCGGTGCATCAGTTACATCGATCTTTATTACTGCAAGATCGTATGCGGTATCTCGACCAACTAATTTAGCGGGGTAATTTTTACCATTCGCAAGGCTGACCCGAATATCTCCCCCATTTAGCGAAGCTTCAATTACGTGATTATTGGTCAGGATGTAACCGTTGTTTGCGATAAAGAATCCCGACCCTGTGTCGCCACCTTGGGAACTAGTAACTTGAATTGAAACGACCGATGGAGCGACCCTTGCTGCGATTCCTGCAATCGAATCTGGCTTGCGTTCAACGGTATTAGTTGTGCTTACTAAATGTGTATTTGAAATTAGCGATGTTGTACTGTGCCCAATAATACTTCCAACAACTCCGGCAACTAGGGCCATTGTGATTGCAGTAAGGAGTGAGACGCCTCTTCGACTTTGACTATTCTCAAAGCTTGTCAAAGGTGCCTGATTAGAAACCCACCATGGCGTATCGGTTGATGGCTTTTGATCGTCTTGGTTCACGGCAACTCCAAAATTTCGGTAGACCTATATTTTATTTGCAAGAAGCACTCCGCCGCCAATTGGAAGCAGAGTTGAGCGCCATCTTGAGTCCTCTTTGATTGCCTTAATCGAGTCACGTCTAGCAATAGTTTCAAAATCGCGTTGCGTTGGGTCGGCCACTCGCCCGCAATCCAAGGCGTTATCGATTAAAAGCACACCATTTGCTTTAAGTAACCTGAAACTTTCCTGAACCACTTCCACCATATCTTTTGGCGAACGCACAATCATTAGGTCATAGTTTGCATCCGCTAGCTTTCCGACAATCTCAACTATATTTCCAGTGATCAATCTAAATCGTTGGGCCGAGATACCAGCCTCCTCAAAAATACTTCGAGCCGATCCGGCATGTTCACGTTCAGAATCTATCGATGTTAGAGATGAATCCGCCGGTGATCCATTAAAGGCCCAAAGGCCACTAACGCCAGAGCCAGTTCCAATTTCAACGATTGCCCTGGCATTTATTAATCCTGCTAAAAATTGAATTAAGCCACCGACGCCAACGCTTGGATCAGTTACCCCAACCTCTTGTCCATTCTTTCTGGCTTGTTGCATGAAAAAATCCTCATGTGGGAAGTTTTCTGAAAAGGCAAAGCTGTCTCCTCGAGAAGATGCGCCAGGTACATTCACATTGGGCATATTACCCATGGGGAAGTTAAAGAGTAGTTAGCCACTGCGTTAAAACTCTTACGCCGTAACCGGTTCCGCCCTTTGGATTTTCACCAGAGTCAGTTTCAGATCTGGCTGGTCCAGCAATATCTAAGTGAAGCCACTTTCGCTTGCCGGCGAAGTGTTCTAAGAAGAGTGCAGCGGTTACCGAACCGCCATTGAAATCCGGCTTCTCAGCGGTGTGATTGAAATCAGCAATGGTGCTTTTAAGTGCAATTTTGTAATCATCAACTAATGGCATACGCCAAACTCTTTCGCCAATCTTCTCGCCAGCACTCGAAAGATCATTTGCTAATTTCTCATTTCGCGAATACATGGCTGAATATTGCCGGCCCAATGCCAAAGTAGCTGCGCCGGTTAGCGTTGCAATATCGATTAAATAATCCGGATTTAATTTGGCATCTGCATAAGCCAAACCATCGGCCAATACCAATCTTCCCTCTGCATCAGTATTAATGACTTCAACAGTAGTTCCACCGTAATGCTTGATTACATCAGAAGGTCTTTGTGCGCTTCCAGAAAGGGAATTCTCGGCGCACATGAGTAATGCGGTAACACGTACCTTTGGCGACTTCTTTTGTATTTTGGCAAGGGCCGCAATATTTAGAACTGTAGTGAGCGCAGCCGCAGCACCAGCCATATCGCTCTTCATTCCGATCATAAATTCGTACGGGCGTTTAAGTGAAACCCCACCAGTGTCAAAAGTAATTCCTTTTCCAACAATTACAACGTGTGGCCATTTGCTAGATCCTTTTGGTGCATATGAAACTTCGATAAGTCTTGGGCCTGGTTTTGGGGATGAATTTCCAACCGCTAGAAGCCCGCCAAACTCCTTCAGCGCAGCACCACTCTTTACCTTGACGCTGAGGGCAGAATTCTTGGCATCGGCTACTAAAGACTTTGCTCTGTTCACTAACCAAAGTGGATTCTTGATATTTGAAGGCGTATGAATTAAATCGCGAGCTTGCCAAACACCTATTGCTAATACTTTTCCAAAATCCACTTCACTGGTGAAATTACCGATTAGCGTGAAATTTGAAGCCGCGGCCTTGCTTCCAGGTTTTGAACTCTTCTTTTCAAGCCAGCTATAACTGGCAAGGGTCATAGCTATTACGTGGTTAGTTGCGGTTGTTGAATCTGAAACGAGAGCACTTAAGACATCAACCCCGGAGTTCTTAACTTTGCGAGCCAAAGCGATACCAGCTTTGCGAAGATCATCTGAAGTTGAAGCACCAACTCCAACTAGGTAGAGGCGCTTAACCTTTCCAACTGAAACAGGAAATTCAAATAATTCTCCAGCTTTACCCGTTGCATCGGGCCAATTACTTAAAATTTGCTGAAAAGAAAGATTTAAATCCTTCGCTAATTTTTTAAGTAATTTACTATCCGGGATAAATACTTCATCACCAATTGATATTGGAACTGCGAGCGCATCATAATCAAGTGTAAGAACTTCAGATTCTTTAACTAGTGAAATTGTTGGGATGAGCTTTGGTGAATTTATAGTGCTCACTTCTTAAATTTTATTTCTTAACGAGTGAGACCGCTGCCTGAAGAGCGTTGCCAAGATTTGTGGCTTCTTCAACATTCAATTCAACGACTAGTCGACCGCCGCCTTCAAGAGGAATTCGCATTACAAGGCTACGAGCTTCCTTTGTAACTTCCATGGGTCCATCACCAGTTCGAGGTTTCATGGCTGCCATGTTTTACTCCTTCAAATCAATCGTTTGATTCGCATTCGAATCACGGGGACTTACCAGGTGCTAAGTATCTCGCACTTTTGGGGTGCATGTGAAATCGAAAAAGTAAGGGCTACAGCCCCTCATTTAACGCGGAAAGTAGACGGGATTTACCACTAGTGATAACGCTCTCTACCGCCCGTTCTGGTACACCCAGAATTGTTGCAATCTCATTATTAGAAAGTCCCTTGATGTAATGCATGGTCAAGATAACCCGTTCTTCCTCGGGGAGACTTGCAAGAACTTCATTTATCCCAGTCATATAGCTCGATGATAACAAGTTTCAATCGTGCTTTGAATATCACTGCACCACTTAACGAGGTCATGTTGGCCAGACTTCATCATATTAATTTCTGTCAAGTGATCAATTGATTTCTTCAAAGGGTCAAAGGCGTCGTAAGGATCACACACTGCAATTGGTTTAGAGTGAAAATTCAGATATCGCCCAACCCAAATTTCAAAAAATTCTTCCAGAGTTCCGATTCCGCCTGGGAGAACAATAAAGGCATCTGCTAATTCCTCAAGCTTTGCCTTTCGAGATCGCATATCTGAAACTACGAACAACTCGGTACATTGCTGGTCAATGAATTCAATATTTGTTAACTTCTCAGGAATCACACCATAAGTTTTTCCATTAAGCGATCTAGCACCTTTAGCAACTGCTCCCATCATAGAGACCTGCCCAGCACCCCAAACTAAATCTGCTCCGCTCTTTGCAATCGCCGCACCCATATCAAAGGCAAGATCAAGATATTTTTGATCGATATTTGGCGCTGATGAGCAATAAACCGAGATGCGCATGTGCTTTAGTCTAGTTTGCTTTCTACCCTACGATGATAATTTGATAGCGTTATCGCATGAGAAGCGCATACGGATACGGGATTTCCACCTCAACAAATGCGGGTGAAGTCCTTGATACTTGGTTTCAAACCCTGGGGCTTGGGACTCTTGCCGAAAATAATGCACCAAACCTCAGCGAATTTTTAGGTAACGACGATATTAGAAACACTGCCAAGCAAGTTGTTTCGATTGAAATAGATTTAGATGCAGCGCCTAAGGATGTACCAGATGCCTATTTGCGACTTCACCTTTTCTCACACAGAATAATTAAGCCGCATGGATTAAACGTAGATGGAATTTTTGGAATCCTAAATAACGTGGTTTGGACTTCGGTAGGACCGTGTTCGGTTTCAACATTCAATCAAGTTGGTCCAAAGCTGAGAGCAAAGTATGGAAATGTAACTGTTTATTCGATTGATAAATTTCCTCGAATGGTTGACTACGTCGTACCAGATGGGGTTCGAATTGCCGATGCCGATCGAGTTAGATTAGGCGCGCATCTTGCTTCAGGAACCACGGTTATGCATGAAGGGTTTGTTAACTTCAATGCCGGAACTCTAGGTAAGTCGATGGTTGAAGGTCGCATTAGTGCCGGTGTTGTTGTTGGAGACGGCAGCGACATTGGTGGCGGGGCATCAATCATGGGAACTTTAAGTGGTGGTGGCAAGGAAGTAATTTCAATTGGCGAACGTTCACTTCTTGGCGCAAATGCTGGTGTGGGAATCTCGCTTGGAAATGATTGCGTTGTTGAATCGGGAACTTACATAACTGCAGGTTCGAAAGTTGCCCTTCCAGATGGCACTACCGTTAAGGCGCGCGAACTTTCCGGAACCAATAACTTACTATTCCGTCGAAATTCACAGACTGGTGCCCTTGAAGCGTTACCTAAGACTGGAACTTGGGGCGGATTAAATTCAGTTCTGCACGCAAATTAATTAGTTGTAGAAGTATCAGGAACTTGAACTGCGCTTGGAATATTAAACCAAGAAGAAGGTAACTTAACCGCAACTTTAAATGCGCTAACAGACAAGCTCTTTCGAATTCCAGTTGTGGAATAGCCGGTAATAGTTAAAACACTTCCGGTCGCGGTTCGCTTGCCAATTACATATTTATAGATATCTGGCAAGCCAAATGCTTGCGCCATTGTGGCCTGATCTACCACGCGTTTCCATTTAAAATATTTTGGATTTAGTTTTTGATCCAAACTCCATGGATCTGGAACGCTGGAAAGATAGGGAATATCGGTCCCCCAAACATCGATAGCTCTTTGAGTAATTCCCCCGCTAGAAGAGAAGAAATAAACGCTAATCGGCTGACCTTGAAAAGTTATGGCCAGACCCTGATCCGACCCCACGTCGGTTGAAGTTACGGCAGACTTCCAAATCGATCCATATTTAGGTTCGACTTCTTTTAAGTACCCCAAAAAATTTTGATCGTACTTTGTATTGAAAACATTGCAATCGCAATCCTTGCGAATCACGCCCATCCGACTTAGCGCGTATGTACGCGAAGCGATGATCTGGCTTTCCAACGCAGCTTCTGGCCAAGATGAAGGTACTTCGCTAATTCCCCATAGATACTCATCGTGCAAATTAATGCTATTTGTTACTTCGATTCGATAACCAATTCCCTTTACAGATACCGCGCGCAGTGAGATAAAACCGTGATTTAACTTAACGGTATTTCCTTCAAACTTCTCCATTACATATTCGGCCCCGGTACCCCATGCTAAATTCCACATTCCGGAAGTACCTAATTGATTTATGGTGCCACTTAACCCTTTTGCTGACGCGTTAATGGTTTTGCCTGAAATCTGAAAGCTAACTACCGAAGAAGTGTCGATGGCTGTTGTAGTCAGTGAATCCGAGGATATTTGAAATGATCCGTTTGGCGATTGGATAAAAGAGACCGAATTAAGTTGGTGCCCAATATTTACACGGATCGTTTGGCTGTCATTCACGGGAACAACGTCGGCACCAGGAAAGTAGTACTTCAAAATATCTGTTGCACTTTTACCTTCAAGGGCTTGGCCTTTTGCGCCAATTTGGCTTAGCCCCACGCCATGTCCATAGCCAGAGCCGGTAAAAGTAAAAGATTGCGGGACATTTACTGCACTAGCTACCGGTGAATTTAGGGAAAGAAACGAGATTATTGTTGCAATTAGAACAAAGAACTTTTTCATTCTTCTTCAGCTATTAATCCTTTGGGTGACAGGATAAATCCGGTTCCCCAAACCAAATGCATCGTTATTAAAACCGAAGGCAAGATTAACTTTTCAGCCAAACTCTTGCCAATTAACAGGGATGCGACCACTATTAAAAGTAAGTAACCGATGTCTACGGCAAAAAATAGCGGCGTCAAAGTTAAGGCACCTAAAGTTGAGAGAATCAGTGCGGTGACCATAAGCGGTGGTGCTAAATATCTGAAATTTACAGTTCCTTCGTGTTGCCTGGTTACGGCTCGGCGCCAAGTGCCATATTGAAAATATTGTTTGGCCAGGGCTCTGATACTTGACCTAGGTCGATATGAAACAACTAACTTTGGATCAAACCAGACAATGCCGCCCTGTTCGCGTAAGCGATAGTTCAATTCCCAATCTTGGGCGCGAGTAAATCTCTCGTCGTAGCCACCAGCATCAACAAGAGCGCTTTTTAGAAATGTCCCCAGATAAACCGTGTCTGATGGACCAGCTAAACCTCCGATGTGAAAGCGCGAAGAGCCTACGCCAATTCTTGATCTCATTGCAGTTGCGACAGCTTTTTCGAATTTACTTTTCCCAACTGCTGCCATTATCCCGCCAACATTTACCGCTTTGGTAGCCAAGAGAATTTGCACTGCATCTTTCAAATAAGTATCTGAAATTTCAGCATGACCGTCGATCCGAGAAATTATCGGATACTTCGATTTTGCGATTGCAAGGTTCAAACCATTTGCCGTTCGACCTGTTGGGTTTTCTACCAAAATAACTCTGGGATCTTTTTTGGCCAAAGAGTTTGCAATCTCATTAGTGCGATCCTTAGAGGGCCCCAAAGCAAGAATTACTTCGAACTGGCTTGGGTAATCTTGCTGCAAGATCGCGCCGATGCTTTCGGCTAGGTCGCGCTCTTCGTTCAGGATCGGCAAAATGACCGAGACTCCTGGCAACACCTCATTATTA
>TBL_comb48_EPIDRAFT_1000316_pt1 | contig 38015 bp, 34 predicted proteins | sample TroBogEpilimnion_37_FD_10681 | JGI IMG/M metagenome (IMG submission 10681) | reverse complement strand
TTTAAATCTTTGGGTTGCGACTAACCATAATGATCTCAATTATCGTAGTCTATTAATAGCGGCTATCATTGCGTTAGGTTCAACTTTTCAGGTGTTCATTGCCTCTTCTTTGGTAAAGCATCGGTTGCAAAGCGCATGGTGTACGTTAGATACCGATAAGGCAATTATCGAATTACTTTTTATTGCCGGACCATTAACCTGCTTAATTGCCTCAACATGGGCTAATATTACGCTTGTTATTTTTAGTGTTATTGCCGTTAATGAGTTATGGTTCAATTGGTGGAACTGGTGGATTGGCGATACAATCGGCGTACTACTTTTTGCTCCACTTAGTTTGATGGTGTTACTGCGTCATCAAGCTTTATGGCGCTCCCGATTTAAGACAGTTGCCATACCGACACTGGTATTGACGGCTCTTATTATTGTGGCTTTTGTTTACGTATCCGATACAGAATCTCGCCGACTTAAACAACAGATTGCAGAACAAGGTGGCGTATTTAGTAGTCAGTTAAGAGCCAAGCTGCGAACTTATGAAGAAATTACCACCTCATTAAATAATTTAATTCATACTTATCCGCTTATCCAATTTTCCGAATTTGAAAAGTTTACCTCGCAAAGTTTCAGCGACCATCCAGATCTGTTGGCATTAAGTTGGAATCCGATAATAACCAATCAAGTACGTCCGCAGTTTGAAGCCAATTTAGCAAAAGAGTTTCAGGCAGATGGACTAACAATTACACAATTAAATGCTTCAGGTAAACTAGTTCCCGCTGAACAGCGTCAGCAATATGTCGTTATCCAATATATTGCACCGTTAGCTAAAAATCGAAATGCGCTGGGTTATGATATTGCCTCTGATATAGTTAGAAATGAAGCCATAAAAACAGCTATGTTAACGGGTAAAAGTGCTGCGACGTCTCCAATTAGATTAGTACAGGAACAGGGTTATAGTGCAGGGATATTGCTTTTGCATCCGGTTTATCTTCAGCAAAAGATAAATAAACTTACAGATGGTGCAGAAATGCCAATGCCTTTCGGTTTTGCTGTCGGTGTATTTCGTGTTGAAGAAATGCTACAGCAACTTTTTGCTAAAGGTCTTGTGAAAGATTTGGGATTGTCTATAGAAGATACTGGAATGGATAGCCTTAATACCCGTTATCTATATCGCTCTGCCCCCGCTTTTCAACCACAGGATGACTTATTTTCTTGGCAAGATACTCTTGATTTTAATGGGCGGCTTTGGCGTATTATGGTTTACCCAACCCCCGAATATTTGGCAGTTAATCGTTCTTTACTTGCATGGTTAGTGTTGGCTGCAGGATTAGTTTTTTCTAGTCTACAGCAAGCTTTTTTGTTGGCGATGACTGGACGAACTTCGTTAGTTCAACGACAGGTTCAACAGCAAACGGAAACGCTACGTAAAGAAAGTGAAAAGAATCTTGTTTTTTTACGTAATGCTAGTGATGGTATTCATATTTTGGATATCAATGGCAATATTATTGAAGCAAGTGATTCTTTCTGTAAGATGCTTGGTTATCGACGCGATGAAGTGATTGGCATGAATGTTACACAGTGGGATGCTTTTTTTTCTCCCGATGAGCTGCCTAAAAAAGTTGAGCTACCTTATATAAAAAATTCTCGCGTTCAATTTGAAACTCGTCATCTTCGTAAAGACGGCAGTATTTTTGATGTAGAAGTTAGTGGCTTTCCAATAAATCAAGAAGGAACGCCAATACTATTTTTTTCATCGCGAGATATTACTGAGCGCAAGCGAGTAGAAAACGAGCTAAAAATTGCTGCGACAGCTTTCGAATCTCAGGAAGGTATTATAGTCACTGATACTAATCACATAATTCTCAGAGTCAATCGGGCGTTCACTATTATTACTGGCTATGCAGCTGAAGAAGTTATTGGTAAAAGTTATCTTCTACTAAGTTCAAATCGACATAGAGCTGAGTTCTATCAGTCGATATGGAAAAATATTTTGGATGTTGGTTTTTGGGAAGGCGAAATTTGGGAGCAACGTAAAGATGGAGAAAATTATCCGCAGCATGTCAACATTACAGCGGTAAAAGATGGTAATGAAAAAATCATTAACTATGTGGTTACCTTCATTGATATTTCCTTAACTAAAGAAGCAGCAAAAAAAATAGAACAACTTGCATTTTATGATCGCTTGACAGGTTTGGCTAACCGGAGCCTCTTGCTCGATCGGTTTCAGCAGGCGCTGGTAGCTAGTGCTCGTAGTCATCAAGAGGGCGCGCTTTTATTTATAGACTTAGATAATTTTAAAGCACTTAATGACACGCTCGGTCACGATTTTGGTGATTTACTCTTAAAACGTGTTGCAGAAAGATTAAGTGGCTGTGTACGCGAAGCCGATACCGTTGCGCGTTTAGGTGGCGATGAGTTTGTCATCATGCTAGAAAATTTAGGCGAACAAACCTTCGAAGCGGCTACTCTAGCTGAGAATGTGGGTAAAAAAATTCTGATAGCACTTAATGAAGAGTACATACTGTGTGATCATAAATATCGTAGTACTCCCAGTATCGGAATCACTTTATTTAATGAGTATAAATGTAAGCAAAATGCTGATGAATTGCTGAAGCAGGCAGATATTGCCATGTATCAGGCTAAAAATTCAGGTCGTAATGCACTGTGTTTTTTTGATCCGCAAATGCAGATAAATATCAACAAACGAGTTAATCTGGAAAAGCAGCTTAGAGACGCATTGGAATTGCAACAATTTCAATTGTATTACCAAATCCAACAACATAGTTCAGGTCGTGTTTTAGGTGCCGAGGCATTAATCCGTTGGCAGTATCCTGACGATATTTTGGAAAATCCTGAGAAATTTATTCCGATAGCGGAAGAAAGTGGGTTGATTTTACCTATTGGGCAATGGGTACTACAATCAGCGTGTAAACAGCTGCAATTGTGGCAGAAAAATCCTTTGACTCAAAGTTTGATCTTATCTATCAATGTGAGTGCCAAGCAGTTCCTTCAACCCAATTTTATTACACTCATTCAAAATGTTATTCAAGAGTATTCGGTTAACCCTGAATTGCTTAAATTAGAATTGACAGAAAGTGTTTTATTGGCAGGTCTCGACGAGAACATTAATATTATGAATGGGTTAAAAGATCTAGGTATCAAGATTTCTCTGGATGATTTTGGTACTGGATATTCTTGTTTACAGTATTTAAAGAAGTTACCACTGACTCAGCTTAAAATTGATCAGTCGTTTGTTCGAGATATTGTTGTTGATCCTAGTGATCAAGCAATTGTTCGTACTATTATTGCAATGGCACAGAGTTTAGAACTGGATACTATAGCTGAAGGTGTAGAGACGGAAGAACAACGACAAATTCTTATCAATTACGGTTGCAGTAACTATCAGGGCTATTTATTTGGTAAACCTATGCCTGTTAAAGAATTTGAAGCATTATTACAGCAGATTCATTAAGTCAAATGAACATTAAGTTATGTATAGTTTTTTAAGTAAAAAACCTATTTTTTTCATCTATGAGAAATAATTATTTTATTCAGGTAGCTGTTGGGGTAATAAAAAATGCAGATGGAAAAGTATTAATTTCATTACGTGACAAAGCTTTGCAGCAGGGAGGGTTTTGGGAGTTTCCTGGCGGAAAATTAGAAGCAGGTGAAACAGCTCGAGATGCTTTATGTCGTGAACTTAAAGAAGAACTTTGTATTGATGTGAATTCAGCTTACCCATTGATAACTATCAAGCATCAATATCCTGAGGCAATGGTGCAACTTAATGTATTTTTGGTAGATAGTTTTTCCGGCAATGTAGTAAATAACTTAGGTCAACCGACGCAGTGGGTAGAAATTAGAGAATTAGACAAATATCGTTTTTTGGCAGCTAACAAAGCCATTATCTGTGCTACAAAATTACCACCCTACTATGCAATTCTTGATGATACAAATACTGGCGAATTATTCTCCAATTTTCATAAAATACTTGCTAAAGGGGTTAAGCTGATCCATGCACGGTTAAAAAAATTGCCTGAAGCTCAGTTAAACATTTTTATCGAACAGATATATCCAGTTTGCCAGCAAAATAAGGTATTGTTGTTGATAAACTCTGATCGAGCTTCAGAAGTCATCGTCGACGGTATTCATTTGACCAGTCGCCATTTGTTAGCTTTGCAAAAGCGTCCAGAATCATGTCAGTGGCTCGCCGCTTCTTGTCATAATCTACAAGAGTTACAGCACGCAGAGCGAATAGGTGTTGATTATGTTGTATTGGCACCAGTCTTTGCAACGCAAACACACGTAGGCGCCAAGACTTTGGGTTGGCAGCAATTCACATCGCTAGTGGAGCAAGTTAATTTGCCTGTTTATGCGTTGGGTGGCTTATCTATTAACGATCTAGGTCAGGCACGAATTAAAGGTGCGCAGGGAATTGCTGCCATTAGGGCATTTTTAGATTAACTACTGCCAAGAAATATCATTATTTTCTTCAATATCAACAACCGGCTCACCGGCTATCCTTCTTTCTTCCATAACCCATTCTCCCAAATCAATAAGTTTGCATCGTTCGGAACAAAAAGGTCTAAAAATTTGTTCAGGAAGCCATGGAACCTCACATTGACAATTTGGACATTTGACTACGGACGGTGTAGCTGAATTAGTCATTAAAAAATACAACAGGTCAATAAGAACGGAATGTCATCCGTGGTTTGTGTTGATCGTTTTTCTTCTGATGCGGGTGTCATAAATCGAATGGTACATCGATGTTTACCGCCACTAATTTCAGCAAAACAATGGATAGATTTATCAACACTGATATTGAGTAGTTGATACGGCTGAAAACGATCGAGTGAAAACTGAAAAAAACCCGCCTGAGCAACTTCAGATGTTGGCGCATTACTGTTACGTATAAAATTCAGAATTAAGTCTATAGCAACTCGAATGTCTTCAAAAGGACTACTCCATAATTGTAAATCTTTATTGCGAATTTCATCGTTTTGCTCAAGCCAATAATGATATTCAGGTAAATCGAATGAACACGTACCGCCGGGGATAGAACTGCGCTGGGTGATACTTTGAAATAAATCACTTTCCATCACGTTAATGCCAACTTTGCCTGTTAATGCATAGAGTTTTTTGCTAATTAAAGAAAGCTCTGCCAAGATGCCTTGTAGTTTTTCGGTGTCAACACCTTCATTATTAGCAATTTTATTCAAAGTTTTGGCATTACGATCTAATTCTTTGAGAATTTCGGATTTTAAATCGTTACGCCTGAAGATAGACATGATATCCAGAAGAACAACAATAGCCGCTCTTTTATCGGCAACTGTACTGCCATTAGAAAAATGATTTAACTGTTGAAAAAGTTGTTCGAGCCTAATGAAAACCCTTATGCGCTCATTGAGTGGAAATTCATAGGTTATAGCGGTGGTCACAGACAAGTTAATCCTGATAGTGGCTAATTAAAATATACAAATTGTGCAGTTTTTTGACTTGTTCTGCAAGTTTATCAATGGGACCTGAGTTGTCGATTAGATCATCCGCTTTGAGTACCCTTGCAGAGCGTGGAACTTGACTGTCAATAATGGATTGAATAATACTAATATCAATATTGTCACGTTTTTTAACGCGTTCTATTTGACTCTCTATAGAGCAATCGATTACAAGGATGCGGTCAACTAGGTCAGTCATACCTGTTTCCAATAGTAGAGGTATACTAACAATAGCATAAGGTCCAATCAAGTCTGCGAGTTTAACCTTTATAGTTTGGTAAATCAAAGGATGGAGAATATTTTCTAATTGCTGTTTAGCATACATATCGGAAAATACAATTTCTCTAAGATGTTTTCTATTTAAACTGCCATCATTAGCGTTAATGACATTGTCGCCAAAAATATTTTTTATCAAATGTAGAGTCGGTTTTCCTGGTTTTACCAAATCATGACTAATTTCATCGGCATCAATTACAGGGATGTCTAATTCTTTAAATAGTGCAGTTATGGTACTTTTTCCGCAACCAATGCCACCCGTTAAACCTACTTTCAACATTGGACTAAAATCCAGCCGCGTTTAGATAAATTTGATTTATTTGTTTACCCCACAACAGAGTTATGCCACCGGCAATAGCTAGGTAAGGACCAAAAGGAATAGGTTTGTTGATATTATTTTTCAATAAAACTATCGATATGGAGCCTATGATAGCACCCAAGAGTGTCGAAAAAGTGATAATCAGAGGTAAGTATTGCCAACCAAGCCAAGCGCCTAACAGACTAAGCAATTTGAAATCACCATATCCCATGCCTTCTTTACCAGTCAATAGTTTAAATAGCTGGAATACAGCCCATAACGACAAATAACCGATTAAAGCACCTAGAATACTCGCTGAAGGTTCAGTAAAAAAACCGAAAAGACTTAAAAATAAACCAGAGCCAATTAACGGTAGGGTAATTGAATCAGGCAATAAATAATGTTCAATGTCGATAACGCTTAAAGTAATTAATGACCAAGCCAGTAATAAAGCAAATAAAGTTGTTACGCAGTAACCAAAATGCCATGCAACGATGATTGAAACTATTGAGGTAATCGCTTCAACCAATGGATAGCGCAATGATATTGGTTGTTCACATATACGACAACGCCCTTTTAGCCAAAAAAAACTCAATACTGGAATATTTTGATGAGCTTTAATTTGGGTATTGCAGTGAGGGCAATGGGATCGGGGCAATAATAAATTGAAGGGGTACTGCTCATCGATAGGGTAAGACATTTCGGTTGAATCAAGCTGCAAGTAATCAACGCATTGTTTACGCCAATTACGTTGCATCATGATAGGTAACCGGTAGATGACAACATTAAGAAAGCTTCCGATGAGTAAGCCAATAATACCCATTAAGCCGGTAAAAAATATGGGTTGACTTAAGAAAATATCTAATTGTTGTATCATTAAGGTCTGTTCTGACTTATAGCTTTATTATTTTAGCTTTTTGTTGCTCAAGCTGATTAAGTGTTGATTGCATTTCCGCTAGTTTAGTTCTCTCTTTATCAATAACTTCGGTTGGTGCTTTATCAACAAAAGCAGGGTTATTCAGTTTACCTTCAACTCTAGGTAAGTCTTGCTTGATTTTTTGAATCTCTTTTTCTAAACGTGCCAGTTCTTCTTCTTTATTGATTATGCCCGCCATCGGAATCAGTATACTCATGTCGCCAACCAGTGCGATTGCAGATTCGGGTGCTATATCATGCTCTGTTAACCATGACACATTTTCCAGTCGACCGAGTTTTTGCAAATATAATAAATTATTGTTAACGTAGTTAGTATCAACTGAAGATCCGTTTTTCAAAAATACTGACAGTGGCTTGCCAGGTGCAATATTCATTTCACCACGTATGCGACGAATTCCGAGGATAAAGCTCATTAACCAATTTACTTCAGTGATGGCATCTGCTTTGATAGCTTTTGAGTCTACCGTGGGATAAGGTTGTAACATGATCGTGTCGCCCTGAATCGCTAATAAAGGGGCAACTCGTTGCCAAATTTCTTCACTGATAAATGGCATGATTGGATGTACTAGTCGTAAAATACTTTCCAATACTGATAATAAAGTATTTCGAGTGCTTTGTTGTTGCAATTCATTTTCAGATTGTAATGAAACCTTGGCAAGTTCTAGATACCAGTCACAATACTCATTCCAGGTAAAGTCGTAAATTGCTTGTGATGCCAAATCAAAACGGTATTGGCTGATCGCTTGACAAGTTGTTTCGGTGACTTGATTTAACCGAGAAATAATCCAATGATCTACTTGAGTATACTGAAATGAGTTACTGGTTAAGGTATTAACCTGGTTTTCAGTATTCATTAAGACAAATCGAGCCGCATTCCAAAGCTTATTACAGAAATTGCGATAACCTTCGGTACGCGCTAAATCAAAGCGGATATCACGTCCTGTTGATGCTAGAGAAGCAAAGGTAAACCGCAGTGCATCAGTTCCGTAAGAACGAATGCCGTCGGGAAAATCTTTACGAGTCGCTTGTTCAATTTTTTTGGCAAGATGCGGTTGCATCATGCCAGATGTACGTTTGGCAACCAGTGTCTCTAATTCTATGCCATCAATTATATCTAACGGATCAAGAATGTTGCCTTTTGATTTGGACATTTTTTGTCCTTCGGCATCTCGCACTAAGCCATGAATATAAACTTCTTTAAAGGGTACTTGACCTTGGAATTTTAATCCCATCATAATCATTCTGGCTACCCAGAAGAAAATAATATCGAAACCCGTCACTAATACACTGGTAGGGTAATGCTTGGCTAATTCAGATGTTTCTTCTGGCCAGCCTAAAGTTGAAAAAGGCCATAACCCAGATGAAAACCACGTATCCAAAACATCATCATCTTGTTTTAAGGGATAGTCGGCAGAAAGTTGATGTTGTTCCCTTATAGCTTGTTCTGATCTGCCAACATAGATGTTACCTAGGTCATCGTACCAGGCTGGAATACGATGTCCCCACCAGATTTGTCGAGAGATGCACCAGTCCTTGATATTACGCATCCATTCAAAATAGGTGTTTTTCCAGTTATCAGGAACAAATTTAATATCACCGTTTTCAACTGCTTCAATAGCTGGTTTTGCTAAGGGTTCGATTTTGACGTACCACTGATCTGTTAATAGTGGTTCGATGACAGCACCGGTTCTGTCACCTCTAGGTACCATCAATTTATGGTCAACAATTTTTTCTAACAATTGTTGGTTTTCTAAATCGGTTACTATCTCTTTTCGAGCGACAAAGCGATCAAGTCCCTGATAGTTGCAGGGAATCAGATTGTCATTATTAATTTTTGCATCTTTGCTCAGAATATTGATTAAGCCGCCATAAGGTAAATCTTGCATGGCTGAGCTTTGACGATGCCGTGTCCAGACTTCATAATCGTTGAAGTCGTGTGCAGGTGTAATTTTGACGCATCCGGTGCCAAATTCAGGGTCAACGTAATCATCAGCGATAATAGGTATACGCCGACCAGTTAATGGTAATTCAACAAATTCTCCTAACAAATGCTTATATCGATCATCATTAGGATGAATAGCGACAGCCGCATCACCGAGTAAAGTTTCGGGGCGCGTTGTGGCAACAATGAGATGTCCTTGTCCATTAGTTAATGGGTAGCGTATATGCCACATAGAACCATTTTCTTCTTCAGCAAGCACTTCTAAGTCGGAAACTGCAGTGTGTAATACGGGATCCCAGTTAACTAGACGTTTGCCTCGATAAATCAAACCTTCTTCGTATAATCGGATAAAGACTTCTTGTACCGCATCAGACATGCCTTCGTCCATAGTGAAGCGTTCTCTTGTCCAATCCAGAGAACAACCCATACGCCTTAATTGGCGGGTAATAGTGCCACCAGACTCATTTTTCCACTGCCATATTTTTTCAATAAACTGCTCTCGACCATAGTCATGCCGAGTTTTTCCTTCTGCATTGCATAAACGCTCTACGACCATTTGGGTAGCAATTCCAGCATGATCAGTTCCAGCCTGCCATAAGGTACTAAAGCCTTGCATCCGATGATAACGAATTAAGGCATCCATGATGGTATCTTGGAACGCATGTCCCATATGTAGACTGCCGGTTACATTAGGTGGCGGAATCATGATGCAGTATGATGAACCGCTATCAGCTTGTGCTGCAAAATAGCCTTTATTTTCCCAAGTTTCGTACCAGCGCTGTTCTATTGAATGAGGTGAGTAGGTTTTTTCCATGAAAGTATTTCTTTTTATAATTAAATGCAGCTATTTTAACAGGCTTAAATAATGGGTGTATTTTGTTTTTTAGATCAAGTTAAACGGGTAGTTATAGACACTATGATGAACTGGGTCAAACAGTTGGTTATATCGAGTATTTTTATTTTTGATTATCTTCTATGAGCAAAAAGCTATTACTGAATGAACTAACAATCAATTGGTTAGCGTCCTTAGACAGTTTGACAATATTGTCTAATTTTTTGAGTCTATTTAGCCATGAGGCATGCTATGTAGTCGATTCTAAACAACAGGTTTTATATTGGAATCAGGAGGCAGAAAAATTAACCGGCGTGAATCAGTTTCAAGTTGTTAATCAGTTGTGCCCATCTTGTTTAGTTATAAAAGAATTTACTATCAGCAATGAACAGCTCATTGATTTGCCTGTAAGTCTTGGCCAAAGAATTCAGCTTAATAAAAAAACTCAAGCAATTTATAATGACAAAGGAAGTTTTGTAGGCGGAATAGGTGTACTTTACCCTTGTAAAGAATCGACAACTACAAATTCGGTGGTTAATACATCAAGACAGAATTTTCATGGGATTCTGAGTCGCTCACCTGCCATGCGCGCCGTTTTTCAGGTAATTGAAAATGCTGCGGAGACAACCTCGACAGTATTGGTGAGAGGTGAAAGTGGTTCAGGTAAAGAGTTAGTTGCCAAAGCGATTCATCAGTTAAGTGCGAGAAATCAAGAACCCTTTTTAGCAATCAATTGTGCTGCTTTATCAAGCAGTCTTTTAGAAAGTGAATTGTTTGGTCATGTTCGAGGGGCATTTACTGGAGCCATAAAAGACCATAGTGGCTTATTTCAGCGAGCGCATAGAGGCACTTTGTTTCTTGATGAAGTAGCCGAATTACCATTAACTTTACAAGCTAAATTATTACGAGTCATCCAAGAGCGCAATTACATTCCGGTAGGGGGTGTCCAATCTATTGATGTCGACGTGCGCATTGTTGCGGCAACACACCGTTCTTTACGTGAGCAAGTGAAAAAAGGCGAATTTCGTGAAGATTTAATGTACCGATTGCGAGTGGTGCCTATTTTTTTACCACCATTACGTGACCGAAGAGAAGATATCAGTTTGTTACTTTGGCATTTCATCCAAATGCATAATACTGAAAATTTCCGAAAAATAGATCGTATTGATCCTGCTGCCATGCAAGTATTATTGGATTATTCGTGGCCTGGTAATGTTAGAGAATTGCACAATGTAGTCGAATATGCTTTTGCTGTTGGTAGGGGATCTGTGTTGCGCTTAACTGAATTACCACCCGAATTTAGGGAAACAAATAAAACGGATGCTATTACTAAAATTTCGTTACCGCTATCAGTCGATCAAGAAGAAGCGATTATTCGAGATGCCTTGTTGCAAACTCATGGCATGATAACGCCAGCAGCTAATTTATTGGGGATGAGTCGGGCAACTTTTTGGCGTAAGCGAAAACAGTTCAAGATTTAGTCGACGTTAAAAAATATAATAATTGATGAATGCTAAAAAACGCCTAGCCATTTTTGAGCAACTTGCTATTGCTATCCCAGAGCCGGTCACTGAGCTTAATTATCGAACTAATTTTGAATTACTCATTGCCGTGTTGTTATCCGCACAAGCAACAGATAAAAGTGTAAATAAAGCAACTAGCCAATTGTTTCAAGTTGCCAATACGCCGGAAACAATTTTGGCGTTGGGTGTCGATTCGTTAAAAGTTTATATAAAAACAATCGGCTTATTTAATAGTAAAGCTGCTAATATTATAATGCTGTGTCAGCAGTTGCTGGATAGGCATGATGGCCAAGTACCTAGTACTCATTCTGAATTGGAAGCTCTTGCTGGCGTTGGAAGAAAAACTGCTAATGTTGTTCTCAATACCGCTTTTGGGTTTCCAACAATTGCAGTGGACACACATATTTTTAGAGTGTCTAATCGTACCGGCATAGCAGTTGGCAAGAATGTTTTGGAAGTTGAAAAAAAGCTAGAAAAATGGGTGCCTAAACAGCACAAGAAAAATGCACATCATTTGTTAATACTTCATGGTCGTTATACTTGTACGGCTAGAAAACCTAAGTGCGGGCAATGCGCTATTATTGATTGGTGTGAGTTTGCAGAAAAAATGATAGTGACAACTAACTGATTTTTTAAATTTCTTGTTGATAATTTTTAATTTTAATATAAAGCTGTCAATATTGTAATTTTTCTGAACAGAAGTATATTTATCGTTCGTTATACAATTAAAGAGCACCTTCAAAGGATTACGGTGCTTTTAATTTTTTAAGTTTTAATTTTTATAATAATTACCAGGTAGATAACAATGAAAAAAATTAACAAAACACCATTAGCGTTAGCCATGGGCGTTGCGGCTATGTCTACGTTTGCTGCAGCAGCGGTCAACGCAGAAGCTAATCCATTTGGCATGACTGAACTAAATTCTGGATACATGCAGTTGGCAGAAGCAGGTAAAACGGCGGAAATGGCTTGTGGCGCATCCATGAATATGGACACAACGAATAAAACAGCTGAAGGAGCCTGTGCAGGTGCTAAAAAACCAGCGACTGCCACAGCAGCAAAAACCGCTGAAGGTAAATGCGGTAATATGATGGATGGCGATAAAATGAAAAAAGGCATGGAATCAGCCTGTGGTGCAATGATGAAAGGCAAAGAAGGTGCTTGCGGTCAGATGCAAGCTGGCGAAAGCATGAAAGGTAAAGAAGGTGCCTGCGGTGCGGGCATGAAAATGCCAGAAGGCAAGTGTGGAACGCAATGTGGCGATCAGATGCAAAATTGCGCTGCCGATAAAGCAAAAGAAGGCGCTTGCGGAGCAAAAATGCAAGGCTGTGGAGAAGGCATGCAAGGTTGCGGTGAAATGATGAAAGGCAAAGAAGGTGCATGTGCAGCCAATAAATCTACCCCAGCGGCACCCGCTGAACCTGAAAAAAAATAAGGTCTTATTGACTTAAAAAGTAAGAGAGTATGCTGGCATACTCTCTTCTGCTTCTCCTAATTTTTCAAAGGTGTTCTTATGGACACAAACAAAAATAAAGTTACAGGTGCTGGTTTAGGACTGCGTCGTACTTTTTTAAATCAGATTATCGAAAATCCGCCTGATGTTGGTTTTTACGAAGTAGCACCGGAAAACTGGATTACTATCGGGGGAAAGTTTGGCAAACAGTTTAGATCAATGACAGAACGATTTGATTTCATTTGTCATGGGCTTTCTCTTTCCTTAGGTAGTACCGATCCATTAGACGAATCTTTCGTCTTGTCTGTAAAACAGTTCATGCATGCACATCAAATCAAATATTATAGCGAGCATTTGAGTTATTGTAGTAAAGATGGACATCTTTATGATTTGATGCCTATACCGTTTACTTCAGAAGCTGTAATGCATGTGGCTAAACGTATTAGACGAGTTCAGGATATTTTAGAGCAGAAAATAGCAATTGAAAATGTTTCTTATTATGCTTTACCCGGTAATGAGATGACCGAAATCGATTTTTTTAATGCGGTTATCTTGGAGGCAGATTGCGATATTTTAATCGATATTAATAATATTTATGTTAACAGTATTAATCATAATTATGATGCTGAGACCTTTTTAAAAGCAATTCCCTCAGGGCGTATCGCCTATGCACATATTGCTGGACATTATGTTGAAGCGGATGATTTTTTGATTGATACACACGGAGCCGAGGTTATCGATCCGGTGTGGACGTTGTTGGCTAGAGCTTATGAGCTTTTTGGTGTTTTTCCTACGTTGTTAGAGCGAGATTTTAATATTCCATCGGTAGCTGAATTGGTTAAAGAGGTGAATACTATTAAGTCGATACAAAATGCTTGGCAACAGCACCATGCAAAGCAGTTAGCTTAATATGAAAATTGACTTTAAAACAAAACAAAGCGAATTTGTTGCTTATATTAAGGACCCGTTCAATAATCCAGTACCTTCTAATGTTGCTGAATCAAGAATGGCAGTCTACAGGGAATTGTTTTTCAATAACATTGATAATTTTCTCTCCAGCAATTTTCCAGTACTCAGAGCTATTTTGGATGATTCTCAATGGTTTGAGTTAGCCCAAGATTTTTTTTCCAGACATGCTTGTCATTCTCCTTATTTTTCAGGGATTCCTGAAGAATTTATCAATTTTCTTCAAGAAGAACGTAATAATCCAAGGGATTTTCCATTTTTGTTGGAATTAGCTCATTACGAGTGGGTCGAAATGGCTTTGTCAATTGCTAAAGAAGATTCTGTTTGCAATCATCGTATAGTGGATAATTGGTTAACGCAGACTGTCCAATTATCATCACTGGCATGGCCTTTAGTTTATCAGTATCCCGTACACAAAATTGCGCCCAGCTTTTTACCGATTCAACTTCCCACTCAGCCGACTTTTCTGGTTGCTTACCGTAATAGTCTTGATGATGTTGGTTTTATTGAAATTACCCCGATTACCTATCAGTTATTGAATTTAATTGAGGCGCATCAGGGAATAGTGATAGCCGATTGTTTGGAACAGATTAGTACACAATTGCAGCATTCGGATCCCGATATTATTAATTCGGCTGGGTTAACAATAATTAAACAACTAGCTGAAAAAAATATTATTATTTTACTGGGGTAATTTTAATGAATTGACCGCACTATTAATAATGCGGTCTGCTACGATACGATTTTGAAAGCAATTAGTTTATTGTTGATAGTTTGCTTATTTGGCAGGTGTTGCTGGAGATGGCGAATTAGTAGGTACAGGCACAGGAACAATGCTTTGTGTTTTAGGTGCCGGATTTTGTTTTTCTTTTTCTTCTTTAGAGCGCCTAATACCTTCACCATAAATAGTGAATGATATCATGACTAAAATCATGGTAATTGCCATGACTAAGAAACGAGAGGGTTCTTTTAAAAAAAAGAGTGACCATTTAGGCTTAATCATGCCTACAATAAAAAATAGGATTGTTAACAATCCTAAGTTAATAGCAAAAAGTATCATCTTAATTACCTGTTAAACTTTTATTTATTCTAACTGATGTTGTATACATTTAAAGGACTATCAGTAACTTACCTTTTTTCAGATTTTTCGTTTTGTATTGTTCGTAAATCGGTTTCTACTCTTAAGTATTATACCTAAGAGCGTTTAGTCGCACAGTCGATAGAAATCTTTACACTTATTAGACCATACAAATTTATTTTCGCTACAATGTTTTATCGTAAATTTTGTTTTTGACAAGGATTTTTTAAAAAATAGATGTTATAAAATCATTGGGTTAAGTAGTCTTTGCTTTTATATTTAGTTTGGTTGGCTGAAGTCTTTGTTTCTATTCAATGATAGAACATTATTTTGAGATAAGTCCTTTTTAGCAATGAAATAGGTAAAAATGGGTCTAAAGTATTTTCCTAAGTTTAGGAAGATCATGTTTGATTTAATTGATGGTGCTTTAATTGAGTATATTAAAAAATGATTAAACTAAATACGCCATGGGTGTCCAAAAGAGTTTTTTGGGTCATATTTATCAGCATGGTTATGGTTTTTTTGCTGATTCAGAGTGCTTTAGTGACCTCATCTGATGTTGTAAAGTTTGGTGTAGAACTGAGCTTTTTTCTCATCTTGGGATATTTTTTTCATCGTATTACTCTATATTATCAATCCAAGTCGTTGCCAGTTTCAGATATATCTGAGTCTTTTGATCATAATCACCAGATAGAGCGTATTAAGGCACTTTTTCAAACATTAAACCAATGTAATCAGGCTATTATCCGTAGTCGCAATGAGCAAGAGGTTTTTTCTCAGATTTGTAAATTCTTAGTGTCTGTCGGCGGATTAAATATGGCATGGATAGGTATAATTGAACCTAACACTAAATTAGTCAAACCTGTTGCTGTTTTTGGGGAACATTCTGATTACTTGGATAACGTGATTATTTCAGCGGATGTAAGCAATCCACTAAGTAGCGGACCGGTAGGGCAGGCAATACATCATGACCGTCCTTTTTGGTGTCAGGATCTTGTTCATAATTCATTCGGGAAGCATTGGAATGAACAAACTAGAAAATTGGGGTGGGCTGTATCAGCATCATTACCATTGCATCTAAATGGTGATGTTATCGGGGTTCTGTCTCTCTATTCTTCAGATATAAGCATCTTCGATGCAGTTGGACGCGAGTTGTTTTTGGATATTGCCCTCAATCTTGATTATGCCATAAGTAATTTTGATAAAGAAGAGTCTCGTAAACAGGCTAATCAAGCGTTACGTAGTAGTCAAGAATACCTGCAAGCAATTATTGACAATGAGCCTGAATCCGTAAAAACTTTGGATGAAAAAGGTTTTGTTTTAGATATTAATAAATTAGGTCTATCTTTATTAGAAGCTGATTCGGTCAGACAAATAAATCAGTTTGGTCTTGAATATTTTATTGTTCCTGAATATCTTGCTGCGTTTAAACAAATGCATCAAAGAGTTATCGAAGGTGAAAAAGGAGTTCTTGAATTTGAAATTGTAGGGCTTAAAGGAACTAGGCGCTGGTTAGAAACGTTTTCAGTACCTTTAAATGATAGTGATAATAAGCCGATTGTACTTTCTGTATCGCGTGATATAACAATTCACAAAAACAGCGAAATATCATTAAAGCTTGCTAGTCAAGTATTCGAAAATAGCCTAGAAGGCTTTGTTATTACTGATTCAGATAAAAAAATTATATCAGTTAATCAATCCTTTGTTTGTTTGACAGGCTATTCTTTAGAAGAAATACAAGGAAAAAATCCGTCAAAAATTTTAAACTCCGATTTGCATGATGATAGTTATTTTCACAGAATGTGGGAAACGATTAATGCAACGGGTCAATGGCAGGGCGAAATTTGGGGTCAGCGTAAAAACGGAGAGATTTACCCTCAATTGATTAGTTTTACCAGTATTAAGGATGCTATCGGAAATGTTACGAATTTTATCGGAGTTTTAACTGATTTATCAGCGATTAAAGCATCTAAACAGCAACTTGAATTTTTAGCGCATCATGACTCGCTAACATTATTGCCTAATCGTATTTTGTTGTTTCATCGCTTGCAGCATGGTTTAGATTTGTCAAAACGTAGAAACAAGCTACTTGCTGTGATGATGCTAGATTTGGATCGATTTAAAAACGTTAATGATAATTTCGGTCATTTGGCTGGCGATCAACTTTTACAGCAAGTGGCTGATCGGTTAACAACAAGATTAAGAAAAATGGATACTGTTGCGCGGCTTGGTGGTGATGAATTTACCGTTGTGCTAGAAGATATCAATGAACATGAAAATGTAGCTAGGGTAGCAAAAGCAATCATTATTGATTTAAGCAAGCCGTTTTTCCTTACCCCATACGGTGAAGTTAATATTGGCGTAAGTATAGGAATTAGCTTGTTTCCTTTACATGCTAATACGCCAGAGATGCTCTTACAGCAAGCTGATACAGCATTGTATCAAGCTAAATCTCAAGGGCGAGGTCGTTATGCCTATTTTTCTGACGAATTAACTATTGCAGCTCGTAAGCATTTGGAATTAGAAGTGCGTTTACGTAAAGCTATTGCTCAGAATGAACTGTGTATTTACTATCAACCCCAAGTCGATATTGAAACAGATCAAATTGTAGGTGCTGAAGCCCTTATACGTTGGCATAATCCATTAGGTGAATTGATGTTACCGATAGATTTTATTCCAATAGCCGAAGAAAGTAGTTTAATTTTAAGTATTGGTGAGTGGGTGCTTAGAGAAGTTTGCCGGCAAGGCAAGCAATGGTTAGACGAGGGGTTGCCTAAATTGAATCTGGGCGTTAATTTATCGGCTTATCAGCTAAGGCAATCTGATTTAGATGCTTTAGTTCATAATATTCTTATGGAAACAGGTTTTCCCCCCAATAATTTGGAACTTGAATTAACAGAATCTGCATTATTGGAGCCTAGAAAAGATCCCGTTTTAATTCTCAGTAAACTACGTGCAACAGGCGTGCGTTTAGCGATTGATGATTTTGGTATAGGTTATTCCTCGTTATCTTATTTACAACGATTTCCTCTTGATATTTTAAAAATTGATAAAAGTTTTATCAAAAATATTCCCGATGACAAGGATGATATGGAGATAGCGTCTACAATTATTGCAATCGGAAATAAGTTAGGACTTAAAGTCTTGGCAGAAGGAGTGGAAACTGATGAGCAACTTAGCTTTTTAATTCATCAGGGTTGTCATTTTTATCAAGGTTATTTAAAAAGCGAAGCGTTACCTGCAGTTGAATTTGCAACGTTATTGTCTATTCAATTGAATACTACAAAAAATGAGATATAGTACATTTGTCTTATTTTCAGCCATTGTGGCAGTAGTCTGTCACAGTGAAAAATTTAACTGCTTAATTTTTGTTACAGCTTTCTTCAACGGTATCATTAATAATGAACATACAACATAAAGCACACCCTTGGCATGGAATTAGTGCTGGCGACAATATTCCAAATACCGTTACTGCCTTTATAGAAATTGTTCCTACCGATACGGTAAAATATGAAATAGATAAGGCAAGCGGTTATCTAAAAATAGATAGACCTCAGAAATTTTCTAACACAGTTCCTACTTTATATGGCTTTATTCCACAAACTTTTTGTGCAGAAAAAACGGCTGAATTTGCAGCGTTAAAGTCGGGTAAGACGGTTGCGAAAGGAGATGGCGACCCTCTTGATATTTGCGTGTTGAGTGAGCGAAGCGTGACTCATGGCAATATTATTGTGCAAGCCATACCAATTGGTGGATTCCGGTTGCTTGATAAGGGCGAGGCGGATGATAAAATTATTGCCGTGTTAAAAGGTGATGAGTTTTATCGACAATGGAATGATGTGTCTGATTGTCCGATATCCTATATTAATCGCTTAAAGCACTATTTTCTTACCTATAAAAATCTTCCCGGCGAAGTCAGTAGCTGTGAAATTACTAACGTTTATGGTCGTGAAGAAGCCCATGAAGTCATTTTGAGATCCATGCAGGATTATAAAGCTCACTACAGTTGCCGAGAAAGATTTACTGCGAGTCGTTTTCTACCATTAAAAAGTTTACTGAGAAAGCATCGTAGATTTGCACTTAGGGGTGATTGAAGGTTCTAATTGCCTTTAATGAATTTCAATAGTTTCCCCTGCTAAATTAGTATCAACAAAATCGACAATGGTTTGCTCATCGGCAAAATTACCATAAGCTAATAAAAGTTTGGTATAGGCTGCTTCAATGGACATGTTCCAGATGATATGGGCTCCCTGCTGAATAAGCACTTGGGTCGATTGATAAGCATTGGCCGATTTAATGGATGGCGCTAAAAAAGTTTTAATGTTCAGCGTGTTGCAGCGTTTTATGAAAGTAGTTAATGAATAATGATCGCCCCACTGGGTTGAAACCGAAGCAGTTCCTGAATGATATAAATCATGTAGTACAGCATCTACTTGGGATAGGTCAAAATGTTGGTAATTTAATCCTGGATAAGGTCTAACCATTAATACTCGCCGAGAAAATTGCGTTTTTATTGACCAGTCTATTATTTGTTTATTTGGGATGCTGCGATGATTAAGTTTAGAGAATTCGTTATTTTCAAATTGCATATAGCTTTTAAACTGAATACTAATAAAGTCACTACTAAGTGGTAAACAGGTTGCCAAATGAGTGCCCCAATGAACGTGCATTTTTTGTTGCTGGTTTTGATAAGGGACAAATACACCGGCTTCTTTAATTTGACGAATAAATTCTAGGGCACAAATAAAGTTTCTTAAGCCATTTGCTTTGGTATCATCAAGAGGATAATCACTGGAAACCAATAGAATAGGCAAATGAACGTGTAGCATACTAAAGCTTAAAGCTGATGCAGTATAACTGAGTGTATCGGTGCCGTGAGTAATAATAATACCGTCATATTGACTCAATTTTTGTGCAGTAATAGTGTTAACTATCGTTTCCCAAACATTAGGAACTAAATTTTCGCTGAGTAGCTCCACTGGCTGAATTAGATGAAATTCAAATTCTTGGTATTTAGCATAATGTTGTTTAAGTAATTTTATTAACTTAAATTGACTAACATTATTAATATTAATGATGCCATCACTGACCGTTGAGCCAATTGTACCGCCGGTCAACACAAGTAAAATTTGTTTCATAAATAATGTTGCTGAATAGATTAGAAGGGCTAAGCAAACAGACTACCTATATAAAATGAAAATTTCAATTATTGTCGCAATGGCGAGCAATCGTGTTATTGGCTTAAACAATCAAATGCCTTGGCATTTATCAGCTGATCTTAAAAGGTTTAAAAAAGTTACTTTAGGATTTCCTATTCTAATGGGAAGAAGCACGTACGAAGCTATTGGCAAGCCTTTGCCAGACAGGCTTAATATAATTATTAGCCGAAATGTTGATTATTATGCGCCCGGATGCCTTGTTTTTAATGATCCCGATGTAGCTCTGAAGCACGCTTGTTCTTTGGCTGAGGAGATTTTTATTATCGGTGGCGCAACCCTTTACCAACTTTTTTTACCTTATTCCGATTATCTGTATATTACAAAAATAAAGAAGGAGTTTTTGGGTGATACTTTATTTCCGGAATGGCGGACTAATGAGTGGATCGAGATTGAGCGGGAAGACATTACAAACGATATTGATGCTGGTTTTGATTATTGCTTTTTAAAGTATGTTAGGGGAGCGCCTAAAAACTAACAAAAAAAGCCTAAAACCAGTTAAAATAGGTTGTTTTAGAGTTTCCTATCCATATTTTGTAACAAAGCCACAGCTTGGTAGCTATCATGCAAAAACAATACAACACTGATGATTTAAGAATTTGCGAGACCAAAGAAGTTATTGCGCCTATTCAAGTTCATGAAGAATTACCGATTAGTGAAATTGCAGCACAAACAACTCTAAATGCTCGCGCTGAAATTCATAACATTTTAACCGGTGAAGATGATCGTTTGCTCGTTGTTGTAGGACCTTGTTCAATTCATGATCCTATTGCGGCTAAAGACTATGCTCGTTTATTGAAAGGTATTAAAGACGAATTAGCAAATGAATTAGTTATTGTGATGCGAGTGTATTTTGAAAAGCCTCGTACCACAGTAGGCTGGAAAGGTTTAATTAATGACCCTGATTTAGATTCAAGTTTTAATATCAATAAGGGGTTACGCGTTGCAAGACAATTATTGTTAGATGTTAATTCCTTAGGTGTTCCTGCTGCTACTGAATATCTTGATTTAATCAGTCCTCAATATATCTCTGATTTAATAGCATGGGGAGCTATTGGAGCTAGAACCACTGAAAGTCAAGGACATCGTGAACTAGCATCTGGAGTTTCTTGCCCTATAGGTTTTAAAAACTCTACTGATGGAACGATTAAGATAGCTATCGACGCCATTGGTGCTGCAATGAGTCCACATCATTTTCTGTCCTTAACTAAAAAGGGACATTCGGCTATTTTTTCGACTACAGGAAATGAGGATGTGCATATTATTTTGCGTGGTGGTAATGATCGCCCGAATTATGATGCGGTGAGTGTGGAGCAAGTTGCTGAAGGTTTAAAGAAAGCTGAATTAAGACCTAATATTATGATTGATTTTAGTCATGCTAATAGTCTGAAACAATGCCAGAGGCAGTTAATAGTCGGTGAAGATGTTGGTGGACAAATTGCCAATGGAGATTACCGTATTATGGGCGTTATGATTGAAAGCCACATTAAAGCGGGTAGCCAAAAAGTTATAGAAGGTCAGCCATTAGTTTATGGACAAAGTATTACCGATGGTTGTTTATCTTGGGAAGATACCGTGCCTTTATTGAAAAATTTAGCCAAAGCGGTAGAAAAACGTCGTACAGTAGATAAGAACCGGAGTTTAAACGTATGATTATCTATGTTAATGGCACTCCGCATGAAATGGCTGAAAATAGTTTTGTTTCCGATTTGGTCGTGGAATTAGGATTAGCAGGCAAAAAAATTGCTATTGAATTAAATCAAGAAATTCTTCCGTTTAGTCAATATGGAACTCAGCGATTGCAAATTGAAGATCGTCTAGAAATTGTTCATGCTATTGGCGGAGGACAGCCTGTTATTGACGATAGTTTCGTTCTAGCGGGAGCTATTTACCATTCTCGTTTACTGGTAGGAACTGGAAAATATAAAGATTTAGAAGAGACCCGACTGGCAATTGAAGCAAGCGGAGCAGAAATTGTTACCGTTGCTATTCGTCGAACTAATATTGGTCAAAACCCAAGTGAACCGAATTTATTGGATGTTATTTCACCTGATAAATACACCATTCTTCCAAATACAGCAGGTTGCTATACAGCTGAAGAAGCGATAAGAACCTGCCGTTTAGCGAGAGAACTATTAGGTGGTCACAAATTAGTTAAGCTTGAGGTATTAGCCGACCAGACTACTTTATTTCCAGATGTGGCTGAAACTTTTGTAGCAGCTGAATTGTTAGTAAAAGATGGTTTTGATGTTATGGTTTATACTAATGACGATCCTATCGCGGCCAAACGTCTTGAAGAAATTGGTTGTGTTGCCGTTATGCCATTGGCTGCTCCTATTGGCTCTGGCCTAGGAATTCGCAATCCGTATAACATCTTAACGATTATAGAAAATGCTAAAGTGCCCATTTTAGTTGATGCCGGTGTGGGTACAGCATCTGATGCAGCGATTGCTATGGAATTGGGGTGCGCAGGCGTTTTAATGAATACAGCTATTGCGGCAGCTCAAAATCCAATTTTGATGGCATCTGCTATGAAAAAAGGGATTGAAGCAGGGCGAGAGGCGTTTCTTGCCGGGCGAATGTCCAGAAAGCGTTTTGCTTCGGCATCATCCCCTATAGAAGGCTTATTTTTTTAATAGGTATCCAATTTCAATCAGTAGAGATGCTGAGTTGTCTCTACTAATTCCTTAGTACTGAATGTTAATGTCTTCCGAACCCTCTTTTCAACAAAGAATTCGTAGTTTTATCCGACGGCAAGGTCGATTGACGACCGCCCAACAATTCGCATTAGATAATTTGTGGGATACGTATTGTTTAAAACCTGATGTGACTTATGATTATCAGCAAGTGTTTGGGCGTACAGCGCCGATGATTGTAGAAATTGGTTTTGGTAACGGTGAAAGTCTTGTCGATATGGCAAAAAATAACCCTGATAAGAATTATTTGGGCATAGAAGTTCACCGCCCCGGGGTTGGTCATTTAATGATGTTGCTTCATCAGCAACAAATCAATAATGTAAGAATTTATTGTCATGATGCCATCGAGATTCTTGAAAACAAAATNGTTGATCATAGTTTAGCTGGCGTACATTTATTTTTTCCTGACCCTTGGCCTAAAAAAAAGCATCATAAACGTCGTATTGTTAGGAGCAGTTTTGTCCACCTTTTAACAAAAAAATTAGTTCAAGGTGGCTATTTCCATACTGCGACTGATTGGCAAAATTATGCTGAAAATATGCTGTTAATATTAAATGCCGAACCTTCACTTATGAATAGTAGTTCAACGGGTGATTATTGTGAACGCCCAGAATCTCGTCCTCTTACAAAATTTGAACAGCGAGGATTGCGTTTAGGTCATGGTGTTTGGGATTTGCATTTTACAAATAATGTTGGAAATTAATATTAGGATGTAATATTTTCCAGAACCTCCTTTTCAGGCATGTTTTAAATTGTCTATCATTCAGATGAGTGTAATTTCTAGTTAAGATAAAAACTACCCCATCATTTTTTAGTTTTTTAATGCTAATTACTCAACTCGATCATTCTCTAAGTGTATCACCTCTAACACCTATCCACGATATTGCGATAAAGAACTATGGTAATGAGCTTTGGATAAAACGAGATGATTTATTACATCCCGTCATTTCTGGCAATAAATGGCGAAAGCTAAAATATATTCTTAACCAAGCACTTGCTTTAGAAAGCCACACGTTAATTAGTATGGGTGGCGCGTATTCAAATCATTTGCATGCGCTTGCTTATATCGGTCATAAATTAGGTCTTAACACCATTGGCTTTATTCGAGGTGAACAAATAAAATTAACGCCTACTTTAAAAGATATGCAAGATTGGGGGATGGTTCTTAATTATATTTCTCGTACTGATTATCGTTCTCTTAGGCAATATAAAAATTGTTACGACTTTCCTGATATCCAAGTTGGACATTACTGGATACCCGAAGGTGGTTCTCAAGTTTTGGCGTTGCAGGGTGTTACTGAGTTAGTTGGGGAAATTGATATTGCATTTGATCATATTTGTGTTGCTTGTGGAACGGGAACTACTTTGGCTGGAATTATTAAAGCGGTTCCTGATTCTGTGAGAGTCACCGGAATAGCGGTATTAAAAAATGCTGATTTTTTAGTAGCAGATGTCGAAAATTTAGTAGGTAGTCATAGAAATAATTGGGAAATCAATAATGATTATCATTTTGGTGGGTTTGCAGGAATTAATGAAGAATTAATGACGTTCATTAATAACTTTCAACTAAAACATAAAATTCAGCTTGAACCCGTTTATACGGGGAAGTTGTTGTATGCTATCTACGATTTAATGAAAAAAGGCTTTTTTAAATCATCTCAGTGCATTGTTGCAGTACATACTGGAGGGTTACAAGGTAATAGAGGGTTTGGATTGTCTTTCTAATTATTTTGTTCCGATTATCGGTTGCCAAAATTTTCATTTATCCATCTTTCTAATTTTAATCCCCAGCGTATTCCTTGACGCCACCAAGTTAATTCCTTTTTGGTCTTTTTTCGCCAAAGGACAAGTTCATCTAATGCTCGTTCAGGGGTAGTAAACCGACCTGTTGTTCTGCTGACATAAGTAGGATATAGGATCAACGATGCGGCAACTAATTCATCTAATGTTAATTTACGACTCCTACGCTCTAATGTTAGCATATCTTGCGTTAGTCCCCAACCTGAGTAAAACGGTAAGCCGTAGCAGACCACTTTTTTTTCTCGCAATAAAGCTTCAAAACCTGTTAGTGATGTCATAGTATGAACTTCATCAACTTGCAAAAGTAAATCTGCCATGATTATATTGCCGATAACTTCATCGCACCAGTGCTCTATTTTTGTTTCATTATGTCCATCACGTCTGAGACCAGCAATAACATCAGGGTGTGTTTTATAGATAATATAAGCATCAGGGTTATTTTTGCGAACAGCTTTTAATAATTCGATGTTGCTAGCGATACTAGGTGACCCATGTATTAAAGAAGCATCTCCCTCTACTTGACCAGGAACCAAAATAATAGTTTTTATTCGATCGGTAGTAGAAAGTTTAGATCTTTGCCAACTATTGTTATGTCCAATGTTGTATTTTGTTATATTTTCAGAAACTAATTGTTGGCGTAATCGGACTGCTCGTTTTAAGAGTTTCTCATCAAAAAAACCAAACTGTAATGTGTGTTCCAGATCAGACGGGCAACTAGCATCATAATAGATACCTTTGGTATCTAATGCCCAAGATATTGGCTGAATTAAATCAGCACCCAAGCCAACAGAACGAATGAATCCGTCTTCTAGTTGAACTATATTATTAAGGGTTGTAGATTTTTGATGTAGCTTAGCTAAATTTCGTCTCCACATAATATGAGTTGCATTTTGAGGTATTTTTTCTGGCGAACAATCAAAATGAACTTGACTCCCTTGAAAAAATCTTCGGACTATTGGTTTTTTATAATAAGAAAATCCTGAGGCGTAGACGTTGATGGGAAATCGTTCTCTCATTCTTCGTTGTAATGCGAACCATTCGATCAGTTTTTCGATATCACAGGCATTTCCTGTTTCAGGATCTAGATAGCGAGGGTATGCAACTAAGGCGGCATACACTAGATTTTCTAAAGTGGTCGGTTGGCGACGTTCGTTAGTAAGCTCATCTTTAGTGAGTCCCCAACCAGCATAAAATGGCATACCAAATGTACGAACCTTTTTACCCCAAATAAGACCTTCAAATCCGATTTGTGAAGTAACAGTATAAATTGCTTGAGCCTGTTCTATAAGGGAAACAGGGTGGACATCTTCGCTAATAATTAATATTTGTGAGTTACATGATAGTTGATCAAGATCAAAATGACCTTTTTTCTGGTCACTTATAGTTGATGGATGTATTTTCAGTACAACTGAGCAGTCAGGATTTTCCTGCAGGGCTGACTGTAACATATTTTGAAAGCTGCCAGCATTAGCCATCCCATAATTGATTGAAACATCACCAACTACTTGATCGGCAACTAAAACATATTTTTTGGGTAAAGGTTTTTGGTATTCTCTAGAGTAATTATATTTTGAGATTCTCGCTTTTTGCCAATTTTTTATAATTGTTTGGGCTTTTTGATGTTGTGTATTAGTCAACTGCTCCTTAATTAAGGATTCAAGTCGTGATGAATTATATGCATCATAGTAAATTCCCAAGTCATCCATAACAATAGATAAAGGAGGCTCTTCACTACCAAGTGCTAAGGATCTCAAAAATCCATCTTCTAGCCTAACTAGATTTAAATTATGCTTATGAGCGAATTTTTCTGCAAAAGTAGCGCTGGGTTTACGCCCCCAAGCTATAACGCCTGAACACGCGGAGAGATCTTTCGTATAATGATAATGCGACAAAGGTTGACCGAGCATATTGACTAAACCAGGCAGTCGTATTATTCGATATGACGTTGTAATTAACGAGGGCTTATGGTTTTTATCTATAGAACTCAATCTTCAACCTCTGTATGGTAGACATTATTTCCTCGTTATTTGCAATCAACGAGGAAATAATAGCTTAAAAGATATAGGCTTTTATCAATTAATAGGTTTAGGCCAAGATTCTAAAATGGTTTTGTGAACATCCAAAAATATATAAAAATTTTTATTTAAAAGATTTTGACAGTGATGATTACAATTTTTCGGTCATTTAAAACACTTGTTCTTTAATTAAATTGTAAAGATATTGACCATAAGCATTTTTAGCTAAGGGTTTTGCTAATTTTTCCACTTGTTCGGCATTTATATAACCTTTACGGAAAGCTATTTCTTCTGGACAAGCTACTTTTAACCCTTGTCTGTGTTCAATGGTTTCAATGAAATTACTTGCTTCAATAAGACTTTCATGGGTTCCAGTGTCTAACCAAGCATATCCTCGCCCTAAGATTTCAACAGAAAGTTTATTGCGCTCTAAATAGATACGGTTAACATCAGTAATTTCTAGTTCACCGCGTGGAGAAGGTTTAAGATTACAAGCGATATCTACGACATCATTATCGTAAAAATATAGTCCGGTTACTGCGTAGTTTGATTTAGGCTCAACAGGTTTTTCTTCAAGTGAAGTGGCGCGACCTTGATTATCAAATGCCACAACGCCATAACGTTCTGGATCATTGACATGGTATGCAAATACAGTTGCACCTTCGGTTCTAGTCATAGCACTTTCTAACTGAACATTGAGGTCATGTCCATAGAAAATGTTATCACCCAGAACTAAAGCAGTTGCTTCATTGCCAATAAATTCTTTGCCGATAATAAATGCTTGTGCTAAACCATCTGGAGTTGGCTGCACAGCATATTCGATATTAATACCCCAATGATGACCATTACCTAGCAGTTGCTCGAAACGTGGTGTATCCTGAGGGGTCGAGATGATAAGAATATCGCGAATACCCGCCAACATAAGCGTTGTTAACGGATAATATATCATTGGTTTATCGTAAATTGGCAATAACTGTTTGGAAACAACTTGAGTGACTGGATATAAACGAGTACCTGATCCTCCTGCTAAAACAATGCCGCGTCTAGTTAAACCAGAGATAGAAGAATGTAATGCTGATGTTGTTGTCATAGTGGTGGCTACTATTAAAAAGTGTAAATATTACAAACTAAGGGTTTCGATAAGCATTCGGTTTACGCCTGTTTGCCAACTGGGCATTTTCAATTGGAATGTTTCTTCTATTTTTGTGATGGACAAACGTGAATTACTCGGTCGTTTAGCGGGTGTAGGATAGGCACTTGTTGGTATTGCCCCAATTTTTTTAGGGTCAACGTTAAGTTCAATACCTGACTGAACTGCAAATTCCAAAACGTAACGCGCATAGTCATACCAAGATGTTTCTCCGCTGGCTACCAAGTGATATATGCCTGATACATCAATTTGTTGCTGAGCAACTCTTATCGCATGAGCTGTGACATCTGCAATTAATTCTGCACCGGTGGGCGCACCAATTTGATCGTTAATAACATTTAAAGTGTCACGTTCTTTAGCAAGGCGTAACATCGTTTTTGCAAAATTGTTACCGCGTGCTGCGTATACCCAACTTGTGCGAAATATTAAATGCTGACAGTCGATTTGCTGAATAAGTTGTTCACCTTCAAGTTTGGTACTACCGTAAACACTTAAAGGAGCTGTTTCATCGCTTTCTAACCACGCCTTATTACCACTGCCATTAAAAACGTAATCCGTGGAATAATGAATCAGCCAAGCATTAAGTTGTTTCGCGGCTGAAGCAAGCACTTCTGTCGCTTTAGCATTGATGAGTTGGGCTAACTCTGGTTCACTTTCTGCTTTATCAACAGCAGTGTGCGCAGCGGCATTAACAATGACATCGGGCTTAATAACTTCAATGGTTTTTGCTAAGCCTTCTAAATCAGTTAAATCACCACATAGATCATTAGTCTTATGACGATCCAAAGCTGTTAACTCGCCTAATGGGGCTAGTGCGCGTTGCAGTTCCCATCCGACTTGACCATTTTTACCTAGTAGCAATATTTTCATCAACTACGTCCACTGTAATTTTTTTCAACCCAGTCACGATAACTTCCAGATTGAACATGTGCAACCCACTCAGTATTATCTAAATACCATTGTACTGTTTTACGAATACCCGTTGTAAAAGTTTCAGCTGGTTTCCAGCCTAATTCTCTTTCTATTTTACTGGCGTCTATCGCGTAACGTCGATCATGACCAGGACGATCAGTTACAAAAGTTATTTGTTCGCGGTAACCTTTACCATCACTGCGAGGTTGTGCTTCATCAAGTAATGCGCATATAGTGTGTACAATATCAAGATTAGCCATTTCGTTCCAACCACCAATATTATAGGTTTCACCGACTCTTCCAGATTCTAGTACTCGACGTATACCTGCACAATGATCAGCTACATATAGCCAGTCGCGGATCTGCTGACCATCACCATACACAGGTAACGGTTTATCAGCTAAAGCATTAGCGATCAATAATGGGATTAACTTTTCAGGAAATTGGTAAGGACCATAATTATTAGAGCAATTAGTGGTCAATACTGGTAATCCGTAGGTATGGTGGTAAGCGCGAACCAGGTGATCACTAGCAGCTTTACTTGCTGAATAAGGACTATTTGGTTCATAAGGATTGCTTTCGCTAAAAGCAGGATCATCTTTTTTTAATGAACCGTAAACTTCATCAGTCGATACGTGTAAAAAACGAAAATCTTGCTGGTCTTCCTTGGGAAGATTGTTCCAGTAATTACGAGTTACTTCCAGTAAACGGAAGGTGCCTACAATGTTAGTTTGAATAAAATCTTCTGGTGCATGGATGGATCGGTCTACATGCGATTCAGCAGCAAAATTGATAATGGCATAAGGTTGGTGTTTAGCCATCAATTCAGCTACCAGTGCAGAATCTCCGATGCTACCTTTAACAAAGATATGACGACTGTTGCCTTCCAACGAAGATAAGTTTTCAAGGTTGCCCGCATAAGTTAGGCAATCAAGGTTAATGACAGTGGTCTCTGACTGTGCCAACCAGTCAATTACAAAATTAGCACCGATAAAGCCAGCTCCGCCGGTTACAAGAATACATTTGTTCATAAAAAAACCGTGTTAATAAGTTGGTAAAAGATCTTTCGGGAAATCAATCAGCTTCGTTCCATTAGTATCTTTAACAGATAATTCTGGAGTATTGGTAGGCCAAGGAATATTAAGATTTGGATCATTCCATAAGACACTGCCTTCAGACTGAGGATTGTATTTGTCTGTACATTTGTAAGCAAATAATGCCGTGTCTGAAGTTACGCAAAAACCATGAGCGAAGCCTGCAGGAATAAAAAACTGTCGCTTATTTTCAGCTGATAGTTCAACGCTGGTCCATTGTCCGAACGTGGGCGAACCAACGCGAATATCGACAGCAACATCAAATACCGAACCCAATAGGACGTATACGAGCTTACCTTGTGGATTAATTTTTTGAAAATGTAAACCGCGTAAAACGCCTTTTCTTGAAAAAGATACATTATCTTGTACAAATTGATCGCTAGTGACGGTATTGGTGTATCGTTCCTGATTCCAAGTTTCCATAAAATACCCCCGTTCATCACCAAAGACTTTCGGTTCTATTATTAATACACCAGGGAGTTCAGTCGTATATGTTTGCATGTATATTTCCTTAGTGGTTTACTTTATTAATTATCATATGTATCACAGCAAGCTATTGAAGATCAAAAGCTCGCTGTTGCAACTTCGACTGTTAATACTTCATCAGGATTCGTGCGCCTAGACCCATTTGGTACATAATAGTAGCCAATTCTTTAAAGATTTGGCGATATTTTTGTTCCACTTTAGGCAATACCAAAATTTCATCACCAGGACGTATAGTTGGACCTGAGCTAAATATGCCTTCATTTAGAGATGAGTCTTCAAAACTCCCGTCTCGATGGGCAATCACAATTCGTGAAGTATCTGCATCTTGTGAGTAACCGCCTGCAGTTTGAATATAATCCTCAATATCTTTATGACTGTCTAAAGCAACTGTATTAGGGAACATGACTTCACCGCTGACCAGAACCATATTATCGATAGCTGGAATGCGAATAACGTCACCGCTTTCCAGTAACAAATTTTTTATATTATCACCATTGGCAAGAACGACTTGACCTGTTGGAACAATTGATTTAGCGCGGTCTACCCATTGCAGCATAAGAGCCGCTTCAGCTGCGCGTAATTCTGATTCTTCAGCTGTGCCAGAACGAGCAGTCAGGACACTGGATTCCATTCTCTTTAGTGTTGCATCTAACAACAATTTTTGACGTTCGATGATGCTGTTTCTAAATAACTGTAAACTGGTTCTATCCGCACGGTCCGAGTAAGTAATTTGCTGCATAACAGTACCTAAACGAGTACCGTAAGGCACTACAAATTCTTGTTGAGTATTAAGATGTTCGCCTTCCACTCGAATGCTGATAGTGCCGGGTTTCTTGTCGGAAGTAAATTCGATTTGATCGCCATCATCAATATTAATATTGCCTATTTTATCTAATGGGTAATATTCAACATCTTTAGTTGTACCAATACTACGGGTAATGCGTACATGGGTTGCTTCAGACGTCGGTTTGGCGAGTCTTACAATATCTTCAAGACCCCGTGATTGATCGCTGAACTCAAAGACTTTAGCATTGTCAGCTAACCCAAGGACGGTGACAGTATCTTGGATTGCAGGTACAAAAATGACATCACCATCTGCCAGTTGAATCAAAGGCATACGTCCTTCGAGTAGAAAATCATAAAGATTAAAAGTGGCACGAATAAGGTTGCCACGTTTGACCTGAACATTAAGAAATGTTCCACGATTAAGGTCAATGCCTCCGGCCTGATCGAGATAATGCAGCAGGCTATCCATACTGGTTCCGTCATAAAGACCTGGTCGATTGACAAAACCACCTACAAAAACGCGCACAGGTTGGGCTGCCGCTAAACTGGCATAACTGTAAACGTTAGCACGAAAAACGCGTCTTATAGAACTGTCTACTAAGGGTTGTAAATCCTGATTATGCACACCCAAAACAAATACCGGACCAACATGGGGTACAAAAATATTGCCTTTAGGATCGACTGTCAGCGGAGAGTCATATTCAAAAGCTCCCCATAAGCGCATTTGAATTTGATCACCGATAGCAACAGCATAATCGGGATTGAATTGTGTTGCGCCCGCCCGCGTAAAAGCACCCGTAAATAAGTTGGCACCAAATACTTGACTATTCACATTGGCAGAATAATCGTAAAACTGAGGTGTTTGTGGTGAAATGGTTGCCGCTGGAGCATTTGCAGTTGCGCTCGGAGCAGTCGGTACAGAGGGAGCGAGACTTGTGGCTTGACCGATTCCAGACGAAGTGGTTGGTGCTAATGTGTTTGTTGTTGGCGTTGTGCTTGAGCCTAACCCAACCGGTGAAGCGGTTGTTGGCGTTGCTACTGATGTTGTTGTGCTGCTGCTGGTTGCTGGACTACCGCCCAGTAATCCTAGTACCTGCATAGTTGCTGCGCCGGTAGGATCAGCGGTGGCTGCAAAAGTGGTCTGAGAGCTTACCATAAAAAAAACAATTAGCGCAGCCAATAGAGCATTAATCAATTTAAGGTCAATATTTGTTGGGGATATGGTCATACGATAAAAGTGTAGTAAGGTCATTAATCAGTCCTTGTGGTCACGAATAATAGCTGCAAATAAATGAATAATACCTGTTACCAGCAAGATAAACATTAACGATACGATACTATTATAGATGCGTTTGGGTTCTAGAGGCTTTTCTGGATAGGTGGGTTGCTGCAGAATAGACATTTTCTTTTGTGTGCGGGCTGCTTCAAAACGCCCCATTTCCAGTGAGGTTAAGGCTGTTTTATAAACTTCCTGTGCAAATTCGGCATTCATTTCCAGTCGTTGATATTCTTCGACAGTTCGATTCAAAGTTTTGTTGGTATTGGAGGTGAGTCGAGCTTTTTCACGGACAATCTGTTTTTCAACAGCATCAATTTGTAAATTGATTTCAGCAATATGAGAGCTGTTAGGCATTAAATACCCCAACATACCGGCTTTTTGGGTTTGCAGGTCTGTGAGTTGCGATTCGAGTTGATTGATGATAGTGACTACGTTTTCAGCGGTCGACTGTGGCGACGCAATGTTATTTTTATTTTGGTAATTAAGTAAATCCTGTCTGCTTTGCAGTGTATCAGCCTTGATTCTGGCGAGTTCCTTATCAAGAAAATTGACCTGTTCTTGAGCAAGCTGCTTAGACATTTGGTTCATAAAAGTTTCACCTGCCTCGACAAGCGATGCAGCAATTTCATGAGCTGTTTTAGCATCAAATGCTTGTGTCTGAATAACCAATACCCCTGCGTAATCATCAAATTCAATGCTTACTCTGGATAAATAGTAATCATAAAAGTCTTCGAGAGGCTCATCTTTTGACCACATTCTAGAGATTAAGTCATGATGAGGGTCACTGTAATGACTGCGAAGGTCTAGTTTAGCATCAATGGTTTTTAGAATGTCGACTGAGAGTAAATAATCTCTAAGTAGCAATTGTTCAGCATTATTACTACTGCTCATACCACTTAATAAGCTGCTTAGATCAAAGCTTTGTCCACTACTGAGGTCTGTACTTTGTATGATGATATGTGCTTCAGAAATATATCGATCTGAGGCGATGATACTAAAATACAGGACGGTCAGCATGGATGCGATTAAGCTTAATCCTGATAAAGTAGAAATTCGCATATTTTTTTTTGATTTTGTCATTTCGGTAGGCTGTCTTTATAGGCTTTTAGGGCTTCGTTAATATCATCAAACCAGTCGGCTTTACCATTGTTAAGCCAGATACCGGCACTGCAAAATTCTTTCAGGGTCCCTTCTCCGTGAGATACCATGACCAGACTGGAACGGTCTGCTAAATTTTTAAAAGCATCTTGGGCTTTTTTTCTGAAACCTGCGTCACCTGCTCCCGTCGCTTCATCAGAAATATAAACATCAAAGTCAAAAGCCAGAGACAAGCCAAACTGTAACCGTGATTTCATGCCGGCAGAATAATTTTTAACGGGTTCATCAAAAGAATCACCTAACTCGGCAAAATCCTGAATATATTTGAGTCTATCGGCTATATCGGCATGGTGACCATGAATACGGCAAACAAATTTGGCATTTTGTCGCCCGGTCAAGGAACCTTGCAGACCTCCGCCATACCCCATTGGCCAAGAAACTCGACAGCGTCGCTCAACATGTCCTCGATTGGGACCATCAGTACCGCCAATAATATTGAGTAAAGTGGATTTTCCTGCGCCATTACGCCCAACCAGTCCTACACTGACTTTAGGCGGAATAACAAAAGACACGCCTTGTAAGACCCATTTTCCAGGACCGTGGCTGGTCTGATAGCGTTTGTAGATATCGTCGACAATGATCATTTTGTAATTAGTTTTAAAGCAAAGCGTCTATGAAGAGCTAATCCCAAAAAAACAGCACAGAGAGAAAATTTGTAAAGATAGACAAGGTCAACGCCCGGTATGGTATGGTAATAATCAGACATGCCTACACGGCAAGATTCTACGCCATGTATCAGTGGATTTAACAATAGCCAGTGTCTATAGCTTGGGTCAACGGATGACAGAGGCATTATAACGCCAGAAAGTATATAAAGCGGCATCATCACGTAGTCGATAATTTTTGCTATTTCAGGGAGCAGTTGTGTAACAACGGACATTATCAAGCCAAACCCTACACCCATTAACCATAAAGCAAAGAAAGCGGCAAATACCATTAGTGGATCATCAGGAATAATTTCAGTCGATACAAACAAAGTGCCGGCACAGAGAATAACGGTAATTATAATCTCAATGAAGCCTTCTAAAATGGTACGCACAATGACGGTATCAATCACTTTAACCTGACGGTATGCGAATAAGGATTGGTTAGAAGCAATCGCGTTCTTTGCTTGGCTCCCTGTTTTTTGAAACATTTGGTAGCCCGTGATGCCAACAATTAACCAAGACATGGTATCAATACCTCCGATGACAGTGACATTAATGACAGTGAGCATCGTCAACATGAATGCAATTTGTACCATTGGGTCAAGTAACAACCATAACCAAGCCATTCGGCGATTTGATAAACGGGAGATACTCTCACGTAAAAACAACGCTTTCCATACAGAGAGTGTAATTGCCCACGCTGATCTGGGATGTTCGTAACTGTAGTCTTCTGTCATTGACCGTTTTAATGGATGAGTAATCAAAATAGTGGATGTTTAATAATATGTTGGCGTTGCAGTAAGCATTATAACTGAGTTTAACATGCTATTAAGAACACCGGCAATTTTGCTAGCTGCCCTACAATTAAATATCTTCATCTTTTATTTAAGCTAAAAGATTATTTTCTCAAAATTTGTTTAAAATTGATTTGGTTGTCAAGCTACTACTGCTCAACGGTCACAAATGCTAATTTGGAAATACCCGTATGCTGAACGATAGCCATCACTTCAGCGATTTTTTTATAGGCGACCTTTTGATCGACGTAAAGGTGGACAGCAATATCAGGATGCGATCCTATTTCCTTTTGCAAAGCTGTTTCTAAGTCAGTGACGTTATTAATGACACTTTTATTTAGACTAAGATTTTCTTGTTCATCAATTGATAATTGCAAAGGTTGTTCTTTTATTTCAGGCGTTGTCGCAGCTGTTTTGGGTAAACTGACATTAACCGATTGGGTAACTAATGGTGCTGTAACTAATAAAATGATGACGAGCACCAGCATCACGTCAACTAAGGGAGTAACGTTAATTTCACTCATGGTTTCATGGTCTTCAGTTTGAGGTTTAAAGGCCATGCAATCCTTCCTTTTTATCAGCATTGAAAACAAGATGAATAAAACTTACCGCAAAATTTTCCAGATGACTGCGTTGCAACTTTACTTTACGCAAGAAAAAATTATATGCTAAAACTGCTGGTACAGCGACCGCAATACCAATGGCAGTAGCAACCAACGCATCNCCTATAGGACCTGCAACCACATCCAAACTCGTAGAACCACTGGCGGTGATTTGGTGCATGGCTTGCATAATGCCTAAAACGGTGCCAAATAAACCAACAAAAGGCGCTGTACTGCCAATACTGGCTAACATGGTTAAGCCTCCATCCATGCTTCGCTGTTCTTGCTGCATTTGTTCCAGAAGCGACTGTTCCAGCAGTTCGACAGGAATACCTTGGTATTTTAATCTTTTTTTCTCTGATTGACTGCTTTCTGCTAACCAATTAAATCCTTGTTGGGCAATTCTTGCTTGTGGACCTTGAAAAATATCTTTAGTTAAGTTACGAGCCGATTCTAAATCGACACATTCCCAAAAAAGTTGGTTGAATTTCTTATTTTCATAGCTATTCCTCGCAAATTGCCAAATTTTAAATAATATTAAAGTCCAAGTTATTACTGAAAAAGCCAGCAAAACATATAAGGTACCGTCGATAATTACAGTGGGCTCGATATGGTAAGGCATACTAATTTTCCTAATTTATTCTTTAATCAATTTAAAATTAATGGGTTTAGTTACTGTTCTTGTGTTTCCCGTACTGCTAGGGGTGAAACGAGATTCTTTAATATTATTGATAGCCGCTTCATCCAATAATTCATGTCCACTACTACTGATTACAGTAATATTTTCAGCAAGTCCATCTGCAGTTAATTGAAACTTTAGCACGACTCGACCTTGCCAACCTCTTTCCTGCCAGTCTTTTTTGTATTTAAGCGTTGGGCAAACAGTACAGGTTGCTTTTTCATCTTCCTTAATGATTGGCGGACTAATTGGGCGAGGTTGTGGAGCTGGCGTTGCCAAATTTTCTTGATGATTCAGTGTCTCTTGATGTTGTTCTGGTGCCGGTGATTCAGTAACGGGTATTTGTGTTATTTGAGGTGCTTTTTCTTCAAAAAGCTTAGGTTTTTCTACAGGCTTTTGTGGTTCGATTATTTTTTTCTTAACCACTTTTAATGGTTTTTCAGGCTCTAGTTTTTTTTGATTGATTGTTTTAGGTTGCTTGGGTGAGGCGAATACTGCGGAAGGAGTCGGGGCAGATGCGGAGTCCTGTTTTTTTAAAGGAGAAGGTGGTGCTATCAATGAAATCTGGATTACCTCTGGTTTGCTTTTGCTTGGTTGTTTCACCTGTTTTATTAAGTCAAAAATCAGCCATAAATGTATTAGTATGACTAAAATGAAAACGGTTATACCAACAACGCGTGTGCTGTCTCTTTCTCTAATTCTAAAGATGGACAATACAAAATTTTTTGTTTCAAAACGACCATGCAATGGTTTTTCAGACCCTCTGTGACCAAAGACGTTATACTCAGGTCTGTTTAAACCATTTTTATCGTCTTTAAAAAAATTCATAAAAATTCGTTTTTTTTGTTTTGTTGAATAATGTAGCTAATTGTTTGTAATATAATAATGCTATATTTTAACTAGTGTATGCCTTGCTTCAGGTATTTTACCAAAATTCACCGATTTATTGTTTAGCATTCTAGATAACAGTTGAGATATTCTTTTATCCAAAGCCTTCAGAAAGCAATAACTAGATATAATTGCATAAGATAATTGCTTTGGGTTTACAAAGTTTGAAATAGCCCTATTTTGTTTACGTATTAAGAATTTCTTTAACTAAAGGATATCCACTGAATGAATACCAAGATTTTTTGTTTTAGTTTTTACAATCGGTTTTCTGCAAAGTTATTGTTTTTGCTGATGATATCGATTAATAGCCTATTTTCTGGGTGTGCGTCTATCGGTCACCAGTTTCCCGCAGGGCAAATTTCAGCGATTCGTATTGGTGAAACGACCCAGAATGATATTTACAACATGTTTGGTGCGCCTTGGCGAACAGGTCTTGATAGCGGTATGAAAACATTTACTTATGGCGATTACCAATATAATCTTTTTGAAGATAACAGTGCCGAGGATCTGCTGATTAAATTTGATAAGCGTGGCATTGTTAGTTCGTACACTTACAATACCAGTAAACGTTCTAAATAAATACGCAAAAAACTATGCTAATTTGACATTAATGAGGGTAATCAATAGGCTACCCTCACAATTTCAGGTAATCAATTCAGTTGTTGGTAATATTGCGCTATTTCTTTAATGTCTTGTTCGCTTAATTGTTGAGCAATCAAACGCATGCGACTATAAATATCGTTATGGCGATCACCCTTTTTATATTCGAGTAATGTGCTAACTAAATAGTCTGTTTGCTGTTTTGCGAGCATCGGACTATCCATTTTTTCTCCTGCACCGTTACTGCCATGGCAAACAAAACACGCAGGTAAAATACGTTTGTCGTCGCCCTCTGTAACTAATTTCTTTGCTCTAACTGTAGGTTCATTCTTACTTTCATTGTTGGGTAATGTTAGAGAAGAGTACCAAACAGCCAAATCGGCAGCATCTTGTTCACTCAAACCTTTGGCAATAGCAGAC
>TBL_comb48_EPIDRAFT_1000311_pt1 | contig 38388 bp, 35 predicted proteins | sample TroBogEpilimnion_37_FD_10681 | JGI IMG/M metagenome (IMG submission 10681) | reverse complement strand
AGCTCGCAAAGAGAAGGCGAAGGAAATCACCGTGGCCAAGGAAAATACCAAGACTTCCAATACCGCCGAAATCCGTCGAAAGCGGAAGCTTTCAAGGAGAGTAAAGCGAAACCGCCTGATCGCCGTAACACTTCTACTTCTACTTATCCTTGGCGCTTATAAAACTTTTGGTGGTGGGGCAAAGATTCAAGTTCCATCTGTAGCTGGAATGAGTCAGGACCAAGCAACCAAATCTCTTTCTAGCATCGGTCTCAAGGCAGATACCAGCGAACAGATTTTCAGTGAGGATGTACCAGCCGGAACTGTAATAACTTCTAATCCAGCTGGCGGTGGAAAAATTTCAACTGGTGGGACCGTTCACCTTCAAATTTCTAAAGGTGCGGACCGAATAACAGTTCCGGATTTGACGGGTCAAACTTTGGATTCGGCTACTGCACTTTTGCAGACGCTCGGATTGCGTGTTGGACATACTTCACAAAGTTTTAGCACCCACCTTGAGCTCGGATTAATAATTTCCTCAAATCCAGCTACCGGCGCGCCTGCAAGGCGAGATCAAGCTATTGATCTGGTCGTGAGCCAAGGTATTCAACAAATTTCGGTATCCAGTTATGTTGGTTTACCAAGCGATCAAGCGCTAAATGAATTAACAAACGCTGGCTTAATCGTTTCCTCAACATACGAATACAGCGCAACAATTCCGATCGGGAATGTAATTTCGCAATCCCCTGCTGGAGTAAGTCAATTACCAAAAGGCACTAAGGTAAAACTTGTTATCTCAAAAGGGCCGGGGTCGATCTACATTCCAAATATTTATTCACTTACACAAATAAAGGCAACAACGATTTTGGAGAACCTCGGCTTCAAGGTAAAGGTTCATAAAATTGGTGCATCTAAGGTAAAGACCGTTACAAATGTTTCGCCCGCTGTGGGACAAAAGGCAAAACCAGGTTCGGTTGTGACCATTACGGTTGGTTGATTTAAGTTCACTCTTAGATAGGGTGCTCTAATGGCAACTAAGGCAACTCCGAAAAAGCAGGATGCACGTCCAAGACTTGGCGCGCACACTCCAACGAGCGGCGGGATGGCCAAACGCTCTATTGCCTACGCTCAAGAAATTGGCGCCGAGGCGATTCAAGTATTTGCTTCAAACCCAAGAGGTTGGGCGATGCCGGAAGCAAATAAAGAGGCGGATGAACTCTTCAAAGTAAAGGCTCTTGAATTAGATATTGAAACCTATGTTCACGCGCCATTCCTAATTAACTTGGGTTCACCAACGCCTTCCACTTATGAAAATTCTGTAGCCTCTACCGCATATTCACTTAAGCGCGGTCGCGAGATCGGATCAAAAGGCGTAGTAATCCACACGGGCTCAGCTGTTGACGAGGGACATATCGCAAATGCCTGGAAGCAGATCAACAAAGGCATGATGCCAGTACTAAAAAAACTTAAAGATGAAGACCCATGGCTTTTGCTTGAACCAACCGCCGGCCAAGGACAATCTTTGGTTAAGAAATTAGATGACTTAACCAAGTACTTCGATGCCCTTGAATGGCACCCAAAAGTTGGCGTCTGTTTAGATACTTGCCATGTTTTTGCCGCTGGCCATGACATCGCTAAAAAGGGCGGTATGACCGAGACTCTCGATTTACTTGTGGAGATTGTCGGTATCGAAAGAATTCAACTAATCCACGCAAATGATTCGATGGATGTTTGTGGCGCCTTGAAGGATCGCCACCAAAATCTTGGTGATGGTGAAATTGGCTTGAAACCATTTGAGGAATTACTCGCTCATCCAGCCGTAGCTAATGCACCGCTAATTTTGGAAACTCCAGGGATGGAACCAGAACACGGTCGTGAAGTTGCCCTCCTTCGAAAGATGCGCGAAAAGATCAAATGAAAGAGAAGAAGGCATTTGCCGTTTCCCTTATGACCGCAGTTGGTGCGATTTGGGGCGGCGCATTTGTTGTTATGAAGGACACCCTAGTAAGGCTCGATGTTAATTCATTTCTAGCGTGGCGATTTATCTTTGCAACCCTACTTCTCATTGCCATTCGACCAAGGGTTTTAAGGCAATATAACAAATCGTTCTTAAAAAAAGGAGTGCTCATTGGTCTCTTCCTCGGAAGTGGGTATATTTTTCAATCACTAGGTCTTACTCACACAACCGTCGGCAAGACCGGATTCATTACCGGTTTATATGTAGTACTAACTCCACTAGTCGCCGCTATTGCACTTCGAAAAAATATTAATCGTTCGGAATGGTCCTCTGTTGCAATTGCAACGATTGGGCTCGCACTCCTATCTTTTAAGGGATTTAGCATCGGCTTTGGCGAATTTCTCGTTCTTGTTAGTGCCTTGCTATTTGCTTTGCATATCGTCTCGCTAGGCGAATGGGCATCTGGCTTGGATACCTATGCACTTACCGTCCTTCAACTTGGAACTTGCGCAGTCATGACTTTTCTTGCGAGTCTTAAGGGTGGCTTCCACACTCCCCCTGATGCTGGAGTTTGGGAAGCAATTATTTACACAGCTATCTTTGCAACATCCCTGGCCTTTATCGTTCAAACCTGGGCTCAGTCTTCGATGCGCGCTACAACCGTTGCGGTAATCCTCACAACCGAGGTTCCCTTTGCCGCGGTATTTGGGATTTGGATCCTTCACGAGGAATTGACCCTTCGAATCGCCCTTGGCGGACTATTAGTTCTTGCCGCGATGTATTTGATAATCCTCTTCGACAATCGCAAAGCGGTTGATCTAGAGTCATACCATGATTGATTTACGGTCTGACACTGTAACCAAGCCAACTCCCGCCATGCGCGATGCCATGTTCAAGGCTGAAGTTGGCGATGATGTTTATGGCGATGATCCAACGGTTAATTCTCTAGAAGAACGCGTTGCCAAACTATTTGGCCATGAAGCTGCAATCTTTGCCCCAAGCGGTTCCCTTGCTAATCAACTTGGAATTAAATTATTGGTTAAACCAGGCGAAGAGTTAATTACCGAGACAAATTCTCATATCGTTCGCGCCGAACTCGGAGCCGGCGCAGTATTCAGTGGCATCACGTCTCGAACCTGGCCATCGCTGCGCGGTAAGTTCAAGGCAAGTGAAGCACTTGAGATTGCACGTCCAAATTCAGGACCATATTTGGTTTCAACCACCGCTATTGCTATCGAAAATACTCACAATTTTGGCGGCGGAAGCGTTCAGGATTTAACTGAAATTGCAAAACTTCGAAACGAAAGCCAGAAGCACGGAATTGCAATGCACTTGGATGGGGCTCGAATTTGGAATGCTCATGTGGCAACTGGGACTTCGTTTGCTGAATATGGAAAGCATTTCGACACAATCAGTGTCTGTCTATCGAAGGGGCTTGGCGCTCCGGTCGGTTCTATTTTGATTTCCAGCAAGGATCGAATCGCCGAAGCCAGAGTTTGGCGAAAGCGATATGGCGCTGGGATGCGCCAAATTGGAATTCTGGCCGCTGCTGGACATTACGCTATTGAAAACAATATTGCCAGACTCGCAGATGATCATCGTCGTGCAAAAGAGTTGGCTATAGCTGCAAACCTTGCAGCACCGATGACTATTGACCCAGATACAGTTGAAACCAATATCGTCGCTTTGGATTTAACGGAATTGAATATTTCCGCGCAAGAGCTAAATGCGGAGTTAAAGTCAGAAGGAGTTTTGGCAAGTGCGCTTGGGCCTAACTTTTTGCGGTTAGTGACCCACTTGGATTTCAGCGATAGCGATTTAGAAAAGGCGATCGAAGTACTTTCTAGATTACTTAAGCGCGCCCTCGTGGCGTAGCAGCCACTCTTTTATTTCGAGACCATAGCCATAATTTCCCAAGGTGCCGCCGGTCTTAATTACTCGATGGCACGGAATTATTGGCGCGATCAAATTCTTTCCACACGCACTTCCAGCAGCACGAACCGCATCGGGCGATCCCGCACGGGCAGCCAATTCAGCGTATGACCAAGTTTTTCCAACAGGAATCTTTCTCATCTCTTTCCAGACAAGTTGTGAAAATTGCGCGCCAGGTTGGCGAACTTTAATTCCGTTAACGGCCTTTAAGTCCCCAGCAAAATAATCCGAAACTAGGTCGGAGATAATTGGAATTGATTTAATTGCTTTTATTTCTTGATTTGCATCGACCGGATCCATCCGGTCTAGTAAATCTTCAAACCCTCGGAAACCTGCTCCAATAAGTATGTGTTCGTCACTAATCAGGTAAAGCGCTCCGATCGGAGTTTTTAGTTGGGACTTGTAGAACACAGCTAAACCCTAAGTGAATTAGAGCAAAAACTGAAGGGCTTATTTGCGATCGCGCAGCATCTGCGCAACCAAAAATGCCAATTCCAGTGATTGGGTGTGATTGAGTCTTGGGTCGCAAGCGGTCTCATAGCGGGTGGCTAAATCTTCTTCCGAAATGGCATCCCCGCCGCCAACGCATTCGGTTACATCGTCGCCAGTTAATTCGATATGAATTCCGCCTGGATGTGTTCCAAGTGCCTTATGCACTTCAAAGAATCCGCGCACTTCATCCATAACATCATCAAACTTACGAGTCTTGTATCCGGAAGGCGCTTCGTAGGTATTGCCGTGCATTGGATCGCAGACCCAAAGTACTTTTGCCCCAGATTCAGTAATTGCTTTGACTAGTGGTGGCAGTTTTTCACGGATTAAGCCCGCGCCCATACGAGTAATTAAAGTTAAGCGACCAGGTTCATTCTTTGGATTTAATTTATTAATCAATGCCAGTGCATCTTCAACAGTTGTCTTAGGTCCAAGTTTGATGCCGATTGGGTTTTGAATCTTTGAGGCAAAATCCATATGCGCGCCATCTAATTGACGGGTACGTTCGCCAACCCAGACGAAGTGACCAGATACGTCGTAGGGTAAGCCAGTTCTGGAATCGATTCGTGTAAGCGCTTTCTCGTATTCAAGAATAAGTGCTTCATGTGAAGAATAAAAATCTACGGTCTTAAATGCTTCTGGATCTACTCCGGCCGATGCCATGAAATCTAAAGCGCGACCAAGCTCTGTCGCCATCTGTTCGTATTGCGCTGAGAATCTTGGATCCTTTGCAAAACCTTGGTTCCAAGCATGCACTTGTCTTAAATCTGCAAAACCGCCTTGAGTAAAGGCGCGAACAAGGTTCAAAGTTGCTGAAGATGTGTTGTAAACCTGAACTAATCGCTCTGGGTTCGGGGTTCTAGCTTCAAGTGTAAATTCAAGATCATTTACCGCATCTCCGCGATAAGCCGGAAGCGTTACATCTCCCCGAGTTTCATCATCCTTGCTTCGAGGTTTGGCAAATTGTCCCGCCATTCGACCAACCTTGATTACTGGTAAGGAGGCGAAATATTGAAGTACTGCTGCCATCTGGAGAATGGTTTTAATTCGATCCCGAATTGAGTCAGCTGTTGCGCCAACAAAAGTTTCTGCGCAATCTCCGCCTTGCAACCAAAATGCTTTACCTTCTTGGGCTTCGGCAATGCGTGCCCTCAAGTTGTCGCATTCACCGGCGAAAACTAACGGTGGCAATTTAGAGAGCGTTGCGACCGCAGCTTTAATCGGTGCGCCTTCAGGACCGCCAGGCCATTGTGGTTGCTGAGCAGCTACAAGGCCGGGCGTGAATACTGAATCCAAGTTCATATCCTTAATCCTAAAGTGCGGGGTTTAAATCGCGCAGATAATTAACCGAAGAAGACTTGTGCTTCAGCGTAAAGCGCAGGGTCAACTAACTTAAGTTGGGTTGTTGCTGATGCCAGCGGAACACGTTCAATCTTCGTTCCATGGAGTGCAACCATCTTTCCGAAATCGCCATCATGAATTGCGGTGATGGCATGGAGTCCGAAACGAGTTGCAAGCACACGGTCAAAAGCTGTCGGTGAGCCACCACGTTGAATGTGACCAAGAACAGAGGTACGAGCTTCCTTGCCGGTTTTCTCTTCAATTTGTCCGGCTAGCCATTCGCCAATACCTGAAAGCTTTACGTGGCCAAACGAATCAAGAGTCTGATCCTTTGTGACCATATCGCCATCTTGTGGGATAGCACCTTCAGCGATAACAATGATTGGCGCATAAGAAGACTGGAAGCGAGAGTTAACCCATTCGCAAACCTTATCTACCGAGAATTTAACTTCTGGAATAAGGATGCATGCGGCGCCGCCGGCAAGACCAGCGTGTAGTGCGATCCAACCTGCGTGGCGACCCATAACTTCAACGATTAGGGCGCGGTGGTGAGATTCCGCTGTTGTGTGAAGACGATCAATCGCATCGACTGCGATATTTACCGAGGTATCAAATCCGAAGGTGTAATCGGTATTGTTCAAATCATTATCAATTGTCTTTGGAACGCCAACAACTTTTACGCCAAGGGAATCAAGCTTGGTTGCAACGCCAAGGGTGTCTTCGCCGCCGATTGCGACAAGAGCATCAATATTCATTTTTGCTAGATTCTCTTTGATGCGCTCAACGCCATTTTCAATCTTGAATGGGTTGGTGCGCGATGAGCCAAGGATTGTTCCGCCGCGAGGCAGAATTCCACGGGTTGTTGCGATATCTAGCGGCATGGTTAGTCCTTCTAGTGGACCCTTCCAGCCATCACGGAAACCTACAAATTCATAGCCGTATTCTTTTACGCCTTTACGAACAACTGCGCGGATAACCGCGTTTAGACCAGGGCAATCTCCGCCGCCAGTAAGTACACCAATACGCATCTTTACTCCAGTGATTAGAAGAACTATCGTGAAATGTGGTCAACGATGACCGGATAAGTCTACCCTCAAGGCAGTGGTGGCGGACTCTCGATCAAATAGGTAGGACGGTCCCGGAATTAAAGGAGAGCGAATGGATCTGGCGCAGAAACTGGTTGCTGGCATTGATTCTTCGACCCAGTCCGTAAAAGTTGTCATCAGAAATTTAGTTACCGGCGAGTTAGTTCGCGAAGGCAGAGCTTCCCATCCCGACGGCAGCGAAGTCGATCCGCAGGCTTGGTGGGATGCACTTCAATCTGCGATAAAGAGCGCAGGTGGAATTGATGATGTTTCTGCAATCTCAATATGCGCGCAACAACATGGAATGGTGGCGCTCGATGCCGCCGGTGAAGTTATTCGACCAGCACTCTTATGGAATGACACTCGCTCAGCGAAAGAGGCCAGTGATTTAAATCGAGAAGTTGGTGGCTATGAAGCGATTTCACGTGCAGTGGGATCTGTCCTTGTCGCTTCATTCACTGCAAGCAAAGTGCGCTGGATGGCAGATCATGAACCGGAAAATGCCAAACGAGTTGCTGCAGTCGCGCTTCCGCATGATTGGCTAACTTGGAAATTATCAGGAAGCAAAAACATTTCCGACCTAACTACTGACCGGGGCGATGCCAGCGGAACTGGTTACTTTGATGCGACAACGGATCAATACCGCGAAGATATTTTTGCAATGGCACTTCGCAGCGATCAAAAAATTGTTTTCCCAAAGATTATTAAGCCGGGTGAAGTTGCCGCTCGCACTCCTTCTGGGGTTCCAATTGCAGCAGGTACCGGAGATAACGCGGCGGCGGCGCTCGGCGTTGGTGCCGAGACCGGCGATGTAGTCGTTTCACTTGGCACTAGCGGGACCGCATTTGCCGTTTCTAAAACTCCAACCTTCGACAAGAGTGGTGAAGTGGCTGGCTTTGCCGATTCGACCGGAAATTTCTTGCCCCTCGTCTGTACTTTAAATGCAGCGCGGATTTTGGATGCCGCAACAGAGCTCCTCGGAGTCTCACATGACGAATTAGGTTCACTTGCTCTTAAATCAACAGCCGGTGCAAATGGACTTAACTTACTTCCATACTTTGAAGGAGAACGAACTCCAAACCGTCCGGATGCCACTGGAGTTTTAACTGGATTAAACCTTGCGAATTCAAACCCTTCAGACTTTGCTCGTGCCTACATTGAAGGAATGCTTTGTGGTCTAGCCGATGCTGTTAACTCACTTGAGAAACTTGGCGTTGAAGTAAAGCGTGTACTTCTCATCGGTGGCGCGGCCAAGAACAAAGCGGTCGGAACAATTGCCTCTTCTCTATTCGCTAGACCGGTCTTGATTCCCGAACCGGGTGAATATGTAGCGAACGGAGCTGCAAAACAAGCAGCCTGGATCGCATCTGGCTCACTCCCAGATTGGAAGATGGGTGAAGTTGAAAATATTTCTGCAACATCTACTCCGGAAGTATTAACAAGTTATCGGAAACTTCGCGATGAAACCATAGGTTGGTAAGAATGCCGCTTCGTCCAGAATTAGTTACTTATCTTGAAGCGAGAGCCGCGAGTGGATTGCCGGAAGTCTGGGAAGCGCCAGTTGAAATCATTAGACGCAATTTAGAAAATCGTGCTGCACAATCTGGAACTCCTGAAGAGATTTACGAAGTAGAACATCGATATATTCCAGGACCAACTTCCGACCTACCGCTGCGAATTTATCGCTCACATTGGCATGCGCCACAACCTGTTCTTGTATTTTTTCATGGTGGTGGCTGGGTTTTAAATAATTTGGACATTTACGAACAAGCCATGAGATCAATGGCGAATAAAGGCCAATTTGTAGTTATTGCAGTTAATTATCAAAAAGCTCCAGAACTTCCCTTCCCAGTCCCCTTTGATGATTGTTATGCCACATTGCTTTGGGTGGCAAAAAATTCTGAAAAACTTGGAATCGACATTAATCAAATCGGCGTTGGTGGCGATAGCGCGGGTGCGAATTTGGCGGCAGCGGTTGCACTCAAGGCCCGCGATACCGGAGATGTGAAGCTGGCCTTTCAAGCATTGATTTATCCATGCAATGACAATGAGATGAACTATGAATCTGCTCGCACAAATGGGACCGGTTACGGGTTAACAACAAAAGGCATGAAATGGTTCTGGGATCAATATTTGCAGAAGAAATCTGATACAAAAAATCCATATGCCGTTCCATTTTCCGCCAAAGATTTTTCGGGTTTAGCTCCAGCAATTGTTACCACTTGCGAATATGACCCGTTATTGGATGATGGTTATATCTATGCCGAGCTACTTCGTAAATCGGGCGTACAAACTATTTACCGCGAATATGAAGGTGCTATTCATGGCATCTTCTCCATGGCTGGAATCACCGATCANGCNATTGAACTACAACAAAATCTTTGCGATGAGATAAACGCNCTCTTNATGCGCTAACCTAATCTGATGTCGCGCAAAGGTTGGATTCTATTTTTCACAGTCGGTCTAATCTGGGGCATCCCATATCTGATGCTGAAGGTTGCGGTTGANGAANTAACTCCCTCNGTCATNGTTTTTTCCCGGGTCGCCATTGGATGCGCAATTCTCATNCCAATCTCNCTNCACCGAAAATCTTTTAAATCNGCNGTCNTNAACTGGAAATATGTATTTCCATATGCAATTGGNGAGATGGTTCTACCGTGGATCTTGATTACAACTGCTGAAAAGAAGGTCACTTCAGGNTTGGCCGGACTTTTGATCGCTACCGTGCCTATCTGGTCAACTATTTTGGCATCGCTTCGCGGAGATAAATCGGTCTGGCATCACAAGCGTCTTCTCGGTCTNTTNATCGGATTCCTTGGAATCGTCCTAGTTGTTGGAATTGAAAGTTTTTCCGGAAATCAAAGTTTCCTTGCAATCGCGATGTTATTAATTGCTGCNATGGGNTATGCCTGGGCAGTAACNATGGTCAATGCCAAGATTCCTCATGTTGATGGAATTGCAATCAATGGTTTTGCGATGTTAATAACGGCTCTGATCTATCTGCCATTAACAATTATGCAATTCCCGAAGTACATTCCTTCGGGCCGAGTAATTCTCTCTGTTGTTGGACTTGGGACGCTACCAACAGCACTTGCCTTCATTCTCTTCTTTATCCTTCTTAAAGAGATCGGACCCGCAAGAGGTTCCCTGGTCACTTACTTGAATACCGCCTTTGCAGTACTGCTTGGAATTTTATTCTTGAAAGAACCGCTAACACTTGGAATAGCTGTTGGACTGCCACTTGTCCTAATCGGCTCATATTTTGCAAGCCAAAAAAATAAAGTTATTTCTCAGTAAAGCCCAACTTAGTAAGCGCCCTGGCATCTCGTTGCCACTCTTTACTTACCTTTACATGGATTCCAAGGAAGCACTTTGCGCCAAGAAAAGTTTCTACTGATCCTCTAGCTCGAATTCCAATTGCCTTAAGTCTGGAGCCTTGTGGGCCAATGATGATTGATTTCTGGCTATCTCGCTCGACATGCAACGTTACATGGATATCGTAAAAATCTTTTCCTTCGCGCTTAGACATTTCATCGATCGTAACTACAACAGAATGTGGAACTTCCTCGTATAGATCTTCAATTGCGGCTTCGCGAATAAATTCGCAGATAGTTAGTTCCGCAGCTTGGTCGGTATCCATATCCTCCGGATATAGGGAAGGCGATTCTGGAAGTTTCTTGGAAAGTAATTCCAAGAGCAATTCAGTTTGATCAGATTCTTTTGCGGAGATCGGAACAATCTCGGCGACCTTGAGTCCGGTGCGGGCGGAAAACTCACCGACCTCAATTAACTTACTCATCAAGTCTTCCTTTTTAACCCGGTCGGTCTTAGTTACCGCAATGAAGACTTGACGCTGATTTGAAACTTGTCGTGCGATGAATTCATCACCTTGGCCGATCGCTTCATCAGCGGGCAAGCAAATCAAAACCGCATCTGTAGATTCAAGGTTCTCGCTGACCATCGCGTTTAATCGATCGCCAAGTAGCGTCTTTGGCTTGTGAATTCCAGGTGTATCAACAACAATCATTTGGAATTCTGGACGAGAGATAATTCCTCTAATCGGATTTCTTGTTGTGTTTGGGTGCTTTGAGGTTATTACGATCTTCTTACCAATTAGCGCATTTACTAAAGTTGATTTGCCAACGTTTGGTCTTCCAATAATCGCAACAAAACCAGCCTTATGTGCTGACTTTTCATTTGCGATATCCGAATTCATTACCCAATTCTCTCACTTATCCCCCACTGGCAATACCAATTCCATGACATCGGAGATTGAAGCAACTAATTCTGCGCACCTTTCAGAAATTAGGCGATGACATCCTTCACTTGTGGGAGCGCTAATTGGACCCGGAACAGCCATGACTGGTCTAAATATTTCCGCAGCATCCCGGGCCGTTCTAAGCGAGCCACTTCGAAATGCTGCCTCAACAACAACGGTGGCTTTTGAGAGCGCGGCGATCAATCTATTTCGAATTAAGAAGCGATGCGGCAGCGCAGGAACTTGCGGCATCACCTCTGAAATTAATAATCCAGTCTCCACAATCTCCTCGAACATCGCTTGGTTGGTACTTGGATAGCTCTTACTTATTCCACCGCCAAGAACAGCGACAGTAAAACCTTCGGCAATCAATGCGCCTTTATGCGCGTACGAATCGATTCCGATGGCGCCTCCGCTTATTACAGACCAATCCCGATCTGCCAATCCGGCGCCAAAATCTCCAGCCACTCGGGCACCATACGAAGTTGGATTTCTGGTTCCAACAATTGCTACCGAGTTTTTCATTCGCAAAAGACCGCCACGATCACCTTTTATGGTTAGCGCGATCGGTGGCGCAGCCAAGTCATCAATAGCTTCTGGCCAATCTTCATTTAGGCGAGTGATTAAGATTCCGCCAGCTCGGTCTATTTCTTCCAAAACCTCTGCCCCTTTTAAAGTTCGAAGCCTATCGGCAATCTTTGCGGCCGAATTCTTATTTGGGGAATATCGATCCGCAAGTAAATCGTCCCGTACAACTTCAGCGCCTTTTGCAATTACTTCGTTACTCCAAAATTCTGAGCCGCCTTCAATTGCGGCAAATAACTCACCGATTGCAAGAAGTTCGGAATTCAATTGAAGATCTCCGTACCTTCGCGAAATTCATAGGCGCTAACTACATCATCTTTATTCGGGATCGAATTTCCCGCCGAATCAGCCAAACTCCATGCAAGTCGTAATACTTTATGAAAGCCACGGGCACTTATTCGCTCTTTATCAAGCTCGCCATTTAGGAATTGCATTCCTTCTCTACTTGCGGCAAAACGTTTTCGAAGTTGGGCAGGTGGAATTTGGGAATTTAATTTCCAATCAAAATCTTTAAAGCGATCGCTCGCGATTTGGCGTGCTCTCATAACTCGTTCTCGAACGGTCGCACTACTTTCACCTAACTCTTCACTTGCCATTTCTATTCGCGAAGGAGGCTCGACAAAGACTCTGATATCGATGCGATCTAATAACGGGCCAGAAAGTTTTTGTAGATATCTTCTTATAGATAATTGCGAACACGAACAGCCACGACCGCGTCCGCTGTATCGACCGCATGGGCAGGGGTTGGCCGCTAGAACCAGAATAAATTTTGCTGGATAGGTCGTCGAGCCTGATGAGCGCGAAATGGTTACCGATCCGGATTCAAGAGGTTGGCGCAAAGAATCCAAGACTCCTCTAGCGCACTCTGGTGCTTCATCGATAAATAGGACGCCGTGATGAGCAAGTGAAGTTGCACCAGGTTTTATGAAGTGCGAACCACCACCGACCATGGCTGGCGCCGTTGTTGTGTGATGCGGTGATACAAATGGCGGAAGTGTTGATAACAATCCTCGTTCTTTTAAATTGCCTGCGATCGAATGTATTGCCGTGACTTCCAGCGAGTCATCATTTGAAAGCGGAGGCATGATTGATGGGATGCGTTCGGCAAGCATCGTCTTTCCAGTTCCAGGCGGTCCAATAAAAAGTAGATGGTGTCCGCCAATTGCTGCAATCTCTAGCGCCCTTCTGGGTCTTACTTGACCTGCGACATCCATTAGGTCAAGAGAGGAATCAAATAATTCATCACTCCCAATCATTGGCGCAATTTCCGGAATTAGACCGGTTCGAAAAAATTCGGTAGCGGAGCTAAGAGTTTGCACGCCAATAACTTCTATCCCGGAGATACAAGATGCCTCGAAGTAATTGTTCATCGGAACCAAGACTTGCTTGATTCCATTCTTTCGTGCCGCCAAAACCGAGGGTAAGACACCGCGAATTGGTTTAAGTTGTCCATCTAATGAAAGCTCGCCAAGGCAGACAATTCCTTCAAGACAATTTTCTGGAAGTAGATTTTGGGCAGCAATCAAGGCAAGTGCGATTGGTAGATCAAAATTTGAACCACTTTTCGGTAACCATGCTGGGGAAAGTGAGATCGTTACTTTTCTATTGGGCCAACTCTCCCCAGAATTAACAATCGCAGCTCTTACTCGATCTCGGGATTCGGCTAAGGCCGCATCCGGCAAACCCAAGAGAATTAATCCGGGCAGACCTTCGGCAATATCCACTTCGACTTCAATTAAATTCCCGACAAGTCCCGAGAGTGAAACCGATTTAGCAATCGCAAGTCCCATTACAAAACCGCCTGGCGGTAATCGAGTTCGAAGAAGATTCCATCTCGAAGCAAAACCGCCGCGCAATCAATTCGATATTCGATTCCCCAACGATGATTAACTGTGAGCCAAGCGAGTGCCAACCGTTGGAGCCGGTAAGCCTTATCTCGAGTAATCGCCTCGAGCGGATGACCGAAGGAAGTCGAAGTCCGAGTCTTAACTTCGACAAAAGCGATAACACCAAACTCTGAGATCGCAACCAAATCGATCTCGCCGCCTTTGATTCGCCAATTTCGATCAAGAATTTGGTAATTTCGAGAGATTAAATGGCGCGCAACATATTCCTCGCCTTGTGCTCCAAGTAGCTGTTTATTTCCCATAAGGAAGGGAAGGTATTGGATTTTCTATAGTGCTAAAGAAAAATCAAAGTTCTGTGTGCAAAACCAAGACCTGTTTATATTTATGAATTCAGTAGCGCTTGAATATTTGCGAATGACTTCCGATGGATCTCACTCACGCCTTTTTCATTTAGCGCCTTAGTGTGAGCTGCGGTTATATAACCCTTATGTTTTGCTAGGCCATATCCCGGGTATTGCTCATCTAATTTGACCATGATTCGATCACGATAAACCTTAGCCAAGATCGATGCGGCGCTTATAGAAACGGCAACCTGGTCGCCCTTCCAAACCGCCAAATTCGGAATAGCAAGCCCTTCTATCGCGTACCCGTCGGTCAATATGTACTCAGGTGAAATTTTCAACGAACTAATTGCCCGACGCATGCCTTCTAAGTTCGATTTATGAAGGCCGAATGAATCAATTTCTTCCACCGTTATTTCAATTATGGAATAGGCAAGGGATTGGTCGATAACCACGTCATAGAGTTCCTCGCGAAGTTTCTCGGTTAGCTCTTTTGAATCCTTTACCCGGGATAGCTCTTTTGCGTAAGGGTCTTTTAATATTACAGAAGCAACCACAAGTGGTCCGGCGCAAGGCCCACGTCCCGCTTCATCGACTCCAGCAATCTTTTGGATTCCAGATTTTAGGAGTGTTTCCTCAATCATTTAAAAACTTTACTTTAAAACTTTTACTGGCACCCTAGATAAATNATGGCCAACACTCAAAAACTTAACATGACTAAATGGCCAAACAACAAATTCTGCTCGGCCTACAACATCGCCAAGTGGAACCATTCCCTTATGGGAATCTGAAGTATGGAATCTTGAATCCGCACTAGCCCCGCGATGATCTCCCATTACCCAGATGTAACCTTTTGGAACTGTCACATCAAAATTGCTATCGCTCGGTTTATTTCCTGGAAATATATAAGGTTCGACAATTGATTTGCCATTGACCTTCAAAAATCCTTGCGCGTCACAACACACAACATGATCGCCACCAACGCCAATAACGCGCTTGATTAAATATTGCTTAGCTGGATCTGGAAGTACGCCTACATCTACCAAACCGGTCTTGATTACTTCAATGACTTTTGGACCAGTACTAACTGGCGCCGCGCCTAACCAATTATTTGGATCGCGGAATACAACAACTTCCCCGCGCTTAATGTCGCTGAAATAGGAGGCAAATTTATTTACCGCAATGCGGTCACCGACCAGCAAAGTATTTTCCATCGAACCCGATGGGATAAAGAAGAAGTGAATAAAGAAGGTCTTAACAATTACCGAGACCACGAGCGCGGCTACGATAATTATCGGGACTTCGCGAAGTAGCGAGCCCTTCTTTGGGAGTTGCACTTTAATAAAGCGCTAGCGAGCTTAAGCTTCTGGTGTTTCTTCTGCTGCTGGAACGATAGTTACATCGCTTTCTACAGCTTCAACAACTGGAGCTTCAACAACCGCTTCAGCTACAGGAGCTTCGCTTTCAGACACACTACTTGACTCAGCGACAGCTTGAGCAGGAACCACTGCCTCCTTGATAGGAGCTTCAGTTTTGACATCGACAATGAATTCGTTATCCGCGCCACGACGCTCTTTAATCTTTGAAGCCTTACCGCGAAGATCGCGTAGGTAGTACAACTTCGCACGACGGACATCGCCACGGCGAACCATTTCGTACTTTTCAATAACCGGTGTGTGGATTGGGAAGGTACGTTCAACTCCGACACCGTAAGAAAGCTTGCGGATTGTGAAAGTTTCGCGAACGCCAGAACCTTGGCGACGAATTACAACGCCTTGGAATACCTGGATACGTGACTTGTTACCTTCGATAACACGAACGTGAATCTTGATTTCATCTCCTGGGCGGAAAGCAGGCACATCGGAGCGAAGTGATGCAGCATCAACTGCGTCTAACACGTTCATAGGATTCCAATCTCGGTTAATTCTTAGTATCAAGTTTGAAGCTAGCCGCCTTGGCGGCAGATGTCGTATCTTGCCATAGGCCAGCCCACGAGACCAATTCGCCTATTGGGGCCGCCCGAGGCCAAAACCCCCGCGTATTTTGAATTATTTGGTGATGATTTTTAGGAGCTTTTCATGGAGACCCGGGCCAGCCGCAATCACCATCTCTTTCCCGGCAGGGACTCCAGCAAAGCCAGTTACGAGAGCGCCTGCTTCGGTAGCAACCAATCCCCCAGCAGCCAAGTCCCATTCATTTAAACCAAATTCATAAAATGCATCGAGTCTTCCCGTTGCAACTAAACATAGATCTGCCGCACCGGCACCGATTCTTCTTATATCGCGAACTTGTGGAAGTAACTCGGAAACAAGTTCGGCTTGTGAAACGCGCTTGGCAACATCATAAGAAAATCCGGTTCCAATTAGAGCTCGATTTAATTCAACTGGATCATTGCATCGAATTGGCTTGCCATTTAGAAATGCACCACCGTCTTTGGTTGCTGTCCAAAGCGAATCAATAGAAGGCGCATAGACAACTCCCACTTGTACGCCGGCTGCAGTCTTGGCCGCGATGCTTACGTTCCAGCCCACTATTCCATAAAAATAATTGACGGTTCCATCTAATGGATCAATTACCCAAGTTACTCCCGACGTTGAAGTCGTTGCCGATCCTTCTTCGGCAATAATTCCATCGCCAGGTCGCGCCGTTAAAATCTTGGAAACGATTAACTCTTCACTCGCCTTATCCATCTGGGTTGCAAAATCAATTGCTGAACTCTTGGTCTCAAGGTCGAAATTCTCGGGTCTAGTTGAAAGTAAGGCTCCCGCTTCTTTGGCGATACCAACAGCCAAATCCAAAATTGCCTTTTTCTCCTCGCTGGATAATTCCATCCCAGCGCCAGCACCCAAATTTTCGCTCATACGAGAATCTAACCACTCGACCTACCTGAAATCTCCCGTCCCCTATGGCACTCTTGCCTTGTGAGTGAAGACGAGCAAAAAACGCCAGTGGACCTACGACTGGTTGGCCGCTCTGAAGATAATTCAGAACTCGAATTAACCGACAGTAATGGTGGCAAGTACAACTTAAGAATTAGTGACAATCTGCGCGCCACCATTAATCAACAAGAAAAGCCGCGTCTTGCTGCTGTTGTAAATATGGAAGCCCAACCAAATTTCACCGTAAAAGATATTCAGGCCAGACTTCGTAGTGGCGAAAGTATCGACGCCATCTCCCGTACCACCGATTGGTCACAAGAGAAGATTGAAAAATTTGCCGGACCAATCCTTCAAGAGCGTGCCTACATAATTGAGCAGGCACAAAAAGTAGACGTTCGCCGCGACGGCAAAGTCTCACAACTTGGTGAAGTAGTCTTTAACCAATTGAGTTCCCATGGCGTGGATATGGAAGCAGCTGAATGGAACACCCATCGCAACCTTGATGGAAGTTGGAGTTTGGTCCTTCATTATCAAAATAATGATGGAGCAACGTCTGCCAATTGGAGTTTTGAACAATCAAAACAAACAATCACTGCGCTAGATGACAATGCCCGCTGGATTATTGGCGAGGCAAAAGCTTCTCGTCCGGCGACTCCTGCGCATGGTTTGGTCTATCCATCAGAAACTCCTGCCCCACGACTTGTAGCCGTTCGTGAGGAAGTCACCATCACTCGCGATCAGACCAATGATGTTGTTAAAGAAATTTACTCCGAAGAAACTTTTATTGAGGAACTTGAATTAGAAATTCCAGATGAGTCAGATCCAGTTTCGGATGGAATTTCAGCACGCCCTAAGTTGCCATCATGGGATGACATCATGTTTGGTGGCAAGAAGGATGACGAATAACTAGTTTTGAAAAGTAAGTAACGGAACCGCGGTTTCGGTTTCAAGCAATCCGCCGTGATGTCCAACCATTTTGCTCTCTTCTTTCACTCTCGCCGGATCCACGAGAATCACGCCCTTTTTAGCAATCGCAATCAAATCGCCCATTCGCTCAAAACTATCTTCTGAAACTTCTGCGCCAAAAAGCCCGCCAGCAATAGCTTCCGCCTTTGTGAAAATATCGGCGCTATCACTTAGCGTTTCGCGCCAGGTTTGCACAACATCACTGAGTTTTTCTGCATCAACATAAATATGACGAGCACGTGGTTCGCCGCCAACGAGGGCTACTCCAGCCATTAAATCATTATCAGCACCAAGGACTATCTTCTCTTCAACGTTGATCATGCCGTGGTCGGCAGTAACCCATAACCGACTTCCCTTTGGCAGCCGATTCTTTAATCCGGTTATTAGTTCGGCGACAGTGCCTAAAGCTTCCAGCCATGAATCGGAACCAACGCCATCCTCATGCCCAGCATGGTCTAAATGATTTACGTATAGGTAGGTAAAACTTCCTGGCTTTTCAAGAGAAGTTACCGCGCCTTGAATCAAATCTTCGATCTGATTAGCGCCTAAGTATTTTGCTCCTCGAAGTGCAGCGCTCGTAAAACCAGAACCTTCATACCTCTTTGCTGCAATATGCCAAACATTGATATCTGCAGCGACTGCTCTTTCAAAGAGGGTCGGGACTTTCTGCCACATCACCGGATCAACTCGATCATCCCACTTAAGTGAATTTAATAATCTTCCGGGTTCACCGCTTCTTGGAACTCGAACGGTGTATCCGAGCATTCCGTGAACCCCAGGCAAAACGCCAGTTCCAAGCGAAGAGAGATTTGTTGCTGTCGTTGAAGGAAAATGCGAGTTTAAATTTGGAAGTGATTGCAACTCTTTAAAAATTGGAAATTGATCAGAATATTGATTAAGAGCGATTAACCCCATGCCATCAACGAGAAGCAGGCATTCGCGAGCACTTGTATTTTCCGGTAGATCGAGGTGATTAATCGCACCAGGGACCTTTAAATTTGCAAAAATGGAATTCGAGAGCGCTGCGAGATTTCGCATATTTGCTGCCAATTCCATAGTCCTATCTTGCCCTAGTGTCGCTCCCCACTTATCCCCTGATTCATTGGCAAGATACGCCACATGGCACGCACACCCAAAGCCGTTCTCCCTAAAGCTGGCGAGAACCCAGGTCGCATAATTGATATCGATGTCTCACAGGAAATGTCAGATTCGTTTCTTGAATATGCCTATTCTGTAATTTATTCACGCGCTCTTCCTGACGCGCGCGATGGGTTGAAGCCGGTACAACGTCGCATCCTTCACCAGATGAATGACATGGGACTACGCCCAGATAAAGGTCACGTTAAGTGCGCCCGTGCCGTCGGTGAAGTTATGGGAAAGTTGCACCCACACGGTGATGGCGCAATTTATGACGCGATGGTACGTATGGCCCAAAGCTTCTCCATGCGTCTTCCACTAATCGATGGCCACGGAAACTTTGGTTCACTAGATGCCGGTCCTGCCGCGATGCGTTACACCGAATCTCGTCTTGCTCCTGCCGCAATGGCGATGGTTGATGAGTCCGATGAAGATACTGTCGATTTTGGTTCAAATTACGATGGCCAACTTCTAGAACCACAAGTTTTACCTGCTGCATTTCCAAATCTCCTAGTTAATGGCGCGACTGGAATTGCTGTTGGTATGGCCACAAATATGGCACCACATAACCTTGGTGAAGTTATTGCTGCGACCAAGCATTTAATTGATAACCCAAAGGCAACCCTCAAAGCCCTAATGAAGTTTGTACCTGGCCCAGATTTCCCTACTGGCGGCGAATTGGTTGCCAAAGAAGGAATTGCCGAAGCCTACGAATCAGGGCGCGGTGCCTTCAAGGTTCGGGCAACCGTTGCAATTGAGAAGGTTACGGCTCGAAAGCAAGGTCTTGTTATTACCGAACTTCCATACAACATCGGGCCGGAAAAGATCGTTGAAAAGATCGCGGATCTAGTTAAAGCCAAAAAAATCCAAGGCATCTCAGATATCGTCGACCTATCTGATGGTCAACAAGGCACCAAGGTTGTTGTTGAACTTAAGAATGGTTTTGAACCAGAAGATGTTCTGGAAAAATTATTTAAGTTAACGCCGATGGAAGATCAATTCTCCATTAACGCAGTTGCACTTGTGCGTGGCAAGCCACAAACCCTTGGCTTAAAGGAACTACTTCAAGTCTTTATCGATCATCGCATTGAAGTTATTCGCCGCCGCTCTGAATTCCGCAAGGCGAAGGCTGAAACCCGACTTAAATTGGTTGATGGACTTCTAAAAGCAATCGTTGATATCGATAAGGTGATCAAAATTATTCGTGGTTCAGAGGATGCTGCTGAGGCAAAGGCCGCCCTAATCAAGACTTTCAAGCTAACCGATGAGCAAGCTACTTACATTCTCGATATGCCTCTTCGTCGCCTGACCAAGATGAGCAAGCTCGAACTTGAGACCGAATCCAAGGAATTGAAGGCGATCGTCACAAAGCTAAAGGCGCTGCTTGCCTCAGGGGATGCCATCAAGGCTCAAGTAAGTGCCGAACTTGATGAAGTGGCTAAGAATTTCGCGACACCTCGCCGCACACGTATTGCTTAAGTTAATTTAACTTACGAATAAATACTGAATAACAAGTTAGGCGTCGATGCGATCGCGGGCGATTTCCGCGTTTGAGATAAATTCCTTACGAGGTGCAACCTCGTTACCCATAAGCAGTTCGAACATCGCTTCTGCGGCGTTGGCATCCTTCATTGTTATACGACGAAGCGTGCGGTGCTCTGGGTCCATGGTGGTCTCACGAAGTTGATCTGCATCCATCTCGCCCAGACCTTTGTAGCGTTGAATTGGTTCCTTCCAACGCTTTCCGCCCTTTGTTAGATCTGCCGTCATCTTCTTCATCTCATCATCTGAATATGTGTAGTGAACTTCTCCGCGCTTTCCGCCAACAACTTCGATGCGGTGCAATGGTGGCATAGCTGCAAATACTCGACCATCTTCAATAAGCGGGCGCATGTAACGGGAAAGCAAAGTTAGTAGCAGGCAACGAATGTGTGCCCCGTCAACATCAGCATCAGACATCAAAATTACGCGGCCATAGCGGGCATCTTCCAATGTGAAAGTCTTTCCAGAGCCAGCACCGATAACTTGAATGATTGAAGCACATTCGGAATTCTCGAGCATCTGCGAAAGTGAGGCCTTTTGAACGTTAAGGATCTTTCCACGAATTGGCAGGATCGCTTGATACTCGGAATTACGAGCTGCTTTTGCGGTACCTAATGCGGAGTCGCCCTCAACGATGTAAAGCTCGGTGCGAGCGGTGTCATCGGAACGACAATCTGAAAGCTTTGTTGGAAGTGAGGAACTTTCCAATGCATTCTTACGGCGTTGGAGTTCCTTGTGAGCGCGAGCTGAAATGCGAGTTCTAGAAGCGGCGGCAACTTTTTCAAGTGCCGATTTTCCGGTTGCCTTCTCAATGCGCTTGGTTGATGCGAAGTATTTCTTCATTTCTTCGCCAACTACGGTTGCAACGATCTTTGTCGCGGCTGCAGTTCCAAGAACTTCCTTGGTCTGACCTTCGAATTGTGGTTCGGACATACGCACGGTTACGACTGCGGTTAGACCTTCGACAACGTCATCTTTGATTACATCAGCTTCATTGTTCTTAAGGGTCTTTGTTGCACGAAGGGCATCGTTAAATGCCTTTGTTATTGCGCGCTCAAATCCTTGGACGTGCGCGCCGCCTTTTGGCGTTGAAATAATATTTACAAAAGATGCGATGTTCGATTCGTAACCAGTTCCCCATTGCATTGCAATATCGACGCCCATCTCCCGATTAACTTCGGTCGGCATCATGTGTCCCTTTTCATCAAGGACCGGAACGGTTTCGGTGTATTCGCCAGAACCGGCGATGCGAATTACTTCGCCAAGCGGTGGATCTTGTTGCAAGAAAGAACAGAATTCAGAGATTCCACCCTTATGGAAGAAGGTCTCTGAGGTTTTGGTTTTCGTGCGATTGTCATTAACGATAAGAGTTAAGCCTGGAACAAGGAATGAAGTTTGGCGGGCGCGAGCGTAAATATCTTCAATTGCTAATTCGGCTTCTTTAAGGAAAATCTGACGGTCAGCCCAATACTTAATTCTGGTTCCAGTTACCTTTGCGGCAACCTTGCCAATTACTCGAAGTCCAGAGCTTTCCTTAAATGGTGCCTTTGGTCCATCGCCATCAAAGATTCCAGCATTTCCGCGTTGGAATGACATCCAATAAATTTTGCCGTTGCGATCTACTTCTACATCCAGGCGAGATGAAAGTGCATTCACAACTGATGCGCCCACACCGTGGAGACCACCAGAGGCAGCATAGGAACCGCCACCGAACTTTCCACCTGCGTGCAACTTCGTCATTACAACTTCAACGCCGGTTAGTCCGGTCTTCGGTTCTTTGTCGACTGGAATACCGCGACCATCATCATGGACTTCAACCGAGCCATCGGATTCCAAATTAATTTCAATTTTCTTGCAGTGACCAGCTAACGCTTCGTCAACTGAGTTATCAATAATTTCCCAGAGACAGTGCATGAGACCACGAGAATCAGTGGTTCCGATATACATACCTGGACGTTTGCGAACCGCATCGAGTCCTTCGAGGACGGCTAGATCTTTGGCGCTATATCCGCTGTTGGAATCTTGATCTTCGGTAGCCACGATGGTGAAGGTTATCTCCCAACACCATGAAAACCGTGCATCTGCGAAGAGTTTGCCTGATTTAATTATTCTCAAGTAAATATCAGCGATATTTATGGGATTTAGGACACGCCCGAGCGCAAAAAACGGTATTTTGGTGAGACGGGAATAAACAAATAGTGGTTTGATGTTCCCCTGTACGTGAACCACACGAACGACATCAGGACCGCAAGATCAAGCGCAGTACCAAACGTAGAAAGAAGGAGCGAAATGACCGAGCAACTTATCCTCGAGCCTACCCCGCTTAACGTTGTAGATCGCTGCGATCGCTGCGGTGCTCAAGCCTACGTTCGCGCTGTCCTTCTAAATGGTGGCGAGCTTTTGTTCTGCGGACACCACGCAAAGGAATATTCAGAGAAGTTAAAGCCGGTCGTTAAGACCATTCAAGATGAGACCAGCAAGCTTCAACCAGCTGCAGTTACATCTGTTGATTCTGAATAATTAGTTCTCTTTAGCAATCTCTTTATGAGAGCCATCGCAATATGGCTTCTCTTTTGAACGCCCGCAACCACATAATTTGAAATCACTTTTGGTTTCAATCAGGTTGCCATCGGCATCAACAAAATCAACGGTTCCGGTAATACGAATTGAACCGCTCTTTGGGTTGATGAAAACCTTTGGATTTTCCGACATCGCTTAGCGCTAGCTAACTTTTAATCTAGTTTAATCTAGGTAGTCGCGCAGAACTTGCGAACGTGATGGGTGACGAAGTTTTGACATCGTCTTTGATTCAATTTGGCGGATTCTTTCGCGGGTAACGCTGTAGACCTTGCCGATTTCATCAAGGGTCTTAGGTTGTCCGTCGGTAAGTCCGAAGCGCATTTTTACAACGCCCGCTTCGCGCTCGGAAAGGGTTCCAAGAACTGAGTGGAGTTGTTCTTGAAGCAAAGTGAAAGAAACTGCATCAGCTGGAACGATCGCCTCTGAGTCTTCGATCAAATCACCGAATTCGGAATCGCCTTCTTCGCCAAGAGGAGTGTGAAGCGAGATTGGCTCGCGGCCATACTTCTGAACTTCGACAACCTTTTCGGGTGTCATATCAAGTTCTTTAGCTAATTCTTCTGGGGTCGGTTCGCGACCTAGATCTTGCAACATCTGACGTTGTACACGAGCCAACTTATTGATGACTTCAACCATGTGTACTGGAATACGAATTGTTCTTGCTTGGTCAGCCATGGCGCGAGTGATCGCCTGGCGAATCCACCAAGTTGCATAGGTTGAGAACTTGTAACCCTTTGTGTAGTCAAACTTTTCAACCGCACGGATAAGTCCAAGGTTTCCTTCTTGAATTAGATCAAGGAACAACATGCCGCGGCCGGTGTAGCGCTTGGCAAGCGACACAACCAGACGGAGGTTTGCTTCGAGAAGGTGATTCTTAGCGCGCTTTCCATCAAGTACTAGTTGTTCGAGTTCGCGCTTGTACTTCTTATCGAGCTTCTTCTCATTCTTAAGAATTTCATCGGCAAAGAGGCCGGCTTCAACGCGTAGTGAGAGGTCTACTTCCATCTCCGCATTAAGTAGCGGTACGCGACCAATCAGCTTTAGGTAGTCCTTAACTGGGTCAGCCGTTGCACCAGCGGTTAGAACGGTCTGGGCCGGGGCGTCATCTTCTTCAGAATCCTTGATGGTGAATGAGTTTTCATCATCCTTTGCCTCTTCGGCAACATTTACAACGCGAATCTCATTATCTTTTTCTTCTTCGATAATTTCTTTTACTTCTTCAACTAGTGAATCCAGATCCTCTAGTTCAACTTCTTCTAATTCGACTTCTTCGCCATCGATCTTAAGAACGGCGGTCTTGCCTGCTTTATCAACCGCGCCTTTTGCGGCGACTGGTGCGGGAGGTGGTGCGATTAGCGCGAGTTCGGTCTTCTTCAACATTCGGTATGGCGAACCGAGACCTAACTTGCGAAGTTTCTCGGTCATCACTGGCACTGTTGTATTTAGTGCACGAATCTCATCTACTAAATCCTTATCGACCTTCTTAGGGATTCGATTGATCGAAGTAATCCCGCGGGATTCGGCCTCAGCCATTAATTCTTTTAAACGCATTGATGCATTTTTAGCATCGACAATCATTTGAACATCTTTAGCAACAAGATCCTTCTTTAAAGGAATCTTTATGGGAGCTTTCTTAACTAAAACCTTTTTTGCTACGACCTTTTTGGCAGTCTTTGCTGCTGGCTTTGAAGTTTTCTTAGCAACACTCTTCTTTGCAACAGTCTTTGATGCAGCCTTTTTCGCTGTCTTACTGTTTTTGAGCGCACTACTTCCAGCCACAGATCATCCTTTTGTTTTTCTGATCTCTCTTTGGATCAGCGAGTCTTGCCTGACCATATTATAATTTGGTCCGAGCGGGATTTGCACATCGAAAAACACCCGCGAGCGCTACTTATTTCGAGAAACTCCGATTGCCAGCGCATCCCGCAAGACTGCCCCGACTGACTCAACGTCGATCAAGAAGCCATCATGACCAAAAGGCGATGAAATCGTTACTAGTGGAAGCGCGGTTGGCGTGAGCTCGACGATCTCTTCCTGCAGGCGCGGTGGAAATAGTCGGTCGGAATCGATCGAAACTACGACCACGGGCACGGTGATTGTGGAAAGCGCCTCGGCAACTCCCCCGCGATCTCGACCAACATCATGCGAGTTCATAGCCTCGGTCAGAACGATGTAGGTATTAGCATCAAAGCGCTTGGCCAATTTCGCTGCCTGATGGTCAAGGTATGACTCAACGGCATAACGGCCCGTCTCATCTCCCTGAAGTTCGCGACCAAAGCGAACATCCATCTCCGTCTCGGTTCGGTAGGTCAGGTGGGCAATTCTTCTAGCAATTCCCATACCCTCGGTTGGGCCGACCTCTTGCTCGTAATAATCGCCCTGGTTGTAGTGCCGATCGCTTTTGATCGCCCGAATTTGAATTGATGCGGCCCCAATTTGATCACCGGTTGCAACCGCCGAAGACCCAATGGTGCAGATTGCATTTACTCGATCCGGATGTTGTATCGCCCATTCAAGGGAACGCATTCCACCAAGTGAAGGTCCGACCGCTAATACATAGTGAGAAATTCCAAGTGCGTTTGTCAGCGCAAGTTCGGCGGCAACCATGTCTCGAATAGTCACGGTTGGAAATCTTCCGCCCCAATATTTTCCATCTGGTGCAATTGATGACGGCCCAGTGCTTCCTTGGCAACCACCAATTACATTTGGGCAAATAACAAAATATTTATCGGTATCAAGTGGCAGGCCAGGACCAACTATTGATGGCCACCAAGCCGGAACATCAGACCAACCGGTTAGCGCATGGTTAACCAAGATTGCATTATTGCCGGCTTCATTTAGCTTGCCCCAAGTTTGATATGCGATTTTGGTATCGGGAAGTTTCTCGCCCGACTCCAATTCCAAATCACCAATATTTAGGAAATGGCGTTCACCGGGGTGTTGGCTTTCTAGCCAAGCCCCGGTGATATGACAGTTACAGTCACTAGCCATTCGCTAATCCCATGAGGTAATTGTTACCTACTTACTCGAAGCTGCGAAACCATCCAAAATATCAGCCTTAATATCTTCGATATTTTCGATACCAACCGAGAGACGGATCAAGCCTGGGGTAACACCAGCAGTTGCTTGTTCTGCACCAGTTAGTTGTGAGTGAGTTGTCGATGCTGGGTGAATGACCAGCGAGCGAACATCACCGATATTGGCTACGTGTGAATGAAGTTTTAGGCCTTCGACAAACTTCTTACCGGCTTCAATTCCACCCTTGATTTCAAATGAGAGGACCGAGCCACTTCCCTTTGGCGCATACTTCTTTGCCAAAGCGTTGTACTTGTTTGATGGAAGCGAGGCATAGTTAACCGATTCAACTTGTGGTTGGGCCTCTAGCCACTTTGCTAACTCTTGGGCATTTGAAACATGTCGCTCAATGCGAAGCGAAAGGGTTTCAAGCCCTTGGGCAAGTAGCCAAGCATTGAATGGACTTACTGCAGCGCCGGTATCGCGAAGCAGCGTTAGGCGAATGCGGAAGATGTAGGAAAGGTTGGCGCCAAATGCCGAACCAACTCCAAGTGCTTGGGCATAAACCAGACCGTGATAGCTCTCATCTGGTTGGTTAAACCCTGGGAAACGATCTGGATGCTTTGCATAATCGAAAGTTCCTGCATCAACAATCGCTCCAACAACCGAATTTCCATGACCAGAAAGGAACTTGGTTGCCGAGTGAACGACAACATCGGCGCCGTGTTCGATTGGGCGAATTAAGAATGGAGTTGCAACCGTGTTATCAACGATCAATGGCACATTGTTTTTGTGGGCCAAGTCGGCGATGGTTTTAATATCCAAAATTTCATTCTTTGGATTTGCAATCGTCTCACCAAAAAATGCCTTGGTATTTGGTCGAACCGCTGCTTGCCATGAAGCTGGGTCGGCTGGATCCTCAACAAAAGTCACTTCGATGCCGAACTTCTTTAAGGTGTAGTGGAACAAGTTGTAAGTGCCGCCATAAAGCGATGGTGAAGAAACGATGTGATCGCCAGCCTCGGCAACATTTAATACTGCGTATGTAGTTGCAGCAGAACCGGATGCAACTAGAAGTGATGCAACACCGCCCTCAAGGGCTGCAATTCGTTGTTCGACTGCATCTTGGGTTGGGTTCATGATGCGGGTGTAGATATTTCCAAGTTCGGCTAAACCAAAGAGATCTGCCGCATGCTTGGTGTCGCGGAATTGATAAGCAGTTGTCTGATACAACGGAAGTGCGCGAGCGCCAGTTGTTGGATCAGGAACTTGGCCTGCGTGAACTTGCAGGGTTTCAAAAGATGCAGTTTTTAATTCAAATGACATGACAAACCTCCCAGAAAATAAGGGGGTAATTAGATTTCTCGAGTTACCCACGCTTGCCAATTGCACTTTGCAATTGACCTGGTCTTCACCCGGAGCACCCCACCGTGGTGGAGGGTTGCCGTCCAGTTAGCCGGGGCTATCAACTGGAACTCATGACCTAGGAGAACTTTAAGAAAGTTTTTATGGATTGTCTACTTGCAAATTACTTGCGCTCGCGCCAACCTGATGTGATCGGCAATCGTCGATCTTTACCAAATGCGCGCTTTGAGATCTTGGTTCCAGGTGGGTATTGGCGCCGCTTGTATTCAGCGGCATCGACCATTCGTATTACCTTGGTAGCAAGTTCCTCATCAAAGCCCGCAGCAAGAACGCCATTTAGGCCGCCATCCTCATCGATATAGATCGAAAGGATTTGATCCAGCACTTCATAATCAGGCAAGGAGTCGGAATCCTTTTGACCTGGTCGAAGCTCGGCGCTTGGTTCTTTAGTTATTGAGTTAACTGGGATCGGTGGAACTTGTCCGTGTTCAAGGGCGTATTTATTTCGCCACTTGGCTAAGGACCAAACATCGACCTTAAATAAATCCTTGATCGGGGCATATCCCCCAACGGCATCGCCATACAAAGTCGAATAACCCACCGCGAGTTCTGATTTATTGCCCGTGGCTAAAACTAAATGTCCCTCTTGGTTTGAAAGGCCCATCAAAGTTGTTCCGCGAACTCTAGCTTGAACGTTCTCCTCGGCCACCCCAGTCAAACCTAAATTTGAAAGGAAGCTGGCGACCATTGGTTCAATCTGAATTACGCGATAGTTAAGGCCAATGCTCTTTGCCGATTCGGCCGCATCGCTTAATGAGTGTTCGGAGGAATATCTGCTGGGTAAACCAACTCCGTAAACCCGTTTGGCGCCAATCGCATCTGCTGCAATTGCAGCCACGACAGCGGAATCAATTCCGCCGGATAGGCCAAGCAAAACTGAAGGAAAATTATTCTTTTCAACATAATCGCGAAGTCCAGTAACGAGTGCCTGCCAGACTTGCGCGGCATCGGCCATTCGAAGCGCCTTGCCATGAGTCAATTTCTCATACGGCGCAATTGGGTCTTCAGAAATAATGACATCTGGCTTACTGGTTTGAGTTTTGAGATCTAAATCAACGACCATCAAACCATCGAAGAATTGCGGAGCGCGAGCAAGCACTTCCCCGTTTTCTAAGGCAACAATGCTGTCGCCATCGAAGACCAAATCATCTTGCGCTCCAGTCATGTTCACATAGGCCATAGGTGCACCGATTGTCATCGCACGTCGCTTTACCAAATCCAAGCGAACGTCATTTTTGCTTCGCTCAAAAGGGCTGCCATTTGGAACTAGTACTAATCCTGGAGTTCTTGTTGCAAGTTCGGAGACCGGACCTTGGTCGATCCAAATATCTTCGCAAATCGCAATTCCGATATCGACCCCGTGAAATCTAACGACCAGCGAATTGGTTCCGGGAACAAAGTTTCGGTATTCATCAAAAACGCCGTAGTTAGGTAGATGGTGCTTGATATATCTGGCAACTATTTCACCGCGATAAATCAGCGCAACCGCATTTTGTGGCTTGGCATCTTCGCTCGAATCTAAGTAGCCAATAACCGAAAGGATCTCTCCGAAACCGCTCTCGTTAATTTTGGTAGCTAATTCCGAAACCGCCTGACGGCTAGCCTTTCTAAAAGTTTGACGAAGGGCTAAATCTTCAACTGGATAACCAGTAACGATCATCTCTGGAAAGAGCGCTATGTGAGCTCCCGCTGCTTTTACCTTCTCCAGATACTCCAAAACCAGATTGCAATTTCCAACTAGGTCGCCAACCTTTGGGTTGATCTGTGCCAGGCCAACGCGAAGTTGCGTTCTTCCGGCGGTAGCTTGGCTGCTCATAATTCAAGAGTAATGCACTCCGGAAATGGAATACGCTTATCCCAATCAGATTAGCCAGGGACCATTTCGGCCTTGAGCCAAGGAGATCAAATGAGTAATCAAAATAATGCCAGCGCCAGCAAGGCTGCAGTAAAGCGGATAACTACCTCCGATTTAGCCGCCATGAAAAAGCGCGGTGAAAAGTGGGCGATGCTCACTTCCTACGATTCAATGACTGCGGGCATTTTTGATGAAGCCGATATCCCAGTCCTCCTAGTTGGCGATAGCGCTGGCAATAATTTCCTTGGCGAGGAGAACACAATTCCGGTAACGGTCGATGAATTAATTCCGCTGGCTCGGGCCGTTGTAAATGCAACCTCTCGAGCGATGGTTGTAGCCGACTTCCCATTTGGGTCTTATGAATCTGGTCCAGCCCTTGCATTGGAAACTGGGATTAGATTTTTCAAAGAGTCACGAGTGCATGCTGTAAAACTCGAAGGCGGCGCTCGCATTGCCCCACAGGTAAAACATTTAGTCGACTCAGGGATTCCAGTCATGGGTCACTTAGGTCTGACCCCACAGTCGGTTCATGCTTTTGGCGGATTTAAAGTGCAAGGCCGTGGCGCCGATGGCGATCGAATTAAGTCCGATGCCAGAGCGTTGGTTGAAGCAGGAGTATTTGCACTGGTTCTCGAATTAGTCCCAGAAGATTTAGCAACCGAGATCTCAGCTGAACTTTCAATCCCAATTATCGGAATCGGGGCTGGTAACGGTTGCGATGCCCAAGTGCTTGTTTGGACTGACCTAATGGGATTAACCCCAAACGCACCAAAATTGGCAAAGGCCTACCGAAACCTGCGAAAAGAGTTGTTGGATGCAACCAGAGAATGGGCTTTAGATGTTTCAAATGGAGTTTTTCCGGGGCCAGAGCAGTCATTTAAGTAAGGCTGGGCAGGTCGGGCGATAGATTATCCAAATGAAGAAGAGCTGGGCTGTTGATTTAACCCCGCTTCGTAAATACCCAGATTTCCGTTCGCTTTGGAGTTCTGGCCTTATCTCCTACATGGGTTCGATGGTTACCTATGTTGCCCTGCCATTTCAGATAAAAGTTTTAACCAACTCTTACGTCGCCGTCGGAGCGATTGGCGCCATCGAATTAATTCCGCTGATCATCTTCGGCCTTTATGGCGGAGTGCTCGCCGATCGAGTGGATCGAAAGAAGATGATCATCACCACCGAATTCCTTCTAATGGTCATGGTCGTCTCGCTAATTATTAACTCCAGGTTGGCGCATCCCCATTTGATTTGGATTTATATTGTTGCCGGAAGTTTCGCCGCCCTTGATGGCCTTCAAAGACCTAGTGCAGATGCAATATTGCCAAGACTAGTTGGGCACTCCGACCTTCCGGCGGCAAGTGCCTTGATGTCATTGCGATGGCAGACCGGTGTAATTGTCGGGCCATCGATAGCGGGAATCCTTTTGGCAAGCGCCGGTATTACCTGGGCCTATTTTGTCGATGTTATTTCTTTCGTTATCTCACTTATTTTCTTGGCCCGCGTTCGATCAGTGAAACCAGTAGAGAAAAATGAAGCCCCAACACTTCATAGCTTGGTAGAAGGCATTCGATATGCAACTTCAAGAAAAGATTTACTTGGCACATACCTTGTGGACTTGGCGGCAATGTTCTTTGCTATGCCCAATGCCCTCTTCCCGTTCTGGGCCGACCAACTCCACGCCCGCTGGGCTTTGGGGCTCTTTTATGCCTCCGGCACTATCGGTTCAATTTTCATCACTTTGACCAGTGGCTGGATAAAAAACTATCCGCATCATGGTCGCGCCGTCATGTTTGCAGCTCTAGGTTGGGGCATCGCCATTACATTCGCTGGAGCGACTAAATCACTTGCTCTGACAATTCTTTTTTTGATTCTCGCCGGGGCCTCGGACATGGTCAGCGCGCTATTTCGTGGAGCAATTTGGAACCAATCCATCCCAGATCATCTGCGTGGAAGATTGGCCGGAATCGAATTACTTTCATATTCCGTCGGTCCTTTGGGTGGCCAAATGCGCGCCGGTGGCGTTGCTGCATGGACAAATTTGCGAACGTCAGTTGTAAGTGGCGGTCTACTTTGCATTGGATTTGTCACCTTTGCGGCCTCCGCACTGCCAGATTTCCGCAAATATGACGCAAGAACGAACAAATTTGCCGTTGAACAGCGAGAAATTCGGAAAATTTCCGAAAATTCTCCCGAAAAATCGGATTGAGGACGGATTTTTTAAAAAAATTTAGAAAAAATCCGAAAAATTTCGGAAATCGTCTAACAAATTGCGAAAAATATTTTCGAAATGCACAAAAAAATAAAAAAATAATGTTGCGACACGCGACGTATTTTTCACTCAAAATAGTGGAAAGTTCTTGCATTTAGTGCCACGCTATTCCATGAACAGGTTCGGTGACGGATCGAACTATTCTGATTAGGAGATGTAAATGGCTGCAGCTAAGAAATCTGCTCCAAAGCGTCGCAAGAAGGCAGCTGCTAAGGCAGCTCCAGCAAAGCGTCGTAAGAAGGCCGCTGTTAAGACAGCAGCACCAAAGAAGCGCCGCAAGAAGGCAGCTGCTAAGAAGGCAGCTCCAAAGCGTCGTAAGAAGGCAGCTGCTAAGAAGGCAGCTCCAAAGCGTCGTAAGAAGGCAGCTGCTAAGAAGGCAGCTCCAAAGCGTCGTAAGAAGGCAGCAGCTGGTTCAGCTGCTCCAAAGAAGCGCCGTCGCAAGAAGGCAGCAGCTAAGTAATTAGCTCTTCTTTAAAAAAGCCCGCTACGAAAGTAGCGGGCTTTTTTTATTGAATTTATTTAGCTAAAAGTCTTTAGCTAAAAATCTTAAAAGAAGATCAGGCCTCATTCTTAAATTGATCTCGGAGGTTAGTTTGCAAGCGATCGAAAATCTTTGCTAAATCCTCTTGATCTTTTACCGATAAATGTTCCAAAAACCTATTGCGCACACTCTCGACATGATCAGGAGCTGCTTTAACTATTGCCTTCCAGCCCTTATCGGTCATGACCGCCCAATACCCACGTTTATCTGACTCGCATTCTTCGCGGCGAACCCAGCCAGCTTTTTCCATAACCTTCATTCGGTGGGAAAGGCGGCTCTTTGAGATCATTGCAATCTCCGCAAGTTCGCTCATTCTCATTCGGCGATCTGGGGCATCACTCAGTTGGGCCAGGACTTCATAATCAGGCATTGAAAGATCATGGTCTGTTAAGTCAAAATCCAAGGCATCTAGTAAGCGACGTGATGCGATTATGTAGGAACGCCAGGCCTTCATCTCTCGAGGGTTTAGCCACTTTGGAGTCTTGGATGACATGGCTCAATTCTAAGCCAAATTCGATTTAGTTGAAAGTTGAATTAAATGACTCCTAGATCACTTTGTGTTCTGCAATTACCTAAAAGAGTTGATCGTTATAGGCTCAACCTATGAGCAATCCAAAGAGCGGAATCGATCTTTCACACTTAAAGCCAACGGTCAGACCTCAAGATGACCTTTACCGCCATGTAAATGGAACTTGGATAGATCAAGCAATAATCCCAAGTGATCGCTCCTCCGATGGCGCCTTTTATGCGCTCTACCAACAAGCCGAAGCGCAGGTTCGTGAAATCATCGAAGAGGCCGCGCAGAGCAATGGCTCCCCCGGTTCAATCACGGCAAAAATTGGTGACCTTTATAAGTCATTCATGGACGAGGCTCGAATAGAGCTGCAGGGGCTATCCCCTATTTCGGCTGACTTAAACCGAGCGCTTTCGGTGGCAAATCGCGATGAGTTCTTCCAAACCCTTGGTGAATTTGAAGCCCGCGGCCTAGGTGGAATTTTCTATCAATACATCACAACCGACAACATGGATTCCAACACCAACATTGCATACATCGGTCAATCAGGATTGAGCCTTCCGGATGAGGCCTACTACCGAGAAGAAGAGTTTGTTGAAATTAGGAATGCGCTGCAGGTCCACATCGAAAAAATGTTTACCTTGGCCAAGATCGAAAATGCACCAGAGCATGCAAAGCGAATCCTCGCCCTAGAAACCAAGATTGCTGCGACTCATTGGGATCAAGTGAGAGATCGAGATGCCACTCTTACTTACAACAAGATGAGCTACTCCGAATTAGTTTCAAGCACTCCTGGTTTTGACTGGGATCGCTGGGTAGCGGCTTCTGGAACTCCTAAGAAGGTTTTGGAAAATTGCGTCGTAAGACAACCATCTTTCTTTACTGGAATTGGCCAGCTTCTTAACTCCTTTGATGCCGAATCTTGGAGCTCGTGGCTAGCCTGGCATCTCTTGTCTGGCGCCGCCTCTTACCTAAGTTCGGAATTTGTAAATGAAAACTTTGCCTTCTACGGAACCACGCTTTCCGGAACTCCAGAACTTAAGGCGCGATGGAAGCGCGGTGTTGGATTAGTTGAAGGATCCTTAGGGGAAGCAGTCGGTCAGATTTATGTGCAACGACATTTTCCACCTGATGCAAAAACTCGAATGGTTGAACTGGTTAAAAATTTAATCGAGGCCTATCGCGTGGATATTGCTGCGTTAAATTGGATGACCCCAGAAACCAAATCCAAAGCCTTTGAAAAACTCGACAAATTCACGCCTAAAATCGGTTATCCAGATAAGTGGCGCGATTATTCAAAGTTGGAAATTTCAGCCGATGACCTCATGGGAAATCTAGAACGAATTTCCAAATTTAATCAGGATTACGAATTCGCAAAGATCGGGGCTCCGGTCGACCGAAGCGAATGGCTAATGACGCCACAAACCGTAAATGCTTATTACAACCCGGGAATGAATGAAATTGTTTTTCCGGCTGCGATCTTGCAACCACCGTTCTTTGATTTGAACGCCGACGATGCGGCTAACTACGGTGGCATTGGTGCAGTAATCGGGCACGAGATCGGTCATGGCTTCGATGATCAAGGTTCGAAATATGATGGCGATGGAAATCTCAAGAATTGGTGGACCGATTCCGATCGCGCAGAATTTGAAAAGCGAGCCAACTCCCTCATCGCGCAATATGAAGAACTTCATCCACTTGAGGCACCCGATGTCCATGTGAATGGCGCACTTACCATTGGTGAAAATATCGGCGACCTCGGCGGTCTAACAATTGCGATAAAGGCCTACGAGCTCTCTCTCGACGGAAAGCCGGCGCCAGTAATTGATGGCTTCACAGGAGAACAACGACTCTTCATGGGCTGGGCGCAATGCTGGCGCCAGAAGATGCGGCCGGAAGAAGTTCGGCGCCGAGTCGCTACCGATCCGCACTCACCGGATGAATTTCGCTGCAACCAAGTGGTTCGAAATCTCGACGAGTTCTACCGAGCTTTCAATGTTCAACCTTCGGATGCGCTTTATCTGCCTGAAAATGAGCGCGTACGCATCTGGTAATTGTTAGATTGCGAAATATTGGCCAATAAATGGCGGAAATTCGCCTTTTAAGGCGGTTTTAAGCCCTATTCAGGGAAATGGCAGGCAACTGTTGAAGACCCAACAGTTAGCAATTCTGGCGCCGTTGTACGGCAAATATCTTTTGCCTTCCAGCAACGAGTATTAAAGACGCAACCACTTGGTGGACTTGCTGGTGACGGAAGGTCGCCTTGCAAAGTGATTCGTTCGCGATTGCGTTCCAGCTTTGGATCTGGAATCGGGACGGCTGACAGCAAAGCCTTTGTGTACGGGTGGCGCGGTTCTTTAAATAACGACTCAGTCTTCGCTACTTCCATGATCTTGCCGAGGTACATCACGATAACTCGGTCGGAGATATGTTGAACCACAGATAGATCATGGGCCACAAAGAGGTAGGCCAGACCAAATTCATCTTGCAGGTCATCCAGCAGATTTACTACTTGGGCCTGGATTGATACATCGAGCGCCGACACTGGTTCATCGGCAACGATCAATTTTGGACGAAGTGCGATGGCGCGAGCGATTCCAATTCGCTGACGTTGACCACCAGAGAATTCGTGTGGGAAGCGATTTATATGTTCTGGGTTTAGTCCAACCTTTGCAAGAAGAGATTGGACTTCCTTCTTAATCTCGTCCTTGGTCATTTTGGTATGAATGCTTAGCGGTGATCCGATGATCTCCCCGACCGTATGCCGTGGATTTAGCGATGCATATGGATCTTGGAAGATCATCTGCATCTTTGATCTAATTTCGTAGATCTCATCTTTTGTTGCATGGGCAATATCTTGACCTTCGAAAATAATGTTGCCCTCTGTTGGTTCATAAAGCTTCAAAATCGTGCGGCCAACTGTGGTTTTTCCGCAGCCGGATTCACCAACAAGGCCAACGGTTTCGCCAGGATAAATCTCAAAGTCAACGCCATCTACAGCTTTGATGGTTTGCTTATTTCGACCAGTAAAACCGCCACTGGAAAGGAAATACTTTTTTAGTCCAACAACCTTCAAAATTGGAGTTGCCATTTTATGCACCAACTCCCTTCTTAACAGCGCTTTCGATTTCAGAGGCGCTTAGATGACATCTTGCTAAATGCTTTGGCGCCTTGGCGGTCAATTCCGGCATAGTTGTTTGGCATTTATTTCCTGCAACGTGATCTGCAAAAGCACATCGTGGGCTAAATGAACAACCGCTTGGCAGATGAATTAATGAGGGAGGTTGGCCAGGAATTGTTGAAAGGCGACCGCCATGAAAACTATCTACTCTTGGAATAGAGGCAAGCAAGCCCCGGGTATATGGGTGGTCGGAGTTGTAGAAGACATCATCTACTCCCCCCGCTTCAACCAATCTTCCGGCGTACATAACGTTGATGTCGTCGGCAACTTCGGCCACAATTCCCAAATCATGGGTAATCAAAATTACCGCCATGTTGAATTCTTTCTGCATATTCTTGATCAATTCCATGATCTGGGCCTGAACCGTTACATCTAGCGCAGTGGTAGGTTCATCGGCGATCAATAGTTTCGGATTATTTATCAGCGCCATGGCAATCATCGCGCGTTGGCGCATGCCGCCAGAGAATTGATGAGGGAAATCATCGACGCGCCTTGAAGCACCTGGAATTCCCACAAGATCTAGCATCTCAATTGCACGGGCCTTGGCCTCTTTTTTTCCAGCATCATTGTACAAAAGCCAGGCTTCAGAGATTTGATTTCCAATTGAATAAAATGGATGGAGCGAGGACATTGGATCTTGGAAGATCATCGACATGGTCTTTCCGCGCATTTTGCGAACGGTTTCCTCAGGAGCCGCTAAGACATCAATCGGGCCAGTTTCTAGATTAAAAATCGCTTGGCCAGAAATATTTGTGGACTTGGGATTATGAAGGCCCATGATCGCCAGGTTTGAAACTGATTTACCAGAACCAGATTCACCAACGATTGCCAGGGTCTGGCCAAGTTCAACCGAGAACGAAACATCATTAGTGGCTTGGACTAAACCATCATCAGTTGGAAAACTAACCGACAAATTTCTTACTTCTAGGAATGCGTTCATTGGTCGGTCACTGAATCCGAACTCTTGGATCAAGATAGGCATAGGCAACATCGACGATCAGGTTAAAGAGGATGATGAAAGTTGCGGCGACCAAAGTTGTACCCATAATTAACGGCAAGTCGTAGTCATGAAGCACTGCCTTAAGGGAAATTAACCCAAGTCCCGGTAATTGGAAAATAGTCTCAGTGATAATTGCGCCACCGAGAAGTCCGCCGAAATCCAAGCCCGCATTAGTGACAAGTGGCGCTAGTGCGGTACGTAAATTGTGCTTTACTAAAATCCTACGATTCGAAACACCTTTAGCCCTGGCGGTTCTTATGAAATCCTCGCTTGAAGTTTCAATGACGTTTCCGCGAGTGAGTCGGGTATAAATGGCTGCGAAGGAAAGCGCCAAAGTGATCCATGGGAATATGAAATTCTTGAAGAAACCAAATGGGTCGCTAAATGGAGATACCCACAAGCCTTGCGAAATTGGATCAATCCAATGCATCAAAAAGGCAGCGATGTAAACCAATAATCCGACGATAAATGTTGGCAGCGATGAGCCGATCAAGACGAAGGCGGTTGCTGATTTGTCGATCCAGGTGCCACGAAAACGGGCCGCGATAATTCCAAAAGAAATTCCAAAGCTCATCCAGAGGATGAAGGCGCCAATGGCAAGACTTAAAGTAAATGGAAAAGCATTAGCAATAACATTCGTAACGCATTCATTGTGCGGGAAGGAATAGCCAAGAGATGGGGCTGGGCAAGTGAACTGGGCTACGCCATCACCATAGGTGCGACCTGCGAAGATGCCACAGATAAAGCGCCACCATTGCTCATAAAGCGGAACGTCTAGACCAAGTCGATGGCGATTTCCGAGAACGGTCGCCGGAGAACAGTGGACGCCGCACGAGATTCTTGCTGGATCAATTGGAAGTAACCCGAAAATTAAGTAGACCACAATGCTTAATAGGAAGAGCAGGAAAAGGGCATATGCCAATCGTCTTCCAAGGTAATTAAGCAATTTCGCGGATCCCCCTCTTTTTCTTGTCAATTAATGAAATACACAAACATTGGGGCGACTCTCTCGAGCCACCCCAACATTCGTTTCAAGCTTTGATGCTTTTACTGCGGTAAAGAAATAATTAAATAATTATTGCTTTACATACAGAGCTGGGAACAAGAGAGCTCCCTGAGGTAGCCAGAAGCTTGCGCCGCCAACCTTTGAACCCCAGTATTCCTGCTCCATTGAGAACAATGGACGTATTGCCCAGTACTCATCGGTCACAACCTGAGCAAGTGCTTTCCACTCAGCTGATTGCTTTGCTCGATCAGTTTGACCCATGTTTGCAACTACACGTGTATGCCAGGCGTCATAACCGATTCCTGGATCGGCAGTTGTCTTACCTGTCCAGTTCCAGTTTTGAATCTCATCAAATCCACCCTCTTTGATTGTCAAAGGAGGGATTACGGTTGATGCGTTAGCCCAGTCAGCTCCCCAACCAGCGGTTGAGATATCGCCTTGCTTGGCTGGATTTTGCACTGTTGGGTAGTACTGAGCAGATGGAATGAAGTTAAAGTTAACTTGGATACCTGCTGCATTCAGCGCTGTCTTAATAAGTGTTGCAGCCTTTTGACCGGTTGCAGTGTTTGCTACGTCCCAGTTGATGCCCTTCTTAGGGTCTGTGACACGTGCGTATGTATCTGGACACGACTTCGCTGCATCCGCCAAAACCGACTTTGCGTAA
>TBL_comb48_EPIDRAFT_1000303_pt1 | contig 38683 bp, 18 predicted proteins | sample TroBogEpilimnion_37_FD_10681 | JGI IMG/M metagenome (IMG submission 10681) | reverse complement strand
TCCACGGCTTCTGAAAGTGTCAGGGCATCTTCGGTCAGGTCCTGTGTGATGACGATGCAGCGCAGGCCACGACATACCACCGCCTTTGCCAGCAGACTGATCAAATGCGGCGCGGCATTGAGGCCGAAGAGGGAGCTAAAGCCATGCTTTTCTAGCATCATGATGGCCATGCGCAGATTGACTTCGTTATCTTCGACCACGAGTAGCCGCGGTTTGTCGGCGCAAGGCGTCTGAATAGACTCCTCATGAGATTTCGCGTTCAAGTCCTTCTCCTCCTGCTCTTCGGCTAGGGAGACTTCACGCAGCGGCAGCCTGAACCAGAAGCGTGAACCGTGACCAGGAGTGCTAGCCACGTCGATGGTGCCACCCATCAGTTCCACGAGGCGTTTGCTGATGACTAGGCCCAGACCCGTGCCGCCGTAGCGGCGTGTGGTGGAGCTGTCCACTTGTGAGAAGGCCTGGAATAGCTTGCGCTGCTGCTCCTCATTCATGCCGATGCCGCTGTCGGTCACGCTGATCTCGATCATTCCTGGTGTGCCCTCACTCACGTTCACGCGTCTGGCCTGAATGCAGATGCTTCCTTGATCTGTAAATTTGATGCCATTGCCGACGAGGTTCATCAAAATTTGGCGGAGGCGTCCAGGATCACCTTTGATGGAAAGCGGCAGAAGTGGATCAATTTCGACTTTCAGTTCGACATCCCGCGAGATGGCTTTGTGCTGAAGCAGCCCCACCACGCCGTCAATGATGGAATCCAGGCGGCAGGTCTCATCGACGAGATCCAGTCTGCGTGCCTCGATTTTGGAGAAATCGAGAATGTCCTCAATGATGGTCATGAGGGCTTCGCCGCTCTGGCGCACCGCATCCACCATCTCATGCTGCCTCGTATCCAGTTGCGTATCGAGTAGCAAAGAGGACATGCCGATGATGCCGTTCATCGGTGTACGGATTTCATGGCTCATGGTGGCCAGAAATTCGCTCTTGGCGCGGTTAGCACTTTCGGCGGCTTCCTTGGCGGTGACCAGATTCAACTCCACACACTTGCGCACGATGAACTGGCCTAGTTGGTTGCCGATGCCCGCGAACGCTTCCAGCAGAGATTCCTCCGGGGCCGTGGCATCGTAGCTGAACAATTCGAGGACGCCGAGAATGTCCCCCTGCGCCAAGATGGGAAACGCGATCGCCCCGTGCAAATGGCACTTCTTGGCCATGGCAGAGCGTGGGCAGTCCGGGACTTCCGCCACATCACTAATCCATTGCGGTTGCCCGCTGTGCAGGACGATTCCTGGGAGCCCGTGACCCGGTTTAAAGGTGATTGACCGTGAGAGTTCTACAAAGTCTTTGAGCTCTTTGAGCGGTGAATGCCAAATCTCCACCAATTGCAGGCACTGCTGATCAGGGTTCAGCATCCACAGCGATCCAGCGATCCAGCCTAGCTGGTTGCAGATCAGTTGTATGACTTTCGTTGCGGCCTGACGCACCGTCTCGGCTTCTGCCAGCGTGCAACTGGTGGAGAACTGCAAGGCGCGGCGCTGATCGTCCTGTCGGCGCTGAGTCACATCACTCTCGATAGACATGAAGTTCACCACTTCACCTACATCATTCCGAATCGGCTGGATTTCGATGGAGGACCAGTACTTCCGGCCGGAGCGGTGGAAGTTGAGCATCTCCACGCGAAATCCGCGCTGCTGCTGCAGGCACTGGCTCATGAAGTTGTCCGCCCCAGGGTCTGCTTCAGGACAGCGCAGAAAGTCTCCGGGCTGCTTCCCGATGACTTCATCCAGCAGCCAGCCGGTCATGCGGGTGAAGCCCTCGTTCACCCACTCAATGCGTCCTCCTGCATCCGTGACGATCACCGCGTTGTCGGTTCTGGCGGCGACAAGCGCCAGCTTGCGTGTCTGCTCCTCCTGCTCACGCAGCCGCGCGCGCTGCTCGGTAAGCAGGTTCGCCAGACGCTGCAGATCCACCGTCACCTTCCGTTGCATCTGGAGCACTTGCAGCAGATCCAGGGTTTGATCATGCACGGCAAAGTCCTGCGTCGTCAGCCCCAGTTTATGGGCTTGGTCCGGCTCCGTCAGCCAAGGGGTAGCAAGCATGATGCCCCTTCGCGGCCGATCCAGCAGCAGCACCTGCCCGCGCAGGACCACGCCATTCCGCAGGTCTTCCAGTAGAAACAGGCGGTCTGGATTGGCCCGCGCATGAGCATCACAAAATTCACCTTCGGGACTTTGCGCACGGAACACATCCTGCAAGCGAGCACCCGGAGTTGCTCGTGGGCAGATTTTAAGCAATGAGCCGCCGGACTCCGTGATGATGTCTTTGGCATTCCAGGCAAAAAAGAACGGAAAAACCCGCACAAAATCCTGCATGCTGACATGCCCGCAGTCCCCGGAACTGGAGCTTTTCATATTCATGCTGCGAGTGAGGTCCACCGTATTGCGCAGGCATCAGTTCCCGCCCAGGAGGCTTTCGGTTCAGTTAGATAGACAGTGGCGGGGGGGATGTCGGCCCGGTATGACTCTGGTGCTGTTGTTGGAACAAAAACGATAGCGTAGTTGCCCCGCGAATCGGCTCCAATTCTGACGGTCGGAGGGTCTTCAATGGCTTTATTTAGAATGCAGTACATGCGAAGCGTAAAAAGTGTTTTGCAAACATCGCAGTTCATGCCGAGCCGTCATTCCCCGCAGATGTGGGGACGCCAGCCGTGCCGGGTCTGATTTCAATCGACCGCTTGCTCTAGTCTTGAACTTCTGAATAATCCCACCCGAATGATCGCCCGAACCTACTCAGCCACTCTTGTCGGCGTCGATGCCATGGAAGTGGAGATCGAATCGCATGACGGCGGTGGCACGCCCAAGATGTTCATCGTTGGTTTGCCCGATGCCTCGGTGAAGGAAAGTCGCGAGCGCGTCACTGCGGCGATTTCCTCCTCTGGCTTCATGATGAATGACGGGGTGACCACAGTGAACCTGGCACCGGCGGATTTGAAAAAAGAAGGTCCGGGCTTTGACCTGCCCATTGCCATTTCGCTGATTGCGCATCGGGCCAGGGTCCCCATGGGCATGCTCGCAGAGACGGCCATGATCGGGGAGCTGGCGTTGAATGGTGAACTGCGGCCTGTGCGCGGTCTGCTCGCAGTGGCGCTGGAAGCCAGGCGCAAAGGCCGCAAACGGCTGCTGGTGCCAAAGCGCGCTGCGGTGGAGGCCAGCGTCGTGGCCGGGATTGAAATTGTGGGGGTGCAAAACCTCCGCGAGGCCGTGGACTACCTCAAAGGCGACATAGAACTCGCGCCCGAGCCCTGCCGTGCGGCGGAACTGTTCGCCGCCGTCTCGCATTACGACATTGATTTCAATGATGTGAAAGGGCAAGCGGACGCGATTCGTGCCATCGAAATCGCCGTCAGCGGTGGTCACGGTCTGCTGATGATCGGCCCGCCAGGAACCGGCAAATCGATGATTGCCAAACGCATTCCTACCATCATGCCCGGCATGAGCGAAGAGGAGGCCATCGAAACCACCAAGATTCACAGCGCTGCAGGCTTGCTCGGCGAAGCCAGCTCCTTCGTCGCCACGCGTCCGTTTCGTTCCCCACATCACACCATCAGTGATGCCGGCCTGCTCGGTGGCGGTTCCAATCCTGGGCCAGGTGAAGTTTCCCTGGCGCATAATGGCGTGCTCTTCCTCGATGAATTGCCCGAGTTCCGCCGCAGCACGTTGGAAGTCCTGCGTCAACCCCTCGAAGACGGCAAGGTCACCATTTCACGCGCCGCAGGCACTGTCACCTTTCCGGCGAAGTTCATGCTCGTCGCCGCGATGAATCCCTGTCCATGCGGCTACTACGGCGATCTCAAACGCGAGTGCCGGTGTGGTTCGATCGTCATCCAGCGTTATCGTCAGCGCATCAGCGGGCCGTTGCTGGATCGTATCGACCTGCATGTCGAAGTGCCGCTGGTTGATTACAAGGCGCTGGCTTCGAGCGAAGGCGGTGAAGCTTCTGACCCCATTCGCAAACGCGTCGAAACCGCACGCGGCATGCAGCAAGAGCGCTTCGCCAAACACGCAGGTGTCCATGCCAACAGCAGCATGACGCCACGTCTTATCAAAAAGCACTGCGAACTCGACGCCGAGGTTTCAGGCTGCCTCGAACATGCCATGAGCGAGATGAATTTCAGTGCTCGTGCCCATGATCGCATCCTCAAAGTGGCCCGAACTCTGGCCGATCTCGGCGGGCATGACAAGATCAGCGCCGACAACGTCCTCGAAGCCATCGGCTACCGCACGCTGGACCGGAAGCTTTGGGCGTGACCTGCTCAACTTGATCAACAGACGCAACCCCAATCCTACCATGATTCGCTCACTCATCACTCTCGCTGTTTTTAGCCTTCTGCCTCTGGTCGCCTCTGCACACTCCCTGTGGATCGAAGAACTGCCGGACCATGCGGGCTTGGGCGTGCGGTTTGCGCAGTGGGGAGATGAATATGAAATCTCGCCCGGTCATCTCGATTCCTTCAGCCAAGTCTCCGGCTGGACGCTTGATGACAAAGGCCAACCGCAGGTCTTGGACGTGGTCAAAAAGAAGGATCACTTCTTCCTCGGCAAGGTCGATACCAACCGGCCCGCCTTTGCGCAGGCGCAGTTCACGGTACGCAAACTGCATGAGGACAAACCCGCCCGTGCGCCCATCTTTTACTGCCGCTGGCAGCCCGAAGGCGCAGGCGCTGGCACGCCTGCACTGACGATGGACATCGTCCCCACCGGCAAACCTGGCGAAGCTCGGGTCTATTTCCGTGGCAAGCCCCTCGGTGGTGTCGAACTGCTGTTTTTCTCTCCCAAGGTCAGCGAGCAAAAACTTCAAGCAGACTCCGAGGGCTACGTGCGTGCGCCAGACATCTCCAAGCCCGGCCAGTATTTGCTCTCCGTCGCCCGTTATTCCGAAGAGCTGCCAGGTTTCTTCAATGGCGTCCCCTTCGGCATCACCAGTCACAGCGCTTCGCTGTACTGGACGGTTAAAGAAAAATAAGGCCCGTATGCCTCCATACATCAGGAAGATTTGCTCGTCGACTTCACCGGTTCGTCTGGCAGTGGCGGTGAGTCGGCACTCGGCACCTCGATGACTTCCGGCGGGGCTTTGCCGCCTCCTTGGCTCTCACCACCGATGGCGATGAGTTTCCCAGCTCCGCCACTCAACAAACGATGGAAATACCGTGGATGGGAGAGCTTGGCGACTGCCACCCAGGCATCGCCACGCAGTTCTAGCAGCCGACCGCTCACACCGCTGGCAAATAGACGCCCTGCTTGCGACACTGCGGCAAAACCAAATCCGCCGATCTTGTCTGCGGGCAGCGTTGGGCCATCGCTCCACGCGCCAGTCGTCGTATCGAGCACCGAGACAGCAATGCTCAGTTTGTTGTCGTCCGTCATGCCGCCGATGGCATACACTTTTGTGCCGAGGGTTTGCACCGCGAGCGCACGGCGCTTGAACGGTTGCGGATGGCTTTGCCATTTTGCATCCGCCTTGCTCAAATCGAGTGTGAGATACGTGTCATGCCACACAGAGTCCACATCGCCTTCCATGCGCCAGCCACCGATGACATAGAGGGTGCTGCCACAAACAATGCTGTCATGGCTGGACCGGCGCTGCGGCAGTTGGGGCAGGGGAATCCATGCGCCGCTGGCGATGTCATAACGCGCCGCCGTTTCGCTCGACCACAGGTCTTGTTTCTCGCCCTTGGCATTGCGTGCGGCCATGCCACCAATACGGATCAAGCCATCCTTGGTGGCGACAAGAGACGCGCCCTGCGCTGGTTCGTCCTTTGTCAGCGCCTCCCATTTGTCCGCTCCTAGCTTCCAGCGGAACAAATCTCCATGCACTTCATCACGGTTGTACTTGTGGCGTCTGCCGCTGTGACCACCGTAGAAATACAATGAGCCATCCGGCATGCCCGCAGCACCAAAACTCGCGACTGGCAGCGGCAGTTCTGGCGGTAGGTCACCCGCCCGAATTAGAGGGGTGAAGACAAGCAAAAGGGAGATCAAGGGAAAAGCTTTCATGCGAATACTTGCGATGAAATAAACTGTAGAGCGATACACTACAAACGAACCAAAAGATCAGATTTGCACTTCTGCATTTCTCAGCCATTTTCATCTTGTCTGATGAACCTCAAACCTGCCAGCCGAATTGCGATTCGTGCCGTTGTAAAAACGGTACGCGCCATTTGGCATGCCTAATACCACGGTTTGGGGACCTGCGCGAAATGCGCTCATCATCACGAGACAAAACAATCAGATATGATGCCAGAAGGTAGCCCTCAGACCGGCACCTCCATGAGCACCCCTGATACCCAACTCCAACTTCATCCTCGGCGCGGCGCGCAGGCGATGCTGCTTTCGCTCACCTGTTTTTCTGGCAATGCCCTGCTGCTGAAAGACCTTGCCTCGCATCGCAACATTGACCCATGGATGTCCATCACCTTCCGTGCCGCCGTCGGGCTGTTGCTGACGATCATTCTCTTTGCGCCTGCGGGGACATTGAAACTGCGCCGTTCGTTTCAAAGCTGGCTGCTAGCCTCGCGCGGCGTGCTGGGGGCGCTAGGCACGGCGGCTTACTACACCACCATCGGGCCGTTGGGCGCCGGCAAGGCCACCCTCATTGGCAACACCTGGACGGTCTTTGCCGCCATCATGGCCACCTTCGTTTTGCATGAGCGACTCGGGCTAGTGAAACTCTTCGGCATCCTGCTGGCGCTGACCGGTCTGAGTTTGCTCACGGGACTGGCACCTGGCTCAATGGCCCGGTTTGGGCACCATGAGATGATTGCTCTCATCGGTGCAGTGCTGGCTGCGGCGGTCGTCGTGGTGATTCGTCAACTCACGCGCACAGAAACCAGCGCCACCATCTTTTCCTCGCAGTGCATCTACGCACTGCTGCTTGCCCTGCCTCTCGCCGTGGCCAATTTCACCTCGTTAAATTTGATGGACGTGGTTTTGCTCACTGCAGCGGCATTGTGCGCCAGCATCGGTCAGTTGGCGATGACCGAGGGCTTCCGCTTCCTCTCTGTTGCGGCGGGAGGAGCCTTCCAAATGATGGTGCCCGTCGTCATATCGCTTTCTAGCATCGCGCTGTTTGCCGAACCCTTCACGTTTGCTCAGTCGCTAGGCGGCGTGCTCGTACTCTGGGGCTGTTATCACACAGTCGTGGGCGGTTTCAGCAGAAAAGCACCAGCCGCCTAACTTAGAAGGCAAACCCCACCGTCACATGCAGGAATCCGCTCGCCTCACCCGTGCGGCGGTTGGGATTGTGCCCGTAGTCGATGCGGATCGGTCCAAACGGCAGTTTGTAGCGCACCCCCGCGCCGATGGCTTCGCGAAAGTCCGAGGAATACGATAGCGGCGAAGAGTTGTTTCCCTGCGCCAGGCTGCCGATGTCGCCAAAGACGGCGAACTCCAAATTGGGTATGACCTCATAGGAAAATTCGGCACTGGCAAACAGTGCCGATGTTCCACCCAGCGGCGTGCCGCCCGGCGTCACGGGACCGAGCTTGCGCATGCCGAAGGAACGCACGCTGTAGGGCCCGCCATTGAACACGCGGCTGTCGATGGGGATTTTTTCCGCCGCCGCACCTTGAATCGTCGCCAGTTCAGCCCCGGTGGCAAAGCGGAGCTTTTTGGTGATTGGTATATACCACGCGCCGCGCATATCCGAGCGCAGAAAGCTCACACCAGATCCCAGTGTGTCGGTGGAACTCTCGATTCGACCAGAGACATACCAGCCCTTCTTCGGCAGCACCGGACTGTCCCGCCGGTCATACATCACACTCGCTCCCAGGTTCATCAAAGAGTAGCTTTTGGGGCCAGTTTGTTGGAGCGTGAGCACTTTGGAGCTGACCGTATTGGCCGTGGTGCCGATAAACACCGAATAGCTCAGGGCATGGTTCACTCGTCGTGCTACATCCAGGCCAAGTGCTGTGCCGAGGCGGTCGTATTCAAAGCGGTTGAACTGTTCCAGCGCAAACTTCGTGGTCGCCGAATGCTGCGAATTAAACACCGCAGGATTGGTCAGACTCACAAAGCCCACCGGTCCCGCCATGCTGTAGCTAAGTTCTGCCGCCAGCGTGTTGCCCGTGTCACGCCAGTTCGTGTTTTTGTAGGTCACGCCAGCCTGAGGCCCGAGGAAGGTGTCAAAACCCGGCTCAAAACCAATGGCCACAGGTTTGGCTTCCTCGCCCGTGATGCGCAGATTGCCTGCCGCCAGACTGCCATTGTCAGGCAGCACCTTGGTGTCCAGCAAGGTAAACATCCCGGAGTCCAGTGCCCGCTTGAAAAAGAAGTCCGCTTCCTCGGCTTTGTAAAGCTGACCTGTCAGCGGTTTGAACTTCGCCAGCAGCACGCGTTTCGCCCCCTTGCTGAAAGCTTCGTGGGCAGTGATGCGGGTGATCCGCACCCGCTCACCTGCCTGCACGCGAAACACCACATCCACCGTCCCACCGGATTTTCCCAGCGTGTAGTCCGCCGTTGTTGTCGCATGCAGATAGCCATGTTCGGCACAAATCGAAGCCAGCCGCTGCTGGATCTGCTGCACCCGCGCCTCATTGAAAGGCGACCCCCGTGCCTGCGTCATTTCCTCCTGCGTCATTTTTTCCAGTTCCTTGGGTGCTCCAGAGATGGATGCATGGCCAAAGATAAACTTGGCCCCCGGTTTGATCTCCAGTGTCAAATCACGTCGCATGTCCGTTCCAGCAGTTGGTGCGGGCAGCAGCAGCGTCTCTGCATTCAAGTAACCTTCGGCGCGCAGGCGTCGCTGCACCAGACCTGCGCCTTGCTGCATGTCCGCCTCGACCCATTGCGGCTGCTTTTTATCCACATCCTCACGCTCCAGCGTTGGCTTCATCAGGTACTTTTTCAACTCTTCCTCCGGCAGCGGCATTTCACCTTTCAGTGTCACCGCTCCCACGCGCACCGCGTTGCCCGGTTTCACGGTCAGTTCGATCCCGCCCTTGACCATTTTCCACGCCACTTCCGCGTCCGGCCAGCCTCCGCGGATAAAATGCTGGCGCACAAAAAACGCCAGATCATCTGCCAAAGGTTCACCCGCCGGACCGCTGCCGTTGAGCGTCAGTTGGTCCATCAGCATGGTTTTCAGGGTATCCCATTGTGCGTCTTCTACGCCTGCCACATTGACCGTTGTCTGTCCAAAATGTACCTCATGCGCCCACGTGGTTCCCATCAGGCAAAACAACGCCAGCAAAATCAGCCGAGTGCAGCGCAATCGGTTGGCGTTCATCAGGCTGGTTTTGTCATTCATCATTGGGGGTCTGTATCCACGGCTCGTGCGGCTTTGCCAAATCGCAGCACATAGCCCAGCAGCGCCTTCATTCGTCCTGTCTGCGAGAATCGTCCGATGAACCTGAATTTGGGGGTGATTTCATACATCGCCTGCATGCTGTCACCCGCACGGTCTGCACCTGATGGATTGAATGTCGTGTGCAGGCGTGGCGGCTCGGCGCTCACTGTCTTTTTCTTGTGGAAGATTTTCCGGTAAGTCTCGGCGATGACAAGGAAGGCTGCGCGCGTCATGGCCTCGCTGGCCATCTGATCATTATCGCCACCTAGCGTCATGCCCGTGCCCAGCAGTGTCACGATGTCTGCTTCTGACAACGGCGGCGTGCTGGTAAAGCGAGTCTTCGGATTCGAAGCATCGCCATACACATACAGCGTGATGTCATTGCTCCCCACGCGTGATTCACCACGCACATCGAGCTTGGGCGCGAACGGATTTTCCGGATTCATCGTCACGACTCCCTTGGTGATCTTCAGCAGGCTGAACGGCAGCTTCAACACCAGGCGGTCCACATTCGCGAATCCCGTCAGACGTGGTGCCGCGCCGGTGCCTCCCAGAGCGATGTCTGCGGAGATGGCTCCGTTCATCAGATTGCCCGCGATCACCACCGGATCACGCGTCTTCACCTTCAGATCAAACGTCCAGTCTTTCAGCATGGGCGGCAGCGCCAGCTTTTGATCAACCTTCGAGGTGGAAGGCGGTGGTGGCGGCAGTTTTTCCCCCTGCTGAATCATGCCCGTCACATTTGGCAGCAGGTTCACCTCCTGGAAAATGCGGCCACGCACAGCCTCCACGGTGCCGCTCACACGCGCCGCTTTCAAAGTGCCCACGCAGGCGATGTCCGCATTCGCTCGCACGCTCGAAGTCGGGTTCCGCATCACCAGCGCTTCGCGCGCCTCCACCTTCAGATCAAATCGCGGGTCTTGGGTGTTGGCGGCATCCAGCGTACCTCCCAGCCGCACCTTGCCACCAGCCAGCATCACCGAGATGTCCTCCAGCGTCGCTTTGCGGTCATGGGTGCGCACCTTCACGCGCAGGTCATGCACGCTCGGCATGTCCGCACTCACGAAGTCAATCTCCGAGGCATTCAGATCGAGTGCAGAATCAATCAGCGGTGCTTTCACCGTGCCACCCACGCTTGCATGCAGCTTCAACTTCGCTGGCACGGCCCTGATCATTTCGGGGGCAAACTCACGCACGAAATTCAGATCACTCTCTGGCAGATCCAGCGTGGCCTGAAGTGGCAGTTCCATCGCGAGGTCCGGCTGCTTCTTCAGTTTCGTCAACACCAGCGGCACGGCAGCTTTCAACGTCAAGGGTTGCAGCGGTGCCTGCACCACCTTCACATCGAGTGCCAGTTGATCCGCCTTCAACGTCGTCAGCACATCGACCGTCGCTGGCTGAAACGACTTCGGCAGTCCCGGCGCTTTCAGGTCTTTGAGCCCCACTTTCACAACGACATCCGCCGAATCCAGCCGACCGCCGATCTTCACATCCACACTCAGCAACCCCGGTGGTACACTCTTCACCCCGGCTGCCGCCGCGATGTCATGAATCGGCAGCTCATGCGCATTCAGCACCACATTCAGTGGTGCGCCATTCGCCACGCCGGTCTGCATCACATCAAACGGCGCACGTGCATGCCCGCTCATCAGTTGCCGCTCTTTCTGCCAGAAACTCAGTTCGCTTAAATGCGCCTCCTTGTCCGTCACAGCTCCTTTGGTCAGTAGCTTCCATGGTCCTAGCACCGCCTGCAGCGTCTCGATCTGCGCCGTGGTGCCAGCAAAGCTCGTCTTTAAATCCACATCCGCCGCCTCCGGCATGCCCGCCACCTTCACTTTCGCCGCCTGCATCTCGACGCGGCCTTCACCGCGCCACGGACTCGCGTCGCCGCTGACATTGAGCTTCACCGCGAGGCTGCCCGATTCCATCGCAGGCGCTTTCACGGCGGCCAGCAGCGGGTTCAAACTCGCGAGCACCGGCAGCGCGATGTCTCCATTCAGATCAAATCCCCACGGGGCTTGCAGCTTCGCTTTGCCGATCAGTTCGATGCGGTTCTTCTCATCCACCACGATGCGGCAAGGCTGCAAAGTGGCGGTGCCTTTGGCCACATTCACTTTCATTTCGATCAGCGGCAGCGGTGCATCACCAAAGCGACCTTCCTTCACGCTCAAATCGACTTCGGCGTTCATATGCATCACGTCGGCCGCCTTGAAGGCTGCCTTGCCCGAAGTGGCGATCTTCGCTGTCATCGGCTTCTCCTGCGGTGGCAGACCCACCGTTTGCATCAACGCTGTCGGGTCATCGATTTGGATCTGCCACTGCGCATTCACGGGCATCGCATCATCCATCGTCATCGTCGCATTCAGATCCACGCGGTTGCCAGCGCCCAGCATCAGTGCGGGAATGCTCACCTTGGCCTCCTTGCCATCCAGGCTCACTGTCACCCCGAGCTTTGGCAGCCGGTAAGTCTCAAAGCCCAAGTCCGCGCCATTCACTTGGGCCGCGACCTTCGTTGGCGTGGCCCCGATCCCCGTGGCATCAGCCGTCAGCTCGATCAAACCGCGCGCCGGTGGCGGTTTCGCCAGCAACTGCGTCACATCGGCAATCTTCGCCTTCACCTGGGCAGTCCAGGGCGACTTCATCACATCCTCGGCAAGTTTCGCCTCCAGTTTCGCCACCACTTCGTTCACCCCGCGCAGCACCTTGACTTCCTGTACGCGCGCTACGCCGTTTTTGACCTCCAGCGTGGTCGTGATCGAGTCCAGCATGGCTCCCGCAGCGCGCACCTCAGGAATGCTGACTTTGCCATCCACTGCCAGCGTCATCGGTTTCAGCGGATCGCCTTCCGCGTGCAAATCCACACTCACCGGCCCGAACGCAATGCCCTCCGGCAATTTCAATACCTTTAGCTCGGACGATGCAAGATCACGCACGCGCACATCCGCATTCAGCTTCATCGCGCCGCCAAAAATACCGCGCGCTAGCGCTTCGACGAACACGGAGGCCTTGCCCATGCCCGCATCGAGCTTCACACGGGCCGTATCCTTGTCCCACTCGCTCAAATCCACCGCGAGTGACTTCAGCTTTGCTCCGTACCGCAGATCAAGTCCTGCGATGGTCAGCGTGCGCTCGCCCCACTGCACCTGCGCCTTCACATTCGCGACACGCAGATCGCCGGGCTCCATCTTGAACTCAGCGAGTTCAAAAATTCCAGGCATGCCTTCGCCCACTCGTAGGGTCAGACCGCGCACCGTGATCTTGCTCCCGTCAGCCAGAGTCACCTCGGCGCTGATGTTCTGAATGTCGATCACCTTCGGCCATACCAGCGGAGGCGGCTTGCCAGACGAAGGCTGCTTTACCTTCACCACCACTTTTTCATCCTTCGGCAGCTTGCGCAAATCCAGCGCTACATCCACTTCCTTCACGGCCACGCGTTTCACGATGTCGATGCTGCCGGTTTTGGCCAAAGTCCAGACATCGTAGTCTGCCGCGAGTTCGCCAATCTTTGCACGCTCTACCAGCGACCCGCTGGCTTCGATGCCGCTGAGCCGCAAATCACCCAACACCGATCCATCCACCTGCCACTTGAGCTTGATCCCCGCCATCTCGGCGCCTTTGGGGCCGCCGAAGCCGATAGCCCAGCGCAGCAATGGCGCATGGAAAACGACCACCAGCACCAGCAGCGCAATGCCAGCCAGCAGCAGTCGTTTGATCAGTCTCCACCAGCGGCGGGTCTTTTTGGGGGCGTCAGAAGGCACGCTCATTCGATGCCTCAGATTGAAGCAAGTTCAATGCTAGCACGAATCCTTTTCGCCTTCTTTACTTGGCCAAATCTTCCGCTGTCCATAGCGCGGTGCGGTCTGCAGTGGCCGCGCGCACAGTTTTTACCTGTTCCGGCGTCACCGCAGGTGCCTTATTGCTGAAATTGGCCCGCACATAGCTCAGCACATCAGCCACCTGCTGGTCATTCAGTCCCATGGGGGGCATCGGCAGGGGGGCAAGTTGCTTGAAATCCTCGCCATTCACACGAATCGGCCCGCTGAGCCCGTGGGTCAGCATTTTGATCAGCCGTGCCGGATCTCCTGCCGCCCAGTCGCTGCCAGCGATGGAAGGATAGATGCCCGGCAGGCCCTTGCCCTCCGGCTGGTGGCAGTTCAGGCAGAGTGCGTCATACACCTGCTTGCCCGGATGATCCACGACGGCTGCGGCACTGGCGATCTTCTTCACATACTCGACCTGTTTGGCGTTGCCGCCGAAGGTCAGCTTCGCCATCACCGGCTGGAACTGCGGCTTCAGGCTCTTCACCACCTGTTTGAGGGCGTAATCGATGAATCTATCCGTCGGCCGGTCGAGTGCCTGCACCGCGACTTCCACGGCTTCGGGTTTGGCCACATGAGCACAGGCGACCACGGCTTCCAGACGCACGCGCGGATTCTCGTCGCGCACCGCCTGGGTCAAAAGCTCCAGCGAATCCGTTGCTCGTGCACCATAGGCACGCACGCGGGCGTCCTTCGCCTTCAGCAGTAGCTTCACCAGTTCCTCACGCGGCGATTCATGCGACTCAAACACGCCGCAGACTTCCATCAGCACATGTTCATCCTCATTCTTGGCGATGAACGCATCCGCCGCTTTCAGGACTTCCGCCGTTGGTGCATCAAACAGCAGGCGCTTGGCCTGATAGCGCGTCCAGCGCTCTGGGGACTTCAGTTGCTCCAGCAGTTCCGCCGGTTTCATCTCCGCCAGCTTCGGTTGTTTGACGGGAGCACGGCCTTTGGCTGTGATGCGCCAGATGCGGCCATGCGAGCGGTCACGGCGCGGGTCCGCATAGCTGGCTTGGTAATGGCCTATTACCGGATTGAACCAGTCGCACAGATACATCGCGCCATCCGGCCCGATGCTCACGTCCACCGGCCTAAACGAAGTGTCGCTCGATTTCACCAGCTTCGGCAACTGCATGCTTTTGAAGCCGGAGCCGTCATCTTGGAGGCGATGCAGTTCCACCACATTGCCAAAGTAGCCGCCGATTAATGCACAGCCCTGGATGTCATCCGGCAGCGCCTTCGTGCCGATGAACTCCAGGCTGTTCGTTTTGGGATTCGTGTCAAACAAGGCTCCGGTGGGGTGGTATTCATCAGGATCAGCCAGCGCCACGAGTCCGGGCACGCTGTAGTAGCCCACCGGGCGATCACCGCTCTTGTGGAAGACCTGGTTGTAGTCATCAAACGCCACGCCCCAGCAGTTGTGCCCCGCCTTGCCGCCGTTGAAATAGCCTACCATCTTCTGTGTGCGCGGGTTCAGCTTCCATACGCCCGCTTTTTCCAGCCGCGCCAGTCCCCAGGCCGTTTCCACCCGTGAAAACGCATGCAAACCCTGCGTGAACCACAGCGCGCCATCGGGACCATGGCAAATCGAATTCGCCAGTTGATGCGTGTCGCCGATGCCAAAGCCAGAGAACAACACCGTCTTCTCATCAGCCTTGCCATCGCCGTTCGTGTCTTTGAGATGCACGATCTGGTCGAAGTCGCAGACATACACACCACCCGCTCCAGGTTCCACGCCCTGCACCATCGTCAAACCTTCCGCAAAGCGCGTGGGCTTGTCCGCCTTGCCATCGCCATTCGTGTCTTCCAGCACGAGGATGAAATCGGACGGCTTAATGCCCGGCATCGTCTGCGGATATGTCGGCGAGCAGGCCACATACAGACGACCACGCTCATCCCACGAGAACTGCGTCGGCTTCGCCACACCTTCCACCTCAGAGGCGAAAAGATTCATCTCATATCCTTCCGCCACCGTGAAAGCCGCCATCTGCTGTTCCGGCGTGAGCACCGTTTCCGTCACCACGCGTGCTTCCGGCTTCGGTTCATCCGCTACCTTCTCGCCTTTGGCCAGCGCATGAATGCGTGCATCAAGCTTCGCGACGAGCGGCTTGCGTGCTTCAAAGCTCTCACGCAGCGATGGCGCATCCAGCGCGGGCTTGCCAAACATCTGTGTCACACGGTCGCCATACACAAACGACCAGTTGGCCGGACGCCAGCAGTCAAACCACAGACGATTCTTATCCACAATCGCCGTGCGCAGCGCGGTGAGATCATCCGCATCGCTCGCAGAAGCCCCGAGCTGCTGCGCGATCAACCGAGCCACCTCGCGCAATCCCTCCGCATTCAGATGCAGACCATCGTCGGTGAAGCGTGGCTTCGTCGCCGGAACCGACAAGGGAGTGAACAAATCAACGAAGACCGCACCACGCTGCTTTGCCACCTCGCGCACCGCCTCGGCATAGGCTTTCACATCCGCATTCCGCTGCGTCAGGTCCGGCGCATGCGATGCCGTAGCCCATTCAAACGGCATCGGCGACACCAGCACAAAGCGCGGTGTTTGGCCGCTAAACTGGTCCAGCAGCCGATGATAGGCCGACTTGAACTCCGCCAGTCGCTTCACGCCATCAAACGACTCCGTCTGACCAAATTGCGCGATCACTATGCTCGCGCCCGCCGCATCGAGCTGCGCCTTCCAGTCACCGAAATTCAAATCCCGCCACTGCTCATACACCGTGTCACCTTCCCAGGCCATCGAGCGAAACCGCGGCTGCTTGGCCGCATACGCCATCCCAAAAATCGCTTCAAAATTACCCGCCTTCTGCTCGCGCACCAGATTCTCCTGACCTGCCATCACAATGACCTCATCCTGCTCCAGCGCGAACTTGCCATCTTTAAACGGCTCATGCTTCGCCACGTTGGCACCCGGATTCCCAAAGCGGTTGAGCACATCCTTCTCCTCCGGAACCATCGCATCCGGCAGGGCCTCGATGGTGATGTTGCGGAAGGAAATCTGCGCCTTGCACTTGCCGTGGATTTGCAGGGCAATGAGTCCCTTCAGATCAATCCCCGGCTCACGCTCGGTGTAATCCACCGTGCGCACCTTGTTCACGAACAACTGAATGCGCTGCTCCTCGGCGCGAATTTCGTACGTGTTCCATTCGCCCGGCTTCTCCGCCTTCTCGATCAGTTCCTTCGCCGGTTGCAGCAGCATCTTCTTCCGCCGCGATTCATCGTACAGGCAGCCTGAGTAACCCGCGCCAATGTCCGCCTGATACCCGCTCATCTCATTCGGTGGCTGCGGAATGCGTATGCTGCGGAACTGCACCCCGCCGTTCACAAAGCCCTCGGTGCCTTCCAACTTGTACTCCAGCCGGAGGATGAAATTCCGGTAAACCTTTTTCGCCGTCAGGAATTCATTCTGCGGATTCCCCTCCAGCGACCCACCCACGATCACCCCGTCCTGTACTCGCCAAACCTTCGTCTTTTCGCCCTCCCAGCCATTGAGCGTCTTGCCATCAAATAGAGACACCGGTTCAGCGGCGGAAACCAGCAGGGGAAATAGGGCGAGCAGGGGGAGGATGCGCATGGTCGGAAAAAAGGTCGGGGCGGATCAAACGCGGCTTTGCGCCCGATGCATGCGCAAAGTTTCTGCAAACATCCCCGGCGAACGTATGTTCTTCTACCCAACCATGCGCCTGCTCGCCTTCCTTTTCCTCTCCACCGCCGTCTTTGCCCAGACCGAGGCGGATTTCATCACGGCCCCCCGCCAGCTCACCTTCGAGGGCAAACGCTCGGGGGAGGGCTACTTCTCCGCCGATGGCAAGAAGATGATTTTCCAGTCCGAGCGGGAGGAAGGGAACCCGTTTTATCAGATTTACCTGATGGACCTCGAAACCGGCGACCAGGAGCGCATCTCGCCTGGAATGGGAAAGACGACCTGCGCGTGGATTCACCCTGACGGCAAACGCGTCATGTTCGCTTCCACCCACACCGATCCTGACTCGAAAAAGCTGCAAGCCGCTGAGTATGAGGAGCGCAAAAACTCCAAAGTGCGCCGCTACTCGTGGGACTACGACGAGCACTACGATATTTGGGAATACTCGCTGGTGGACAAGTCGCTCAAAAACCTCACCCACACGCGCGGCTACGATGCCGAGGGCGACTACTCGCCGGACGGCAAAAAGATCGTCTTCGCCAGCAACCGCCAGGCTTACGAATCGAAGCTCAGCAAGGAAGACGAGGAACGCCTGAAGATCGACAAACAGTACTTCATGGAAATCTACACCGCCGATGCCGACGGCTCGAACGTGAAGCGCCTCACCAATGCTCCAGGCTACGACGGCGGCCCCTTCTTCAGCGCCGATGGCAAACGCATCTGCTGGCGCCGCTTCACTCCGAAGGGCGATGTGGCCGAAGTCTGGACCATGAACGCCGACGGCAGCGACCAAAAACCCATCACCAAGCTCGGCGCGATGAGTTGGGCACCCTATTTCCACCCCAGCGGTGACTACCTGATCTTCACCACCAACCTCAACGGCTTTGCCAATTTCGAACTCTACATCGTCGATGCCGCAGGCAAGCACGACCCGGTCCGCGTGACCAACACGGATGGCTTCGACGGCCTGCCGGTCTTCTCCCCAGATGGCAAAAAACTCTCCTGGACCAGCGGTCGTGGGGCAGGGGGAGCCTCGCAGATTTATCTCGCGGATTGGAATCACGATCACGCACTCACCGCTCTCGGGCTCAAAACCGATCCTAACGCCGTTGTCACCAAGACTCCCGAACCCGATTTCGCCGCCACCGCCGCTGAAATCCGTCCCGAAGACATGAAGCAGCAGGTCACCTACCTCGCCAGCGATGCCCTCGGCGGCCGCCTCGCCGGCACCGAAGGTGAAAAACTCGCCACCCATTATGTCGCCGACGTTCTCCAAAAAATCGGCCTCGCGCCGTTCGGCGATGACGACACCTACTTCGACAACTTCGACTTCACCGCCGGTGTCGCCCTTGGCGAAGGCAATGAACTAAAGCTCAATGGCATTGAGTCCAAGGTCGATGTCGATTGGAAACCTCTGTCCTTCTCTCAAAACGGCGAGGTGAAAGCCGCAGGCATCGTGTTCGCAGGTTACGGCATCGAAACTCCCGACGAAGCCACCGGCACCGATGGCAAAAAAATTGAAACCTACAGCAGCTACGCCCATCTCGATGTTAAGGACAAATGGGTGCTCGTTTTCCGCTACCTGCCCGAAGGCATCACGCAGGAACGCCGCAACGATCTCAGCCGCTACTCCAGCCTGCGTTACAAAGCACTCACCGCACGCCAGAAAGGCGCGCGCGGGTTGATCGTCGTCAGCGGCCCAAATTCCAAAGTGGTCCAGCAGCTCTCACCCCTCACCTTCGATGCCTCCCTCGCCACCAGCGGCATTGCCGCCATCAGCATCACCGATGCCCTGGGCGACAAGCTGCTCGCCAGCGCAGGCAAGAATCTCAAGGCGCTTCAGGACAAACTCGACAACGGCGATCTCATGGGCGGCATCGACTGCAAGGGCCTCACGCTCTCCGCAAACATCGTCATCCAGCAGGAAAAGAAAAAGGGCCGCAACGTCCTCGGCGTGCTGCCCTACGGCGACAAGCCCGATCCTCACGTCGCTCCGCTTATCGTGTGCGCCCATGTCGATCACCTCGGCAGCAGCGGCGGCTCCAACTCACGCGCCAAGGGCGATGAAGTGAACAAGATCCACCACGGTGCCGATGACAACGCCTCCGGCACCTCCGGCGTTCTCGAAATCGCCCAGTGGCTGGCCGACTTGAAAAAGCAGGGCAAGCTCGCCTTAAAGCGCGACATCATTTTCGCTGCCTGGAGCGGTGAAGAACTCGGCCTGCTCGGCAGCAATCACTTCGTCGAAGCCTACGCCAAGATGATCAAAGGCGATCCCAATGCCAAACTCACCGGCATGTTCGCCGCCTGCCTCAACATGGACATGATCGGTCGCTTTCAGAAGACGCTCGTGCTTCAAGGCCTTGGCAGCAGCTCGCTCTGGGCCAAAGAAATCGAAAAGCGCAACGCCCCCATCGGCCTGGCCATCACCACGCAGAATGATGCCCACCTGCCGACCGACAGCACCGCGTTTTATCTGCGTGGCATCCCCACGCTGAACGCCTTCACCGGCTCCCATGCCGACTACCACATGCCCAGCGATACCGCAGACAAGATCGACTACGTCAACGCCGCCAAGATCGCCAAACTCATGGGACTCATCGCCCGTGGCATCGCCACCACCGATCCCGCACCCGACTACGTCGCCATGGAGGCCCCCAAAAATCAGGGCGTGCGCACCGGCCTCCGCGCCTACCTCGGCACCATCCCCGACTACGCCCAGGGCGACATCAAAGGCGTCAAACTCAGCGGCGTTTCCCCCATCGGCCCTGCCGCCAAAGCGGGCGTCAAAGCCGGCGACATCATCATCAAACTCGGCGGCAAGGAGATCACCAATATCTACGACTACACCTACGTCATGGGCGATCTCAAGATCGGCAAAGAAACCACCATCAGCGTGCAGCGCGAAGGCAAAGCAGTGGAGATGAAGATCACCCCCGGATCGCGCGATTGATCGAGTTGGCTATGGCCTGAACATGAACTCCTTCGTGTTCAGCAGCGCCCACGCCACATCCCCGTCTGTCGCTGCTGTACGCAGGATCGCTGCCCGTTCATTTTCCGTGGGCTTCCTTCCCAGCAGCTCCAGAAACATTCTCTCGGCATCGCCCGCCCTCGTTATCGCTTGCTCCACGAGCTTGTCATTCATCATGAAGCGCACGAGTTCATGCGAGATTGGCGTCCGGCTTTCGTCCGTCCATTCGCGCGTGCCACGGCCCAGCATGCACAGAGGGTGTTCGGGCAGCGGCACTTGAGGCAGTTGGGTGTCAGATTCAGCGCTGAGTGTTTTCCAGATCACCTCGGAAGGCAGTCGGCGGATCTGCGGCGCCGGCGCGAGGTAGCAGTCTCTCCACTTGAAGTTGTAGTCGATGCCGGACCGGCTGTAAGCCTCAGTGCGAGCCAGGATACGCTGGAATTCCCCGATGCGCCCACCGCAACGCAGGAATTCCTCCATGAGCAGCTTGGTGGCTTGTGAAAAATCATCGGGCCGATTCATCTCTAATCCAAACCAACTGGCGGCACCGCGAGGCGATCCGTGGAAGCAGCTCCGATGGAGGTGATAGGGAATCTGCGCGCCTTTGATGCCGTGCCAGGGCGGTGCAGGGTCCACTCCGCCCACGGTGACGTCCACCTCTTGTCCAGGCATGCCAAACAGGCCGCTCCACACTCGGAGTGCCGCCACCAAGGCGAAGCGCTTGCTCGTATCCTCCTCGGTGATCGACTGCACCACCTGCATGAGTTTGTCCTGATCGTCGCGGATGCGCGGCCAGTAGTTGCGAGAATAGTGCAGTGTATCGGCATGGATCACTTCACCGGGTTTGCCGTCGGGGTATTTGTAGTCGAGAGGCAGGTGCATCTCCTTCTGCCCTGTGAAGCAGGCGGCGAAGGCATAGCAACCATGCTCGGTGTAGTCGTTGAAAGGGTGGTCGTGGCACATGGCACAGTAGAGGTCTTCGCCCAGCACCGTGTAGGCCGTCTCCACGGTGGTCCGCATGACGTTGCCTCGATCAACCGAAGGCTTGAGCCAACTGCCGATCATGGCGGCGACGATTTCAGCATAGGGACGGTCTTCCACTGTCGCCTGCCGCAGCCAACGGATCGTTTTGTAGTCGTCGTCGGTCACACGAAATGCCTCTGCGAGCATGCGTAAGCGCACTTCGGCACCACCGGGTTCGCGAGTGAGGGCGTCTGTGAGTCTGGCGCGTTTGCCGGGGGATGAGTCCGCGAGAAACTCACGCACTTCATCGGGTCTCGGCAGCCTTCCCGCGAGATCGATGCAGGCACGCCGCAGGAAGGTGGTATCGTCAGCCATGTCCGGTAGGGCAGGCAAGGCAGGTGTGTGCCGAAAGCTCAAGCGTTTTTCAGCAATGAGCCGGTAATCATGCATCAGCGCCGCATCCAGATGATCCGCAGCTTGCTGGATCGGATCATTGGTCCCCGAAGGTGAAACGGTCTGCTTGGCTCCCTTCTCAGGAGTACATGACAGCAGGAGGACGCAGGGCAGCAGGAAACGTTTCATGCTGGCTGCAACGGCCCACTGCGCTGCTTCTTAGAGTGCGGCTCCGCACTTCTCACCGCCGGAACATGAACTCAGTTGTGTTCAGCAATGCCCAGTTGAAGTCCTGGGTTGCTGTTTGGGGCGATTCCTTTTGATGTAGCTGCGCAACCGCCTGTTCATGAGTGTTGGGATATCTGCCCAGGATGCCAAGGAATAAGTCTTCGGTAGAACGGCTCGCCGCCATTGCTATCGTGGTTTTTTCCATATCCTGGCTGTTCATCATGAAGCGCACGATTTCATGTGAGATAGGTGTCGTACTCTCATCCGACCATTCACGTGTGCCACGCCCCAGCATCCGCAGGGGATGTTCCATGGGGGGCACAGGTGGTAGCTGGGCGCTTTTTTCTGCGGAAAGAACATCCCAGATGATTTCAGCAGGCAGACGCCGGATCAGGGGTGCAGGAATTAGATTTCCAATATACCACTGTCTTGCGCGATTGAAGGCGGCGCGATTGTAAGCGCCCGTACGGGCAAGGACGCGCTGAAACACGCCGATACGGCAGCCGCACCGTCGAAATTCTGCGCTCAAATCATGGAATACTTGGGGAGCCGGCCTCTCGGGAGAATCCAGTCCAAGCCAGAACACAGGGTTGGGATGTTGAGCACCGTCGCAACCCCTGTAGGTAAAGCTCATGATCTCGTTCACCACTTTCCAGGAAGGAGCGGGGTCGATGCCGCCGATCGTTTTATCTTGTTCAATTCCCGGCATCCCAAAAAGGCTACTCCACACGCGCAAGGCTGCGACCCTTGCAAAACGGTGGCTGCTCTCAGTAGTGATCCACTTGGCCACCTGCGCACGCGGGTCCATGTTGCGCTTGATCGCCGGAGGCGGTTCACGGGTTGTCAGTCGCAGCAGTTCTGGTTTCACCAGATCTCCCGGCTTGCCATGTCCTTGATGGTAGTAGCGGGGAAGACTCAGGGCCGGGTTTCCCGGTGCAATAAAGCAGGCGGCAAACTCATAATACTGCTTTTGCGTGTAGGCGTTATAGGGGTGGTTATGGCAGAGCGCGCAGTTCAAATCCTCACCCAGCACGGCAGCGGCCACTTCATTGGCAGTATGAAACGCGTTTTCTTCGTCACGTCGGCCAAGATGACCTTCGCTGATAAGACTGGAGATGATTTGGTCAAATGGGCGATCCTCTTCGGCTGCCTTGAGTAACCACGCAGCATAAGCGTCATTCTCTTTGACGCGGAATGCTTCTGAGAGCATGCGGAAGCGCACCTGCACGGCCCCAGGTTCCTGTACCAGTGCGTCGGCGAGTCTTGCTCGCTTGTCGGGCGTCTGATCTGCCAGGAACTTGCGCACTTCGTCAGCGGCAGGCAGCCTTCCGGCGATGTCGATGCAAGCACGGCGCAAAAACACGGAATCATCTGCGACAGCAAGATCGATCTCTGGAGGCAGTGAGTTGGTGTGCTTACGCTGTTGTTCCAAAGCCTTCAGATGATCGCGGGCGAGTGCGTCGTCGATCCGCGTTGCCATCAGTTCTGGCGTGTCTGCGAGGGCTGATGCAGTGACGGCAAGGCAGCAGAGCAGATGTTTCATGCCGCTAGGAACGTCCGGGCTTGCAAGTTCTTAGAGTTCGTCCTGTCGTGCAAGCTTGCGCTATGGCACCACCACGCTAACCATCCCGGCCCATGAAAATCCTCGTTACTGGCAAAGGCGGACGTGAACACGCGCTCATTACCGCACTCAGCGAATCGCCCCAAAAGCATGAACTCTTCGTCTATCCCGGCAGCGATGCCATCGCCACGCTGGCGACGCGGGTGGACGTGGCCGGATTGCCCGAACTGATCGCTTGGATGACTCAGAACGGCATCGACCTCTGCGTGGCAGGCGAGGAGTCTTGGCTGGTGAAAGATCGCGGCCTGTCCAACCTCTGCGCCGAGGCCGGCATCCCATGCTGGGGACCACGCAAGGAGATCGCGCAACTCGAAGCATCCAAGACCTTCGCCAAAAAATTCCTCCAGCGCCACGGCATCCCCACCGCCGATTTCACCATCTGCACCAATGCGGCGGAAGCTAAGGCCGCACTGTCCGAAATGCCGATTGTGCTGAAGTTCGACGGCCTTGCCGCTGGCAAAGGCGTCGCTGTCTGCACCTCCAAAGAAGAGGCCGAAGCCTTCGTGGATGACGTCATGGAAAAGCGCTGCTTCGGCGCAGGCGATCTGCTGGTCGAAAAATGCCTCACCGGCCCCGAAATCTCAGTCTTCGCTTCCGTGTGCGATGACAAATACCAAATCCTCATGCCCGCGCGTGACTACAAGCGCATCCGCGACAACGACCAGGGTCCCAACACCGGCGGCATGGGCGCAGTGGCTTCGCTAGAACTCGCAGCCCCCGACCTCATGCAGCGCATCGAGCGCGAGATCGTGCAGCCCACGGTGCTGGGCATCTTGAAAGACGGCCTGAAATATCGCGGCTTCCTCTACTTCGGCCTCATGCTCACTCCCACCGGCCCGCAGGTGATCGAGTACAACTGCCGCTTCGGCGATCCCGAAGCCGAAGCCGTCCTGCCGATGCTACGCGGTGATTTCGCTACCTACGCGCTCGAAGCGGCCAAAGGAAATCTGCAGCCGGACTTGATTCAATTCGCCCCCGGCTGGAGCATCTGCCTCATCAGCGCCAGTGCCGGTTATCCCGCCTCATCGCACAGCGGCGATGTCATCTCTGGCCTGGAAGCCGTGAGCGGCGCGCGCGTCTACCACTGCGGCACGAAGCGAAACACGGCTGGCCAGTTTGAAACCAACGGGGGCCGCGTGCTCGCCGTGGTGGCCCAGGGCGCGACGCGCGTCGAAGCACGCGACAAGGCCTATGCCGAAAGCGCAAAGATCACATTTGATGGCTTGCAGCGGCGCTCGGATATTGGGACAATGCACTTCGAATGAATTCAGGAAAAATCGCCCGATCTTTGATCCTGTGGCTGAGCTTAGGGCTCGCCACGGCAGGTCGGGCAGATTTTCCACCGCTGGCGCTCAAAGCAGTGAGCCTACAGCAAATTGTCGCACCCACAGACATCGCGAATGCTGGGGATGGTTCGGGGCGGTTGTTTGTCTGTGACCAATCGGGAATCGTTTATGTCATTAAAGATGGCATGCTCCTCCCCCAGCCATTCCTGGATCTGCGCTCCAAATTGGTGCCCAAGGTTCCCACCTCCTACCTCTTTCCATTGAGCACCAGCTATGAAGAGCGCGGCCTGCTGGGCATCGTCTTTCACCCGAACTTCAACCAGCGCGACGGTCAGGGCCAGCCACTCGCTGGCTTCGGCAAGTTCTACCTCTTTTACAGCGCGCCTTCTCCAAATGTGGCCAGCGGCACCAGTCCGGTGAACTGCCGCAGCACCATCTCCGAGTTTGCAGTTTCCACCACGAATCCGAATACGGCGGACATCAATTCCGAGCGCGTGCTACTGGCGTATGACAAGCCTCAGTCGAACCACAATGGCGGCCAGTTGCATTTTGGGCCAGATGGACTTCTCTACATCAGTGTGGGTGACGGTGGCGGCCAGCATGACAATCAATACGGACACACCGGCGGCAGCGGCACCACTTCACCGGGACCCTCAGGTGTACTGGGCAATGCACAGGACAAAACGGTGCTGCTGGGGAAAATGCTGCGCATCGATCCAATGGGAAACAACGGTCCCGGCGGCCAGTATGGCATTCCGCCGACCAATCCCTTCGTCGGAGCGGGCGGCGGCGTGCGCGAGGAGATCTATGCGTATGGTCTGCGCAATCCCTGGCGCTTCTCCTTTGACGATGGGCCGGGTGGAAGTGGCAAAATATTCGAGGCCGATGTGGGGCAGGACAAAGTGGAGGAACTCAACATCATCACTCCTGGTGGCAACTTCGGCTGGCGCGTCATGGAGGGCACCTTCACCCACGATGCCACGGCACCGAATACCGGTCTGCCGCTGATCTCGCCGATCGCCGAGTATGCTCACATCGGTGTCACGATTGGTGTCCCTGCGCTGCCGCAGATTGGCGCTTCCATCATCGGTGGTTTCGTCTATCGCGGCACCGCGATTTCTGCGTTGCAGGGCAAGTATGTCTTCGGTGATTACAGCCAGTCCATCGCCTCCTCCAATGGTACTCTTCTTGGCGTGGAGGAGACACCCACAGGTTCTGGCAACTGGACCTTCAGTACTCTGGTGATCGCTGGCGGCAATCCACTCACGACACGCATTTGCGCTTTCGGGCGTGATGAGGCGGGAGAGCTTTATGTGGCGACTAAAGTCACACGCGGCCCTTTTGAACTCGATAGCAACAGCATGCCGACGGGTGGGATTTACAAGCTCGTCCAGGCGCAGGTGTCCACCACCACCATGACTCCGGCGCATGACAATTCCATTTACTCGGACTTTCCCAACAACAGCAACGCCCTGGGCGACCTTTACTCCGGGGAAAACGCCAATGGAGCACCACGTCGTGCCTTGTTATCTTTTGACCTTACCACCGGGCTGCCCGTCGGAGCACTGGTCACCTCGGCGTCACTGACGCTGAATTTGAAAAATGCGGCAAACAACACGGGCCACCCGAACGCCACCATGTCGCTCTATCCTTTGACCACGAGCTGGGGCGAGGCCTCCTCTTCGGCTGGCAGCTTCGGCGGTTCAGGCACGGCGGCGACAACCGGTGATGCAACCTGGAACGCACGTTTTTATGACGCCTCGAATCCCACCAACTGGACCACCGCTGGTGGCGTTTTCAGTGCGACGGCATCTGCCACCACTCTCGTAGGCACCACCTTGGGGGCTTACACCTGGACTTCGCGGCAGATGGGTGCGGACGTGCAGAGCTGGTTCGCTGCGCCAGCGAACAACTACGGCTGGATTCTGGTAGGAGATGAAAGCGCCAACTCCACGGCCCGAGTCTTCAATAGCCGCGAAGGCAGCACCTCTGTGCAGCCGAAGCTGGTCATCAGCTACAATCCGGTGGCACCTGCCCTAAGTCGGCGTGACACTTGGCTGCGGCAGTATTACCCGACACCAGGAACCTATGTGGACGACAATGCAGACCCGGACGGCGACGGCATCTCGAATGCATTTGAGTACGCCTTCGCGTTCTCCCCGCTCAGCGCCAACGCTCCCGGTTCTGGCATGCAGACGACTGCCGCCACATCTGGTAGCGCCACGACATTCTCCATCACCTTCCGCCGTGATCCGCGTGCGACCGACCTCACCTACCAGATGCAGACCAGCGCTGATCTGTCGGTATGGAACACCATCACGCAGAGCGCAGCGGGTGCCGTGCCTTCGGGGACCGGATTTGTGTCTGAATCTGACGCGCCTGGCGAGTCCCCGGTGAAGAATGTGAACGTCACTGAATCCTTGAACGGCAACACGCGCCGTTTCGCCCGACTCCTGCTCATCCGTGTCACACAATGACGGGGATTCCACATTGATCGAGACTTTGACTGCATTACTCTTTCTCCGTGTCGAATGCCGCGCTCCACATGAATTCCATCCTGACACGCCTCGCATGGTCTGGCGTTTTGATGATCATGTTGCAGGCACTGCCAGCATTCAGCGCCAGCTTTGTCACCACGTCGGTGGCGGACACGTCCATCTACCAAAACCATCCTGACAACAATCTGGGCGGCACGACCCTGGTCTCGGGCACCAATCAGCAGTTTTCCAACTCGCGCGCCTTGTTTCGTTTCGACCTCAGCTCGTTGCCGGCGAATGCCGTTGTCACGTCCGTCCAGGTCTCGCTTTACGTCACTCGCCAGCCTGATCCAGACCAGCACGGCGGTCCGGTGAATTCCGACTTCAGCCTCTATCGTGCACTGCAAAACTGGACCGAAGGCACCGGCGGTGCAGTGACTGGCTCTCCCGCCGCCACGGGGGACACCACATGGAATGATTTACACTACAATACAGTGGCAGGCGCGAACTGGTCCACCCCTGGGGGCCAAATCGGCACGGACTTTGCCAACGTTCCCAGCGCCACAACCTCCATTGGCAATGTGGGCCTCTATCTCTGGGGCTCATCACCTGGCTTGGTAGCCGACGTGCAATCGTGGCTCAGTTCTCCCTCCACGAACTATGGCTTCGCACTCATTAGCGAGAGCGAGAACGTAGCAGGCTCGGCGCGGCGTTTTGCTTCACGCGAACAGCCGGGCGGCGGCATCCCGGCACCCACGCTGACCGTGACGTATCAATCGGCTCCCGAACCTCAAAAGCACCTGCTGATACTCGTCGGTTTATGTGCCGCAATCACCCGTCGCCGTTCTTCCAGACGCCTCAGCGCGTAAATACATCATCACTGGTCCACATGCGCCGGTCGGAGCCAGCAGAGCGGATCTCCATGCTGTTGCGGGAGAGTTGATGGAAGAAGTAAGGTGTGCCCCACCGGTCCACCAGCTCGCCGCTGCTGTTGCGTGGCAGTTCATCGGGCAGAATTTTGGCATGCTTCAGGTTGTCCCCCGCAAGAGCCCGTACAATCTCGGCATTGGAGCCGATGGGGTTGTCTCCAGCGATGGTGCGGTAATCCCGCAGCAGACGCGTGATGCGCTGGAGATCAGCGGCGGCCTCATTTTCGACACCCACATCAGGCTGTGGCGGCAAAGTGCTTTTGGTTTGAGGTGGAGCTACAACCACTGCAGGCTTGGTAGCTGGCGGCACCGGCACCTTGCTGGCAGGTTCTTTGTCCGAACGCGTTAGCATCCAGAGGGCCGCAGCCAACATCAGCAACAAACCAATGGTCCAAAACACATGCTTTCGGCTCATGGACTGAAAAGGTAACTCAAACTGGTTGCTTCAGATGAATCCAAGATTGGAGGAAGAGAAGCGACCAAGGTTGGGGAAAATGGTGCCGATATTCGAGGAATCCACACCGAACCATGACGCCAGCGTGGCGGAGTATTGATCGACTGACGTGGTGGGAATCCAGCGGCCAATGCCGGTGTCATCCGGTCCGTTAACCGCGAGAGTTGGGAACTTGCCATAGGTGGCTCCGCCTTTAACTGCACCACCGACGACGAGATGATGCCCGCCCCAGCCATGATCGCTGCCAGAGCCGTTGGTGGGGAAAGTGCGGGCGAAGTCGCTCGCCGTGAAGGCGGTGACAGAACTCTTGAGGTTGGAGCCGCTGCCGCGCAGGGTGTCGATGTCCTGCAATGACAGAATGAGGGCATTGAGCGTCTGGCTCAGCTCAGCCAGGAGATTGGCCTGACCACCAATGACGACGTTCGCGTTGTTGGTGGTACTTTGGCCTGCATTATTGGTCTGGTTCGTGTGGGTGTCATAACCACCCACCGAAATGACGAAAACCTGCCGCTTCATGCCTAGACCGCCGTTTGCGACGGTCTTGCTGCCCAGTTCAATGAGTCGCACCACGATCTTCATCTGCGACATGAGCGAGGAGGAGAAGGTGGAGCCGCCATTCGGAGTGGTGACAGTGGTGGGAAAGCGGCTGAACCATGCCGGATTGCTGGGCGTGGTCTGCGCAGTGAGCGCCGTGCTGAGGATGGTTGCCTCGCTGATGGCGTGGTCGAGCACGCCTGCATAGGCCTTGGTCTGCAGGTCGGCTGAGAGCTTGTCGGCATTCAGGATGGACTGCAGTGCGGTCTGCCTGGCTCCGCTGACGCTACTGAGCTGCACCGCACCGCTGGTGGTGATGGCGTACTGCGGCGCGTAGTTTTGCGTGCCCACTTCAAAGATGTTTGAACCCGCCACGGTCACCGCCATCGACACCTGGCCACCCGAGTTCACATCGGGCGGAGAAGAGAAAAGGTCTGCGAGCCGACCGGCCCAGCCACTGACGGATGGCTGATCCGGCAGCGAGGTCTGCCACTGCGTCTGCTGGTCGCTATGCGAGAAAAGCTGCGGCGGCTGCGGCACGGATTTACCGGTGTACTGCGCCTTGGTGAGTGGAAAGCTGAGCGTGCCCATGTTGAATACGGGCGCGACAAGGCCGTTGTTAAAATGGGTGGCGAGGTCTGCCATCGCCGGGTGGAAGCCATAGGTGCGTCCGTCGCTCGCGGGGTAGCCCGTCGTGCCATTGCGTGAAGCGAGCGCCAGGGCCGTGGCCCCACTACCGTCAGTGTTGGGAAGGGCCAGGGGCGCTCCCCGCCCCGCGCTGTAATTGGCCCAGTCCGCCGCTGTGGTTGGGATGATCAGGTTGTTGGAATCGTTCCCTCCGTTGAGGAAGACACAGATCAGCGCTTTGTAGTCAGAAAATGAACCGGCAGCCATCGCCGAACTCATGAGCTTGAGGTCGCGGAGCGAATTGCCCAGCGCGCCAAGACCGATGGCGGCCGGAATGTAGCGCTGCAAAAACCGGCGGCGTGGAATGAATGGGGCGTGTAGCGGCTTGTTCATACGGGTTACTTCTGAATCGCGTATTCGGCGGAGGTGACAATGAGATGGATGACGGCGCGTACCCGGTCACGCATCTGGGTCGTGGTGGGGTTTCCGGTGGTATAAGTGAAGTTGGTGGTGTTCACGTAATTGATGATCGCAGTGCGCGCGGATGAGTTCAAACTGCCGCCGATAAGGCGTGTGGCGAGTGTGTCCACCAGGGTGGGAATGGCGGCGTCACTGGTCTGCGCCGCCGTCATGTAGGGGCTGATGTCCATGGGGATCGAGCCACCGCCGCTGCGGAAGCTCTGGAAGCCATAGGTGTTGCCCCCGCTGAGGAATCCGCCCGTCACCGTGTTGGTGAGGTTCATCGTGTTGGAATCATTGGTGAGCTGGAATTCAGGCGTCGTCATGCCCGCCTTCGCCATGGCTCCAGGATAAAGATAGCCTGGGTAGAAAAAGTTGAAGACTGTCGTGGAGTCGAGCGGTGTCTGCGTCAGGTCATCCTGGCTGTAGCCCATGTTCCAGGTGCCAAGCTCGACGGTGCAGGTGCCGGAGCGTGTCCACGGAGTGATGGACAGCGGATAAACCGCCTGGCCGGTGGTGCTTTGCGAGCCACTTGTCACTGCAGGAGTCGTGGTGACGGTGAACTGATTGGGCATGGGCACGCTGGCCACGGTGTACACCTGGCTTGGCGCGGCTGTGGGGCTGTTGCCCACGAGAATGTCGATCCAAACCGAATCCCCCACCTTGAGATTGTGATTGCCGTTGGTTTGCAGGCTGATGGTCGAAACATTGCCGACGTTGGTGATGTTATAACCACCCGTGAAGCGCGGGATGTACGCCGTGCCGCTGCTGGTGGCGGGCGGGCTGCCTGTCAGTGTGATGTTGAAGGTGTTCGTGGTGGCTGAGGTGATCGTGTAAACGCCATCGTATGTGCCCCCCGCCAACGTCCCGTTGAAAAACTTCACGTAAAGCTGGTGTCCGGCAAAGTAGCCGGACGCAGTGATAGTCACGGTATTGGTCACACCGTTGTAGCTCGGCGTGCTCATGCCCGTGGTGCCCACAGTGAAGTTGTTGGGCAAGAGGGCGTTGCCGGAAGGATTGCCATTCACACTGTTGGCACCAATGTTGACCGTGAAACTGGTCGTGGTTGCGCTGGTCACCGCATAGGACTGCACATTGCTGTAGGGCGTGGTGGTACCGAGCGTTCCAGAAGTGAACTGCATCGTCACGTTGTCGCCTGTTTGAAAGCCGGGCGCATTCACCGTCACGACACCCGTGGAACTGATGGTGCTGTAGCTCGGTGTGATATTCCCGACGCTGTATCCACCCACGCTCGGCAGGTTGGTTGTGGATGCTCCGGCATCGACAAAGGTGTCGAGCTGGATGGTGTCGCCATTGGTCAGCTTGTGTGCGGTCGGGGTGGTGATGAGAATCTGCTGGTAAGCGAGCTGGCGGTAGCTAGAGCTGGCGATTCCAGAAGCAGCGAAGGTTCGCGCCGGGCCGGTGAGGCGCAGCAACGGCTCGCGTTGCTTGCCAAAGCCCACATCGGCTGCGGCGATGGTGCTGCGTGCCTCGTAGTCGAGTAGGATGGCTCGCACCACTTCCTTCAAGTCGCCACGCACACCGGTGGCCACGCCATCAACGTTGCGTTCACCGTTGAATGCCTTGACCACGCGCTGGACATAGTCGGGCTTGGGATTGCTGGTAACAAGGCGCTGGATGAGCTGGCGGCAGATGTAAGGTCCGGTGGCAGCGTTGTTGATGATGCTGTCGAGCGCTGTCTCAAGATCCCGCAGTCCATTGAGGTCATAGGAATTCGTGATCGTGGTGGAAACCAGATTGCCGGCTCCGAGCACAGGGTCTGTGGATTGAATGGTGACCGGATTTGGATTCGGATCATGCGTGGTATCATTCACAAAGGTGACGACGGCCGGAGGGATGACCACATTGTCCAGCAACACTTTGCTGCCCAGTTCATGATGCGCGGACACCAGCACCATGGGATCGAGATAATTGGAACCCGGAAAGAAGTTGGTCGGCAGCCTGCCACCGCTGAGGGACTGGCCCCAGGTCCAGCCGGTGAAGACACGCGCCATGCCAGTGATGACAGTTTGATCATAGGTCGGCACCGCATTGGCATTCGAGTCGAGCACCAGAGAGCCGTCCGGCCACAGGCGGTAAAGACCGACAGAGAAAAGCTGCATGATTTCACGCGCGTAGTTTTCATTGGGATGAATCCCCGTCGAATTATTGCCCACGTCATTGCCCAGCATATCCAGATAAATACCCATCGCAGGAGTGAGCGTGACCTGCTTGATGATGTCCCGGTAGTTGCCAAAGCAGTAATCCAGAAGGTTGTCATAGTAGTCGCCCAAAATGCGACCATTGTTGTTGAGTGGGCCGGTGTCAGATGTGACGAGAATTTCACTCAAGGCGAAGGCGACACGTTGGCGCAGTTGATCCGGCGCGGTCACGGAGTTCTTCCACCAGGAGTTGAAGAAGAGCGTGCTGGGGTACGGGTTCTGTGGGTCGTTGCTGAGATTGGCGAGGATGTAGGGAACGTTGTGCGTGGCCGAAACGGTGAACTGGTTTTCAATCCAGCTCCGGTAGCCGCTCGCCTTCACACTGGTGACATCCGTTGGTGCAGGGCCAAACGTAGCCTGCGTGAGAAAACGCGCGGCCCCGGCGTCCGTCGTATGGTCGTCCGCATAGGTTGGGTAGCTCGGCGGCGCAGGCTGGGTTTGTGAGCCCGTAACAGCTCCGAAGGTGCCGGTGAGTTCACCGCCGGTATTGTTCACGGTGGCAATGCTGAGAAAAACAGTTCCATTGCTTAGCGAGGTGAGATCGGAAGCCTGCATGTTCCAGGTGTAGCCACCATCCGATGTTCGCTGCGTGGGGTAGTTGCGGTCCTGGGCGTCTAAATCAAACAGCAGCACCGGATTGGCACCGTTTTGTGCATAGATGCGGCGGGAAACACAGCCGGACGTCAGTCCCGAGTAGTTCAGATGCACCACCGCAGTGGAACCATTGACGCGCATGAACGCGCTGCCGGTGCCGGTGATGTTTGTAAGCCCGGCTGCACCCTGGAGGTTGGTGAGGTGCAAGGTTCCTGGCACAGCAGTGGTGGGTGGATTGTCCCATGGCGAGAGCACGAAGCCGGGCATCACCCCTCCCGTCGCGGCCGCTGCAGGGCCGCTGCCGTTGGCGATCGCTGCGGAGTTTCCGGTGGGATCCAGAAACCATCCAACTGAGAGATTGTTGTTCGTACCGCTGGCACCCGTGTTATGCAGCACCTCGATATAATACTGTTGGCCGGCGGTGAGTAAGAGCCAGCCGGATTTTTGACTGGTTGCCGTGTTCCAGGTGCGCGTGGCGGTTCCGGTTGGACCGGTCACGTAAGCCCGGCGCACTTTGCAGACCGGCTCTCTACTGTTGGAAATCCACAACTCAGCAGCGTTGGAGGCTGATAGCCAGAAGTAGTAGTTCCCGGTCGTGGTCGGCGTGAAATAGCCGCGCAGCCTTTCCCCCGTGTTGGCACCATAGGTCGTCGTATTGTCCTCGGCGCTTGTGACGGTGTCGCTGCTTGTTGGCGCGGTAGTCCAGGGCACATCGCTGAGCGCCGCACTCGCAACTCCAGTTGTCCAGAGTTCACGGGTGAACTGACCGCCGCTGTTCAGCACTTGCACTGTGATCACGGTGCTGGTGCTGCCGACACCGTTCGAGGCATAAACCGTGAATTGGTAGGTGCCAGCCTGAGTCGGGGTGCCGCTGAGCACGCCATTGCTGAGTGTGAGCCAAGATGGTAGGCCGCTGGTGGTGAATGTCCCTGCGCCATTGCTCGCGGTCAGCGTCAAACTGAAGGCTGAGGTTGCATTCAGCATGGTGACGACATTCGTTGGGCTGGTGATCGCGGGCGGCCCGGCTGCCGGACTCCCCGTAAGTGGCGTCAGGCCGGACATCGTCGGAAACAAGCGTGCCGTGGGGATGGCCTGCTTTGATTGACTTGGGCTATACCAGGATAGCGTTGCTCCTGCAGCGCTCGTGAATTCGCAGGTCTCCAGCTTGATGTCATAAAGCACGCCTGCCTGTAAGGCGATGGTTGCGTAGCGGTCGGCACCGGAGTAAACTGGCCAGTCAATCGCCAAGTTGGTGCTGTCAATCGAGCAGCTTCCCGTGCCTGAGGCAGGGAGGCCTGTGCCAGTGAGTCCGACCGTGAAGCTCACCCCTGGAGTCACCGCAGTGACGGCATAAGGCAGTGAGATGTTGTAGCTCGTACTGAGATTGCCAGTGGTGAATTTCAGTGGAATTACATCGCCCACATTCACGGCGGCGCTGGTGTAGGGCAGCACAATGGTGCCATTCGTGGATGAGATCTGCGTGTAGGTATAGGTGACGCTAGGCCCGTCATTCGTGAGACGTCTCAGTGTCATGGGTTGGCCATTGATCCACAATTTGGCCGTATCATCTGCGTTTACGACGATCGTATAGGTCTCGCTGTACTGCGGCAGCATCTGTCCGGTCCAGCGGCAGCAGAAGTAGTTGTGGAAGATCGACGGATCAGGAGACCCCGTACCCCAGTCACCGTTGTTGCCATTGGTGATGGCGCTGTCCGTCTGCGTTCCCGCCGCAGGGGCGGTCAGCGTCGAATTGGCGTAGTAGGTGCCGATCCAGCCCGCTGTGCTGGCAGTGTTATTGGTGTAAACATTCGTGCTGGGAATGTTCGCGAAAGTGCCGCCATTAATCTGCCATTGGAATTTGCACTTCGCGCTCCCCGTTGTTTGCGCAAACTCGACTCGCATGTGGTAGCGGTTTGCCGGAGCCGCAGGAATGGCCAGAGTGAATTGTCCGCTTTGTTTGAAGGCTCCCGTCGCCGCCGTGTCCCAGCCATTTTCCAAGATCTGTACCAGCCCGCCGCCAGTGTCCAGAAACACCCTCGCTTTGTCATCCGCATCAAGTTGGAACACATAAGCACCGGCGGTCGAGGGAGAAAGGTAGCCCTCCCAAGCCACAGAATAATTGGTCGCCGCGACCAGATTGGTGCCGTTGGGCGATCCATACTGCCAGCTAAAAGCGACCGTTGGTTCCAGCCGAGTCACCACTGGTGGATTCAGCAGGCATGCAGCGCTGCCAGTTTGTGTGCCCGGCAAACCAGTGCCCGTAATCGACACCGTGATCGTCTGTCCAGAGACGGCGGTGATAGTCTTGATGCCATCATAAGTGCCACCAGCGAGACTCCCGCCGGAGAAGGTCATGTTCACACGGTTGTTGGGATAAGTCGTCGAAAAACCCGTCGTGCCCGTGTAAGTGATCACCGCAGTGCCGCTCGTACTCGACTGGTTGGTATAAGTGTAGGTCGCAGCATAGCCGCCGAAGTTCACATTGCTGCCGTAGGTCCCACTCGCTCCGACGAAATACGTGCCCGTGAGTCCGGTGCCAGTGGGGTTGGCAGCGGGGTTGATCGTCACACTCGCGCTGGTCGCAGATGAGTTCAGTGAGAAATTTCCCAAAGCCCCAACTGAGCCAGGAGCCCCCGCCGTCAATGTCACTGCACAACTCGTCAGTCGGCTCGCGTTGTAGCGCGGCGTGATCTTGATGTCCACGGAGTTGACTCTGGCAGGGAAAGTCACCGCTGAAGGAAGTGTGGCATAATCAGTCCCCTCCACGGCCGATCCAGACTTGCTGAGCGGCACGGTGATCGGCATCAGGAGATTGTACCCGGAGCGGCTCACCGTGATCAGTCCCAGATCCCCCGCAATCGTGACAGCATCGGGCGGCTGCGTGGTCGAGGCATCCTTCGCGATCACACTGACCACGTTTTGGGATTGTAGGCTCGTCGCGAGCAGTGTGTGGTCATAGCTGGACTGCGAACTAATGGGGACACTCGTAGTGTAGCCGAGGTAGTTTTTGGCCCAGTCACTCACCTGGTCGTTCGCTGAGTCCACATCCTGCACCATCACTCGATAAAAGCTGCTCATGCCGGACTTGGGGGCACTCATCGTCAGCGTCGCACCAGTACCGGTTACCTGCACGTTGGGAGTCAAAGCTGCCCAACTCGTGCTCACGAGACTGCTGGAAGACTGCAAGACATAAAGCTTGCCGATCTGCGACGGGAAAGTCACGGTCACCGTCGTCGGGTTGGTGGTCGTCGAGGCGACCTTCAGCGTGGAGCCTGCCTGGAAAGGGTTGGTCCCTGCGACGAGTTCAGACCCATTGCTGATGCCATCACCGTCATCATCACGCGCCAGCCATGCGGAATCGTTGATCTGTACATCAGTCACTCCATACACGGACTTCCAAACCGCCTTGGTGACGTTGGTGTCAGGCGTCCCCCACACCTGTTCGCTGGTTGCGCTAAAGAGGCACGCGGCTAGGAGCAGGGCAAAAAAAGGGCCGCGACGAATAAAAAGGGTGAACGATGACATAACGGTCAAAAATTCGATACTGGGTGGCTGTGTCTCGAAATCCTGGCACAGGAATTCGAAGGCTGGACAACAGTGGTTGTGAAGTCTTCGGACAATAAAATAAACCTGCAGCCAAAAGTCGAGCCTATATTTTATAGCTTTACGGTTGAGGCGAAATCTCAGGCACTTACATCTTCGCCAGCCTCTCCTCGCTCTCCAGATGTCCGGCCCAGCCAAAGTGGCAGCGAAACTCAAAGCAGTTCTTCATCTTCTCAAAGGGACCGGTCCATTCGGGCTTGTTAGAAGCAACCGTAATGTCGGCAGGCGCGAATCCAGTGATGGGCAGCCGCTGGATGGCGAAAGCGTCGTTAAGAAGGCGCGTCTTTTTCCAATTGAGGCCCATGAGCTGGGCGCTCACGCAATCAACCGCTACGGGATGAGTGCCCGCCAGAATGACGCCGCTGGCCACGGGGTCACACGACATGGGACCATCGCCGTCGCCGCCGATGATGCCATCCACGATGGTCAGGTAGCGCAGCGGTTTCTCACGCCGCACACCGCGCCCGTCGAAGTAGAAGAAGCATTTGTGCAGATCCAGGATCATGCGCCAGGCCGTGTTGTTGCCATGCCAGTTGCCGGAACGGACGACCTCCTTGGTGTCGCCAAAGACGACGCGGCCGAGCTTCTTCAGCGGCACAAAGAGCTTGGAGAGGAAAAATCGGCCAAAGAGGATCTTTTTGGCAGTTCGCATCAGCGTGCCTTCCAGCGCGCGTTTGGCGGTGGATTCGGCAAATTGATCGCCTCCTTCAGCCGGCGTGCCTTCCGTATGGCGCGGCAGCCAGTTGGTGCGCGGCGTGGTGCCGACGAGGTTTTTCAGCGCGACCGTGAGGCCGACCTTTTTGTGCGTTTTGAGCTTCGGCACATTGATCAGCACGTCGGCATTCATCGGCGTTCGGCAAATGCGGTATTCATGGTGCGGGTCCGTGTGCTGGCGATTGGTCGTGGCAAAATCGAACGAGGCACCGTAGAGCTTGCCGAGGCCAGGATGGCCTAGGAACTCGCTGTCGGCATCCAGATGGATGTCCACCGCACCGGAGGGATCACTGGGCAGTTCACGTTTGGCGATGGTGACGCCGTCGTCGATGGTCCATTCCTCACAGCGCATGTCGAACAGCAGGAAGGCGANNCCTGGNAANTCNTTNGTGAGATCCGTNATGAGATCGTCCAGACGGTGCAGGCGGCGGATAGTCGCAAACGACGAATCACTCTGCGGCGCATCGCAGAGTGTGACGGAGCCGTGGCCTTGCAGTTTTCGCGCCGCCCAGCGCGCCACTTCTCGCACCACGCTGGGATGCGTGATGATGGTGAGCCAACCGTTTTCGTCTTCAGGTTTGCTGGCGTTGTGCTCTTTGACCCAGTTGGGCTTGATGACGACCCGGTCTCCGGGCGCGATGAAGTCAGCGTCCAGTTCGAGCGCGTTGATCGCGGCCTCAATCTGCTGGCGCAGAGCATCAGTATTGTCATAGCTGGCTTGGCCGCTGAAGACGGAGACTTTGGGAGCACCGAACGAAGAAGGGGAGAGCGTGTTCACAGGAATGCGGAATACTTAAGGGCGGCATGTTCCCTTTGCAACGCTGCCGCAGCCCTCGAATCTCCAGCATGAAGTCAATGGTGCGGATCATGCGCGTGCTTTTTCCCCTCGCTCTCGCAGCGGTGGTGGGTGGCATGATCTGGCTGCGCTTTGGAAATGGGCCTGCCCGTACGCCCAAGCCGCTCGATCCGGCCTTCGTCCGACTCACGCCGCTTGAAATGGCCACACTGCCTCTGGCCACTCGCTTTGACATGCCGATGGGGTCTGAGCACGGAGCACTCACCTACAATGCGCGGGCATTTCGCGTGGAACGGCATCTGGGCGATGATTTAAACGGCATCGGCGGCGGAAACTCCGATTTGGGCGATGCCGTTTATGCCGCAGGAGCCGGGCGCGTCGTGTATGCAGGCAGTCCAGGTCCAGGCTGGGGCAAAATGATCCTCATCGCTCATCGCTTGCCCGACGGCGACGAACTCGGTCCAGTGGTGCAAACGATGTATGCTCATCTGGATACGATCCGAGTCCAGTCCGGACAAAAAGTGCAGCGCGGCGACAAGATCGGCACGGTGGGAACGGCTGAAGGTGCCTATTTGGCACATTTGCATTTTGAGGTGCGGCTCGGTCCGTATGTGAACCCAGGCCAAGGATATGCTGACACGCCCTTGAACCGTGTATCCCCCGAGCAGTTCATCCGAGCACATCGGGGTGCTACGGATGAGGCACTCAATCAAGTTCCCTTAAATGAGTGAGATTTGCAAAAAGATAATTTGATGGAAGCCCATTTGAATCCGTCATTCATCCTGTTCCTCACTCTCATGCGTTTGATCTCTGCATTATGCTGTTTGCTGGCCTTGGTGTCATTACCAGGGCAGGCGCAGCCCGTGAAATCCACGCAGTCCGAGATGACCTGTGAAACGCTTTGTGGTGAGCTCTTTGCTTCGATCCGGGCGGCACCTGACAAATTGGTCATGCGGCTGGAGGAAGCCCTGATCATCCATGAATCCTGTGCTGGTGA
>TBL_comb48_EPIDRAFT_1000299_pt1 | contig 39125 bp, 33 predicted proteins | sample TroBogEpilimnion_37_FD_10681 | JGI IMG/M metagenome (IMG submission 10681) | reverse complement strand
CCCCAGGTTTATTGAGCTTAGTCGTTAAGGCAATCATTTCTTGGTATGCAGAATCAGACAGTTGTTCTTTTTTCAGTGCAGCAGAAAGAATACCAACACCTAAGGGCTTACTGAGGATGATGCTATCACCTAGCTTGGCACCGCTATTCCGCTTGAGTTTCTTAGGGTCGACTACGCCAATAGCAACTAATCCATAAATAGGCTCTACCGTATCAATCGAATGACCACCGGCAATCATAATGCCGGCTTCCGCACATACAGACTCGCCACCAGCAGTAATCTGCTGAATCACCTCCAAGGGAAGGACGTTGATTGGCATACCCAATAGCGCCAGGGCAAAAAGAGGCTGCGCACCCATAGCGTAAATATCTGAAATAGCATTTGTTGCAGCAATACGCCCAAATTGATAAGGATCATCAACAATCGGCATAAAGAAATCCGTGGTCGCCACGATCGCCTGATTTTCATTGAGTTGATAAACAGCAGCGTCCTCATTGTTATCAGAACCTGCAAGAAGTGCAGCTGGTATTTGACGAATGGGGGAAGATTTCAAAATATCACTCAAAACACCTGGAGCAATTTTGCAGCCACAGCCCCCACCGTGAGAGAGGGAGGTAAGACGACCGTTATATGTCATATAAAAGAGCTCAATTTAAAAGTAAGAAGATGGATAGGTAAGTATGTGAGCTTACCTAATTTATATTAAACAGGTACGAAAGCCACAAAAAAAGTCGCTGCGGGAAGGTAGGTAAAAATTACGGAATTGGGGACGACGCAGATAGTTGGGGGTAAATGCACTCCAGCCCTTCAAAACCCGATGCTTACCATCAAACCATGGGGCTGAATAATCTTGATAAGGATCCGAACTAAAGCCTTCAAAGGGCATAAAAGTACTGTTAGTCCATTCCCATAAGCTGGAAGGTTGCCAATCAGCATGTGGTGATGCCATCAATAGGCTGAGCTCACTTTCAGTGGGCAGTCGAACGCCCCTCCATAAACAATACTGCTCAGCATTGTGAGCAGAAATATGTCTTACAGGTGAATTTAGCTCTAACTCGCGCCACTGATCAAAAAACCGCTCAAACCAGACATCACCCTCTTTTTTCCAATAAGCAGGTTGTTGTCCTGAGGGAATTGCTCCACTTGCAATCTGAGCCTCTAAAAAATTTAAGTACTCCCCATTACTCACTGCATGGCTAGAAATTGAAAATGGAGGAACCAAAACTTCATGCTGCCATTTTTCATTATCAAAAATGAAACCCGTATGGGCTACTGAGCCCAATTGGAAATAACGCTCGGCAAAATCAATATAACTTGGCTTTAAATCTAATGATTTCTTTACAACAGAATCTAATTCAAAATCTAATGGCCAAGCATACGCTAAGGATTGCCACATATAAGCAAATGCCTCATTGTGCATATCCTGGTGATAAAGAGAGAGCTGAATAAAGTAAGCCTGCTCAGATGTCAAAGATCCAGATCTTAAGATGGTATACGTATGCTCCATCACCTCTGAAAAATAATTCTGCAGAATATCAATGGATGGCAATTGAACTTGCCAGCGATCATCATGAACGATTCCGGATGAATTAAATAACGCATCCGCATTAGGAAGAAGTGATGGGTTAGATTGCAGCCCATGTCGCAATACCCAAAATTCTTGGAACCAAATCAGATGGCCAAACTCCCAATGCGGTGGATTCAGATTTGATGAAATGATGACAGTTTCTTGCCCTTTACCCAGATTACTAATAACCGTGCGAGTAATCAAAGCAGAGCGCTCTAAGGCTTTCAGTAGAGTCTGCGACGACGGCCATGGTTCATACTGTAAAAAGTCTGGCTTTGTCATTTGGCTATAGAAAATAAAATGTACCTATATCGCTGAATTACTCAGTCCTTACAAAGACATTAATGTGATCAAAAGGACAATGACGACACCGATTGCCACAGCAAACACCACGCCTCAGGTGAGCCTGACTAGTGTGCACTAAATATCCAGTTTGAGGATCTATATAGGTATCCAAACCTTTTTCACAGGCTTGCTGATGTAATTCCTTGACAGTCTGCATTCAAGTGAGACTAGGCACCATGACCTTTAATATAAGTCTCAAGAAACTTAATCTGGCTACCCTGGAGTTCTAGAATATTTTTCACAAGGTCTCCAATGGAAATCACTCCCACTACTTTGTTTTTTTCTACAACAGGTAAATGCCTAATATGCTTGTGTACCATGATTGCCATGCACTCATCTAATGAATTAGATAAAGTGACGGCAAGAGGGTTTGCTGTCATTATTTTTGAAACAGTTACTTGTTTTGGATTATTGTTCGGTAACAACACCTTGATAGCGCAATCGCCTTGAGAAACAATGCCCACTAAATTGCCATCATCAATTACTAAAACAGCTCTTACTCGATGATCACGCATCACAGTCAAGACTTTTTCAACGTTATCAGTTGAACTTACTGACAAGACGGTGTTATTTTTTTGATTGAGAACTTGTTTTACTGTTGACATATTAATGGTTTGTAAAAAATTAAATAGGGGTCTGAGTTTTGGGCATTTTTCCTGCTCAAGACACTATTGTATTCTGAGCCGCTTTTCTAAACTAAGCTAATTTGGCAAGATCATAAAAAACCATTCTAAGGTGGTTTTGGTTGCCCAATCCATTAGCAGGCCTATATATTTATTGAGGTTCAAGTGAAAGATGTATCAAGATCGATTGCATACTTTGTGACATAGAAAGAAAACGACTTAGGAATTTCTCCCCAAGTCATTGATTTTATTGGTGGATTCGCCAGGACTTGAACGTGGGGGCAAAGAATTATGATAGAAGATATTCAAAGAAAACCAGCCATTGAGGTGGCTTTCTCTTAATGAACATCCTTTGAAATATAAATTCTTAAGATCTATAGATCATGGATGATTGAATCGCGGCAATATTGGCAGCACCCATCTGCTGCATTGTTGACACAAACTCAGTCTGTAGAATTTCCATCACACGCTCTACACCTGGCTGACCAAAAGCGCCCAAGCCCCACAGATAGGGACGTCCAACGCAAACTGCATTAGCGCCTAATGCCATTGCCTTGAATACATCGCTACCGCGGCGAATACCACTGTCAAATAGGATCGGTACTTTGCCTTTTGCAACTTTAACCACTTCAGGTAAACATTCAATTGAGCCGCGGCCGCCATCTTCACTTCTACCACCATGGTTTGATACATGAATCCCATCAACTCCGTACTTGAGGCAAAGTTGCGCATCCTCTTCTGTCAAAATACCCTTGATAATAATTTTCATCTTAGTAGTATCTCGAACCTGCTTAATAAAATCCCAAGTCATATTAGAGGATGACATCTTCACGCCAGCCATATCAATGCCATCGTAATTTGGTCTTTCCTGTGCGGTTCCGAAGCCGTGAACGTGGCAGCCTGCACAATTTCGAGGATCTAATTTTTTGAGACGTGCAAAGGTTTCTTGATTTCTTCCGCCATTACGATCAACAGTAATTTCCAATACTGGCGCCCCAGCTTTTTCAACCCGCCGAATTACTTGCTTTGCCACAGCAGGACTTGAAGTAGCATACAGTTGGAACCAAACCTCCCCTTGACGGGCTGCAATCACCTCCTCAATAGTGGACGCTCCTGCGTTTGACAGAATATTTAAGAAGCCGCCTGCCCTTGCGGCCCTTGCAACAGCAACCTCTCCCTCTGGGTCATAGGCTTTATTACCACCAGTTGGTGCAATGATGATGGGGGAGTTCCATTTGGTTCCAAATAGGGTAATTGAGGTATCAATCTTGCTGACATCACGCAGACGACGAGGTCGTAATTGATATTTTAAAAATGAGGTGCGATTAGCTCGGAGGGTGACTTCATCATCAATGCCTGATGCCATATATCCAAAGTGAGCAGGAGGCACCTTAGTAAATGCTACTGGCTCAAAATCAAAAACATTGATCGCTTCCTTTGGATTAGAGATGAGATCCAAAGGAGTATTAGGCCCCCAAATCATAGGATCTGGACGCTTTGTGAAATTCCTGAGTAACTCTTTGGGATCTTTAGCCTCTTGCGCAAAAAGATCTTGATTAGCACTAAGCGCAAATAATGGGCTAGCTGCTAGCCAAGTTAAAAGTTGCCTACGTTGTTCATTCTGTTCTTTGCTATTACTCATGTCTTCTCCATTTTTATCTTTATAAGTCCCATGAATTCCAACCACCTTATTACATTACTTCAAAGCCTCTAAGATTGCTTTTGCCATTGAGGCAGTATCTCCCTTGCCATTGATGTCCCCAGTCCGCGCATTTGGATTTGCTAGGGCTATCGTAGTTGCCTCTGACATTGCTCTTGCCATCGCCACAGCCTCGGGAATATTTCTACTGTGTCCGAGCCAGTCGAACATCATGCGGGTTGATTCAATCATGGAGTATGGATTAGCAATACCTTTGCCCGCGATATCTGGAGCAGATCCATGAGTGGCTTGCGCCATCACTACATCACCATCGCCAATACACAATCCAGGGGCCATTCCTAAACCCCCAACGAGACCAGCAGCCTCATCTGACAAAATATCACCAAACATATTCGTAGTAACAATCACATCAAAGTTTTGCGGGTCACGCACTAAGCGCATTGCCATGGTATCCACAATCACATCATCAACCAGCACATCTGGATAATCAGGAGCTAATTTTTTGCATTCCTCAACAAACATCCCACAACCCAATTTAAAGACTGTATCCTTGTGCACGTAGGTTAAATGCTTCTTACGTTGACGCGCTAATTCATAAGCTGCCTGGGCTACACGGCGACTTCCTGTCCTAGTAATCACGCGCATAGAAAGAGTCATCTCATCGCTTGGGCGAAACTCTGCATTACCCACTAGCATATTGCGATCTGGCTGAAATCCCTCATTGTTTTCACGAACAATAATCAAATCAATATCATCACGAAGACAGCCTATGTCTGGATAAGAGCGTGTGGGTCTTATATTTGCAAATAAATTAAATTGCTTGCGTAATATGGGGTGAGGATTAATTGCATTCGCTTGTTTTGGGTAAGCGCGATGTCCAATAGGCCCCAAGATCCAGCCGTCCAAAGTATGCAATGTTTCTAAAGTTTCTGGTGGAAGAGTATGACCATGGGTATCAAGAGAGCGACGTCCAATTGGTAAAGGTACCCACTCAATATTCACCTGATGCAGCTTAGCTGCCGCTTTAGCAACCTCTACTGCAACAGGCACAATTTCATGGCCAATGTCATCACCCTCTAATATTCCAACCCGTAATTTATTTATCATTAACTATCTCTTTATTGTCGATATTTTAAGAATTTATAGTGTAAGCACTATTTAACTTATTCTCACCAATGCCTGGTTTAATAGCCTGCTCACTGTTTCTGGAGCTACACCAATGAAGCACCTATCTCTTTTTTGGTTAACTCCCAATTCTATCTTGGAGAGTCTTTTATCGCAGAGTGATACCGCTTTTCGCTACTCAAAACTAGTAACTGTGAAGTTAATCTAGGCTATTAGGATATGAAATAGAAGATATGACCTGCAGTCTCAGATTTCTTTAAAACTCTTTTAATGCCCCCAGAAATAATGAAGCCCAATTCCTTTGGTTTGGAATTGGCAGATTCAATAATCTGATTTTTTTATACTCATTAACTCTGCAAAGATCTCTTAGCTCTTGAAGGAATGTCTAGCTGAAATTATAAAAAAACCATATTCCTTTTTAGCAAGGGAATATGGTTTTCATAAAGGAAATTCTTAAAAACTTAAATTTTTATTAACTTATGAGAATAATTTCAAAGCACTTAAAAGCGTTTTATACACACCCCAAGCTAAGGGGATTCCAACAGCTGCCCAGGCAAAAATCACTGTAGCACTTGATGTTTGCTCGTGACCTGCCTCGCCCTTCGCCACCGAATCTATTGACTTCTCATGAGCCAGCCTCTTCTCTTCAGCTAGCTCTGCATCGGTCATAAACCATTTATCAGCTACAGGACGAATCATGAGATTACAAATCAAACCGATGATCAGCATTCCAGTCAAAATGTACATCGTTTGGTTATAAACCTGTGCGCGAGGCAAGCCTAGGCTCAATTGGTAATCACGCATGTAGTTCACGACAACTGGTCCCAAAATACCTGCAGTAGCCCAAGCGGTTAATAGTCGACCGTGAATAGCGCCAACCATCTGCGTACCAAATAAATCAGCAAGATATGCTGGCACAGTAGCAAAGCCACCGCCATACATACTCAGAATAATGCAGAAGGCACCAACGAATAAAGCCAGACTGCCAGACTGTGCACTACTTGGAACGCTGTAATACATCAAACCACCCAGAACAAAGAACACTGAGTAGGTCATTTTACGACCAAATTTATCGGACAAACTTGCCCAGAAAAAGCGTCCGCCAATGTTGAAGAGACTCAACAAGGCAGTAAAACCAGCTGCTACTCCTGCAATAGCAGTGAGCTGCATTTTATCTAATTCGGTAAAGGTTTGTTGCACGCCAATTAAGCTACCAGCAAATACTTCCTGCAACATTGGTGATGCCATACCAATCACACCAATACCAGCAGAAACGTTCATCGTCAGTACCATCCAAACCAACCAAAACTGTGGAATGCCCCAAACTTTTTTTACATTCACACTACGCTTGGTAATCATGGCGTTATTAGTGAGATTTACGGGTGGAGTCCAGCCAGCAGGCTTCCAATCACTAGCAGGAATCCGATAACCAAACGCCCCGGCCATCATGTAAATAAAATATCCTAAAGCCATGACGACAAAAGTTTGTGCCACACCAACGCTCGTAGGGCTAGAGAAGTTTTTCATGAGCATCGCTGCCAATGGCGAACCGATCATGGCGCCACCACCAAAACCCATAATGGCCATACCGGTTGCCATACCACGACGATCTGGGAACCATTTAATCAGAGTGGAAACTGGAGAGATATACCCTAGACCCAAACCAATGCCGCCAATTACTCCTGAACCAAGAATCATCATCCAGAATTGGTGGAGGTAAATACCCCAATGAGAAGATCATGCCTCCGCACCAACAAACGGCTGCAACAACGCCTGCCTTACGAGGTCCAGAACGCTCTAACCAACCACCCCAAATCGCAGCAGCGGCTCCGAGGAATACAAAAAATAATGTGTACATCCATCCTAAGGTGGAGATTTGCCAATCACACGTTGTGGTGAAGAGTTGCGCAAAGAAACCAACGTCAGCGGCACATTTAATCGCCTCAGTCCCGCCTTGTGACACTCCTAGGGCTTTTGATAATGGCAACCAGAATACAGAAAAGCCATAAGCCATACCAATACATAAATGAATTGCCAGTGCCGCCGGTGGCACTAACCATCGATTAAATCCTGGGCCCGCAATTGTTCTTTCTTTATCTAATAAATGAAACATAGCGTCTCCTGATTGTTTTGCTTTTTTAAAATTTTATTAAAAATATAAGTCGTCTCAGCATCTTGAACCCTCTTAAAATCTAAAGTTAGAGCGCTATCCGGTTTTGTTATTCTGTTTAATATAGTAGCTATTAGCCTTGGACATGATAGGTATAACCCTTAGATGTACTTTTGTTATGTTGATAGTGTATTGTCTTCATCTTTAGAAGCACCTGAAACAGTGTTTTATTCCCTTGCTAGCAATAACAACTCATGGGATTCAGGGTAACTACCTAATGAGTGCTTCTAGGGCATCTCATCATGAAATATGTTGAAAGTGAAATTCATGGATCAATTCGGACCCATAATCTTGATTGAGCTATTGATTAGCTTTGGAGGGGTTCTATTGTTTGCATGGTGGCAATTGCGCGACCTTCGAAAAGAGCGGCAAAAAGCACAAAAGAAACAGGAGCAAAACAAAGCTTTGGATCAATAAGATCTTCCAGCATGACTGAGTCTTGCTCCTAGGGTTTAAGAATACTGCGTTGTAGCTTATCACTCAAAATAAGCCTACCACCTTACCATCAACATAATCGATTTTTTCTGCTGATGGCGCTTTGGGCAAACCAGGCATCGTCATAATGTCACCGCACACCATGACAATAAATTCTGCACCAGCAGCTAAGCGCACCTCACGAATCGCAATCACATGATTATCTGGTGCGCCACGTAACTTAGGGTCAGTTGAGAATGAGCTCTGGGTTTTAGCAACGCACACAGGATAATGACCATAGCCCTGTTGTTGCAAACTCTCAATCTGCGCTCTGACTTTTACATCAGCGGTTACCTCACTCGCACGATAAATCTTCTTTGCAATTTTATTCACTTTATCCCATAAAGTGTCTTGCTCATCATAGACATAAGTCATTTGCTTAGCGTTAGATTCACACATATCAACGACTACTTTGGCTAACTCAGCTGCACCTTTGCCACCTTCACCCCAATGAGACGCTAATACAACTTCGACACCAAGCGTTTTCATCCTTTGCTTAATTAATTCAATTTCTGCTGAGGTATCAGATGTGAATTTATTAATCGACACTACGCAAGGTAGGTTGTAGACCTGGGTAATATTTTCAACGTGTCGCTCTAAATTGACTAAACCTTTATCAAGTGCAGAAATATCTTCTACTGTTAAATTAGCTAACTCTGCGCCCCCATGGTATTTCATAGCCCTTACCGTAACAACAATCACTACTGCGGATGGCTTCAGTCCAGATTTACGACATTTAATATCAATAAATTTTTCCGCCCCTAAATCAGCACCAAAACCTGCCTCAGTCACCACATAATCAGCCAGCTTTAGTGCAGCTTGCGTAGCTATTACTGAATTACATCCATGGGCAATGTTGGCAAAGGGGCCACCATGAACAAATGCTGGAGTCTTTTCTAAAGTCTGAACTAGGTTTGGAGCTAATGCATCCTTTAGCAGCACCGTCATTGCGCCATGAGCTTTAAGATCTCTAGCCAACACCGGTTTTTGATCATATGTATACGCGACAACGATTTCTCCAAGCCGTTTTTTTAGATCTTCAACTGAAGTGGCTAAGCAGAAGATGGCCATTACCTCAGATGCAACCACGATATCAAATCCGTCTTGACGCGGGAATCCATTGGCTACACCCCCTAAACCAACAGTCAGGGATCGCAATGCACGATCGTTCATATCAACGACACGCTTCCACTGAATTCTTCGAACATCAATGCCCAATGAGTTGCCATGATGAATATGGTTATCAAGCATAGCGGCCAATAGATTATTGGCTAAGGCTATTGCTGAAAAGTCGCCAGTAAAGTGCAAATTGATATCTTCCATAGGAACAATCTGCGCTAAACCACCTCCTGCAGCTCCACCCTTAACTCCAAAGACAGGTCCTAATGATGGCTCCCTAAGGCAGATCATGGCTTTTTTACCAATATGATTTAAGCCATCGCCTAGGCCAACAGTCGTCGTTGTTTTTCCCTCTCCGGCAGGAGTTGGACTGATGGCTGTAACTAAAATTAGTTTGCCATCCTTTCTATTGTTTAGACTTTTTAAATACGGAAGTGAAACTTTTGCTTTGTAATGACCAAAAGGCTCAAGCTCATCCTCAGGAATTCCTAAGAAATTCTTAGCAAGCTCAGATATTTTTAACATTTTTACCTGCTGAGCTATTTCAATATCGCTTAACATCTATAAAGCTCCAATTTAATCAATACATTAAGAAAATAAAAAATCTGCGGATGGATCCTGCTCAGTATTTTAGACAATAGGCCTATTTGAGCCAGGACATTACAAATCCATCTGAATATCTAGCATCATGCAAATCTTAGAAAAGTTTAATAGATTTATCTAGGCGAAGTCACTAAATGTATCTATGGCTTCTTTTTCCATCTTAAATAAAGAAAAAGTGTTTTCTTGACATAAAACAAAACTATCAATATTTCAAGAACTTACAGTATCTGTTTATCAGTGTGCAGTGTTTTGTGTAGTATAAAAATGCTCATTTAAGAATCATTAACTCACCCTATGGTTTTCAAACCCATAGGATTTTTTGGAGCAAGCATCTCACACTTCATTGCGTCTTACTATTGACTAACATATAAATCAATACCATTCTTAATGGTCTTCATAATTTGAATATCCTTAATTTCCATTGGATCGACTTTCAATGGATTACGATCTAGCAACACCATATCTGCAATTTTTCCGACAGTAATACTACCTTTCGATTCTTCTTCATGATATTGATAGGCAGGCACTGAAGTAAATGCGCGAAGTGCAACATAAGGATCAATCCCCTGATCAGGCCCCAATATACTGCCGCTATAGGTCTTTCGATTGACAGAGGTCCAAATTGAAAATAAAGCGCTCGGACCAGATGATGGACTGTCATTGTGTAGGCCAAACTTAACACCTTTGCTAAGCGCTGTATTTAAGGGCACCATATTAGTAGCCCTTTCATCACCTAGAATTTTCTTATACACATCACCATACATCCAAATATGGTTTGGCATAAATTGGGCAATGATTTGATTAGCCTTGTATTGATTTAATTGATCATCACGCACAAAAAATGAATGGGCAATCAAGCTTCTACGATCATCAGTCACACCGGTCTCTTTAATTGCCTTAGCAATTGCCGATAAAGTCATGTCAATACCAGCATCGCCATTTGAGTATCCGTAATACTGAATATTTTTCTCATAAGCGAGCTTGGCATAGCGATCTAGTAAGTTCTGCGAAATAACAGTCATCCCACGCCAATTTTTTGGAAATCCAGCAGTGTCGGCATACGGCTTAGTGAAATACGCTAAACGCAATTGTGGTGCACCATCGGTTGAGACTAGGATTCCGGCAACCTTAAAACCACGATTACCATTGGTATAGGTGCCAAAAGGATATTTAGGATTGCTTGCTAGTAAACGATCTACGACATCATAAGTTGGCAGAGCAATCAAATCTAAGCTAACCGTTTTGCGCTCAACCGCTTGGCGCATATTGCGAATATCTTCAACCGTAGTCTCATAACTTTGAGCTGTTGTAAAACCATTTGAGGCATAAATTCTTTCAGCTTGGCGATACGTTTCCATAGTTAAGCTTTGAGGATACTTACCAAATACCTTAGCAGTAGCTATGATGTTTGGCGAGCCAATCAATTCACCAGTGAGCTTTCCAGTTTTAGGGTTAACAGGAATCATGCCTTGAACAACTTTGGTCTTTTTGCTAATACCGAGTTTTCGTAAGCCCGCTGAATTAACAATTCCAGTCAAAGTAGATATATTGTTTACAAATACTGGTTGCTCAGGAAAAGCTTCATCGAGTTTTGCAATTGTCAAAGGGCCGTCCGTCAGAAAGGCATCGGCATACTCCGTGCCGATAACCCAACCGTTAAATGGCCGAGCCTCTGTTTTGAGGCGCTCTATTAACTCTTGAGTGGTACGAGGAGGCTTCTTTGAAAAATAACCAAGATTAACGCCAAGAGTGTTTTGAGCAATCAAAGTAAAGTGACCCCAGGCATCTATAAACCCCGGTAATAGGGTTTGTCCTTTTAGATCCTTCATTACCGGATTAGCACCAGCCGAATTCAATGCATCTTGCAGATTGCCGACATAAGCTATCTTTCCATCCTTCACTACAACTGCTTCAACATACTGTGGCTTATCACCCTCCATCGTCAGAATGTCGCCATTGAAGTAAATTGCTGAACTGTCAGCAAAGACTGGGGCAGCAATTAAAAGAAAGAGTGCAGTGAGATAGCTGTTAAGGTTTTTCATCAGCGAATTAACTTACTTAAGAATCACTAGGGTTGCAGTGGCCCTCGCACCCCATCCTGATGGGCCACCCGGAGTATTGCTGACGTAATACATCGGACCTGCACCAAATTGCAAGGGCGCGCCATCTAAAACTATCAGTTTAGAGACGCCGGCATACAACGGATTTGAAGTGCGATGCGTGTCATAGTTATATTGCGCTTCCATATTGAGTGTATAGGTAAAAGCATCCTTAGTCGTGTAAGCGACAAATGGTTGGCCATATAAATTATTTTGTGTACCAAAGGCTGGATTACCGCCCATACTCCAAGACTGATAACTTAATAACCCATAGGTCCATGGTCCCTGACGATTAAGGACCGCACCAGTCACACCAGCACCGGTTTGTTGTGATCCAAACTTACCACTATTACCCGATGGTGAGACAGCATAGGGGCCAATACCCCAAATCCAAGATGAATTTGTATTGGGGGCATAAAAGGATTCTAATGTAATGCTGGCAATACCATAGCCAGAAAAGCTTTGTCCATTGGCAGATTGCACACTCACCTCTCTTGCACCAGCAACAATTGGGCGAACAATAAAGATGTCTCCTCCACCCAAATCAAGTGGCATAACTGGTTGAAAGAGTAGAGTTTGCTCAGAGCCACCTTGGTTTTTACCAATGCCCCGACTAAACTCATATTGCAGTGGAACAGAAATCATATTGGCAATCGGGTTGGCAAGTTTTTTTGCAATACCTACCTTATCTAAATCGCCATCAGGGGTTCTGCTACTTTGGGCAGACACCAAACTGGATAATGCAGCTGCTACGACAACGCAAAGAGTGAGCTTGATTGTTTTCATGGGGTCAATTTTTCAGACTCAGAATTTAAAGGTAATGGCAGCCTGTGGGCCTTGCATCGTGGTCTTTTGTAATACGCCACCAGCCTTCATATCATAATAAAGCGCTCGATAGGTTAATGACGCATCAATCAAACTACCAAAGGATTTGCCAATGCCAGCCATCACTTGCCATGTCAGATTGGTCGTGCCACCACCACTGCCAATGTCGGCATAGGCTGGTACATACCAACCTGAATCTGCAATACGGTAGCGGCCTTTAGCGCCGATGATAGGGTCTACTGTTGAAGTTTTCTTTGAAATTGCTTCTTGTTGAGCAGTGCCCGCCAAATTACCGCTTAAGGTAGCCGTAACATCAATTGCTCTGGCACCCATTAAAGCATCAAAATATACATCTTTGGTATTGGTAATCGCATAAGTTAGGGCAGCAGTTAAAACCGTTTGCTGCAGGGTTATCTTGTCTGCAATAGTGGCAGCACCGCCATATACGGGAATAGATCCTGAATGTTGCAAAGTGGCTGAAACAAGATCACCCATAATTCCCCAATTCCCTTTGTGTGCCTCGGCAGACATCATGGCCCCAGACTTGAGATTACTCAATACATTGCTTGAAGAAAAATCAGCGGATTTTGCAAGCGTATTATTTAAATTTATAGTGCTCTTAATTCCAGGCGCCCATACATAAGGGGTAACTTCAAAGCGCCACTCTGGAGAGATTGTTGGAAGCGGGTTATCAGTAGAGTTAGCCTGAGCGCTAGCGATGCTCATCAGAAAAAAAGAAGTTAGAAAACAGAAAATTTTTAGCATGATTAGCCTAGGGTAGTTGCACTCTAGATGATTATATTTTGACTGAAGGTGAATAATCCAGGATATTGGTGATCGTTTACCCTAGAGATTTCTGATGATGTGGCACGCTGCCACCTAAACTAAGTCGGTCCAATTTGGAGCAATTCACATTGCAGCTGGTGACTGCCAAGCCCACCTTTTTCTATGAATTAGATGCCTCTTTGACTAATTTTAAAATTTGACCATCTTGCTTGATTAACTCATTAAGAATAGTGAAATGATTTAAGCCCTGCAGTAACTTAAAGACACCTGCTTGATTCCTACTATTTCTATATTGGAAAAAGTCTAGAGTCTGATTCTTCATCTCAGGCAACTCATCATCGCCCACTACTAAGTCAAAAGGTTTCCCAAAATGGGATGTGTGCAACATCGGCGAATGCTTAACGGCCATTTGCGCATCAAGTTGCAATAGATCATTGACATAGCAATGGCGCATAGGCTCTAGATCGTAAATACCACTAATGCCCACTCCTGCATAGATATTAGATTGGTCCAAGACTGATGCAGCAAGGTGTGCACCAGCTGACCATCCCAGGAGACAAAAACCCGGGAAAACTGCACGTTCGCCCCGCACCTTATGTTCTATTGCCCGCAATCCACTTTGGATGTCTAGGATAATTTCATTCATATTGGCTTGCGGAGCCAATCGATAGCCCAATAATGCAACAGACAGTCCTTGTTCCAGCATGGGCGGAACTATAAACGTAAAATCATCCTTTGAGCGCCTCTGCCAAAACCCTCCATGAATGAAGATGATGATCGGAGAATCATTACCCACAGAGAAATAGTCATAGCATTGTCTGGGCATATCTCCATAGGCAATATTCAACTCGCCTTGAATGTCCATTCTTACAGCCAAACTATTATCAGCCCAGCATTGCGTTAATGCAGCACTATTGGCTACTGCTAAAGAGTTGTTATAAGCCTGATCTAGCTGTTCTTTATTAAAATGTTTCCACATCATTAAACCGCTCTTTTAGGGGATGACTACGGAGTATCGGATGTACTTTCAAGAAGCTTACGTAATTCAGTTTTGAGTACTTTTCCATAATTATTTTTTGGCAGACTTTCCACAAAATAATACTTTTTAGGACGCTTAAATCGAGCAATATTTTCCAGGCACAGCGCGTCAAGCTCCTTCTCGGTAATGGAGGTACCAACCACAAATGCAACTGGAATCTCACCCCAATCATTGTCAGCCTGACCAATAACAGCAGCCTCCAATACGGCTGGGTGGGTTAACAAGACCTCCTCTAATTCTCGAGGATAAATATTGGAACCCCCTGAAATAATGAGATCCTTTGAACGATCTTTTAAGGTTAAGAACCCATCATCATCTATGGAACCAGTATCACCGGTATATAGCCATCCATTCTTCAAGGCTTTTGCACTAGCTTCTACTTGATTCCAATAGTACGGCATCACTGCATCACCTTTAGTAATGACTTCACCAATTGTGCCATTAGGCACCGCCATTCCATCGTCATCGACAATCATTACTTCCATCATAGAATATGGAGTGCCAACTGAGGCAATACGCTCCTCCCACCTCGCATGGGTATTGTTTGCTAGATGCTCGCGCGCCAAAACAGTAATCGTCATCGGACTTTCTCCCTGGCCATAAATCTGAACTAATTTTGGACCCAATATTTTTAGCGCCCGCTTAACATCCTCTAAGTACATGGGTGCGCCACCATAGATAATGGTCTTAATACCTGAAATATCACTAGGCTGACGCTCTAAATGGTTTACCAAGCGTTTCACAATAGTTGGGGCAGCGAAGAAAGAAAGGTTTCCAACCTTCTGAGATATTCCAATCAATTCTTGAGGATCAAAACCGCTAGATGGTGGAATAACATGCTTGGCCCCTCTCAACATAAAGGGATAGTTATAAAGACCTGCGCCATGAGACATAGGTGCGACATAAATAATCGCATCACTTGATCCAATCTCCTCTACATCCACCAGATAACTCATCGTCATTGCTAACAAATTACGATTTGTTTGAGCGACACCTTTTGGCTTACCCGTTGTGCCTGAGGTATAAAACAAGGACGCAACGTCCCCAAGCTCGCGTCGCAATAGCTCGATGCCAGGCAAAGAAAATGCCTTTTTATAATCTGGCGATCCTAGAATCAAAATTTGTACTGCAGGACATGAAATATCGTTAATCACACTGCTCAGCTCATCGGATAGCATTAAAACTTTGGCACCAGAGTCTTCCAAAATATAATTTAATTCTTTGGGATGAAGCTTATAGTTGATGGGAATAGTAATGCCGCCTATCCAATAGGTAGCATACAAGGCCACAAGATACTCTTTAGAATTAGCTGAAAAAATAGCTACACGATCACCTGGTTTAATATCGAATTGTGACCGCAAGGCATTTCCAAGGCTGGCAACCCGGGCACACAATTGCCCGTAAGTTAAATAAGCTTGATCCCCGAGGAGAATCGCCGTTCTATCTGGATAAATTTTTGCACTACGTTGCAGAATTTCAGCAATATTCATCTAATACATTTCTATACCAATAGCTGTTGCCTCACCACCGCCAATGCATAGCGATGCAACTCCCCTCTTTAAGCCTTGCTTTTTCAGTGCACCGATTAATGTCACTAATATCCTGGCACCTGAAGCACCAATAGGGTGACCTAATGCACATGCCCCTCCATGAATATTCACTTTCTCAACAGGCAAATCCAGATCTCGCATGGCAGCCATTGTAACTACCGCAAATGCTTCATTGATTTCAAAGAGATCAATTTTTTTAGTCGTCCAGCCCGTCTTCATCATTAACTTTTGAATTGCACCAACCGGCGCCGTTGGAAATAAAGCGGGAGTATGAGCATAACTAACGTACCCTTCAATGCGAGCTAATGGTTGAAGTTTCAACTGATTAGCATAGGACTCGCGCATCAGTAAAAGTGCGGCCGCTCCATCTGAGATGGATGAAGAGTTGGCCGCTGTAACTGTGCCATTTTTTTCGAATGCGGGTCTTAATTCTGGAATTTTTGTAATGTTAATTGAAAAGGGAGCCTCATCCCGATCAATCAGTAGATCACCTTTTGAGTTTGATACAGTCAGCGGGGCAATCTCCCACTCAAAGCTACCATCTTGGCTTGCCTTTTGTGCTCTGGTAGTTGAGAGAATGGCAAACGCATCTTGCTCTTCGCGTGAGAAACCATAAGTAGCCGCACAATCTTCAGCAAAGCCGCCCATTAAGCGTCCACGACTTTGGTAAGCATCTTCCAAACCATCTAAAAACATATGATCAATTAATTGACCATGCCCTAAACGATAACCACCACGGGCTTTGGCTAAAAGATAGGGCGCATTGGACATCGACTCCATTCCACCTGCAATAGCAACTCCATAAGACTGAGCCGAAATGCCATCACTAGCAAGCATTACCGCCTTCATACCAGATCCACATACTTTACTAATCGTTGTACAAGAAGTAGATAAAGCCAAGCTAGCTTGAAGCGCTGCTTGACGCGTGGGAGCCTGACCTAGTCCCGCAGGTAAAACGCAGCCCATCAAGACCTCTTCAATGCTGTTCGGATCAATACCACTGCGCTCAACACAAGCCCGCAATACCGCAGAGCCTAACTGAGGCGCAGCTAGTGGTGAGAGGATCCCTTGAAAAGCACCTAAAGGGGTTCTAGCAACTGAGACGATAACTATCGGATCTAGAGACATTTCTTTTCAACTCTGTTTATCAATGCATAAAAGTATAGTATCCGATAAATTTTTGATAGCAAAGGAATGCATGCTGAGCACTATTTAAACAGTAGCAAAAAGACAAAACCCCCACCATTTCTGATGAGGGTTTTTATTGCTGCTGGGCTCACCAGGGCATAAACCTGGGACCAAAGGATTTTTGGAGCAAGCGTTATTTAAAGTAATACTGAAAAGGCAAAGCTATGATCATTGCTAATGAAAGATTTATCTTGATTTATTAAAAACTAAAATCCGAAGTTATTTTTCAGGTTTAAATGAACTATCCAAGAACTCTTGGACACCAGTGAACATCAACATACGATTCTTTTCCATAATGATGGTGTGAGTGCCTTCGCTAATTTGCAGCATAATTTTGTACGGGGCATTTTCTAACTTTGTAAAATATTCATACAACATATAACTTGGTAAGTCAGCATCCCACTCTGCATGCACTAACATTACTGGTACGCGAATATTTTTGGGGTCGTAAACCGGAATACCTGCAGTCCAAAATTCACGTGCATCCTGAACGGTGCCATTAGGTGCACGTAACTTTTTAGGTTCTTGGGTTTTTCCCCATGGGTCAGTATCAAATGTTGCTGCAGCCCATTTTTCAAACCAACCATCCGGAATTAAGGTTGCCTTTGCATTCTCTGGCACACCAGTCAGCCAGCGATTCTTAGCATCAGTAACAGACGCAACACGATAAGCGCCCAGCTGCCCACCCTTATCCGTTAAAGGTGCGCCACCTTGACGCAACCATTGTGGGGCATATAAAACAAGCTTATTTACTTTTTGATTATTTTCAGCGGTGTACTTACCCATGATGGTGGTACCCCATGACCATCCAAGCAAGTTCATCTTATTAATATTGCGTTTTTTTAGAATGTAATCAACTGCACTAGAGACATCACTCACAGCGACATTGGTTCGCACTATTGGCGGATTTTGATCGGCAGGTTGATCCATCTCCGGTGGACGAGTAGATTTTCCATAGCCACGCAAATCCACCAACCAAACGTCATAACCTTTGGAAGCAATGTATTCCATCCAAGATGTACCGCCCAAGGACAAATCGAAAGCAGTTTCAGAAGGATAGGTAGAGCCATGGACATAGAGCAGCGTTTTTTCTGGGGCGAATTTTTTCATCCCAATAAGATGCTTATTGCGCACATAAAGAGAAATACCAGGGGTATCGCTATCAATCATATATTCATTCATCTCTATTTTCCCAGCAGCAAAAGCCTGAGAAAAACCGATAAGAGCAAGCAAACCTAAAAATAATTGTTTAGTAATTTTCATTTGATTTCCTGTAATCTGTTTTCATGAATCATTTATTTAGAGCAGATAAAAACTGTTTAATTGCTTTATTTTGAACCTCATTTTCATTTGGCGTAGCCCCAGCACCGGAAAGATGCCCCATAGGAATAACATCATTAATAGGAACATATCTTGCCTTCGGAATATATTTGGCGGATTCTTTAGCATCGGATTCTGGGTTTAATAAATCCCCAGTACCTGCAAGAATTAAAGTTTTTGCTTTAATAGACTTTAATGCAGCAATCGTATCGCCATTAAAACCCTTAGTTTGACCAATATCATGGCGGTCATAGGCACGTGATTGCCAAATCCAATCATTTGCATCCATACGTTTCCATGAGGCGTCCTCAAGCTTATTGATGAAGTTGATTTCGGCTTCGGGCGTGTTGAACTGTTGGTTTTGATAAGTGGGCGTCCTAACTATTACTCCACTTAACCATCCAGCCCATAAGCGCATCCCCTTTTCAACAGGCTTGTCGTACTTCCCGCCCTGGTAACCCGGATCAGTCATGATGCTTTGCCTTAGCATTTCTAGTACACCAGTAGTCCAGGCATGGGTTTTGGCTAGCGGAATAATCGGAATCACTGATTGCATTGCATTTGGATAAGAAACAGCCCATTGCAAAGCCTGCATACCACCCATAGATGCGCCAACTACTGCTACGAGCTTATTGATACCCAGTTGCTCAGTTACTAAGCGATATTGGCTATTAACCATATCCCTAATATTAAATTCAGGAAAACTGATATTAGGCTGGGTTTGACTATTTGAGGGTGAAGTCGTTAAACCATTACCTATAGCATCCGTACAAATTACAAAATACTTATCTGTATCTAAGGCCTTACCAGGACCTATTAGATAGTCAATACGATGGTGATTTCCCCCAATGGCAGTAACCATCAAAATAGCATTTGATTTATCCGCATTCAACGTTCCCTGGGTAGTGTAGGAAATTTTAAAGTTCTCAATTGTTGAGCCATTTTCAAGAGCAAGATTACCTTCTGAATAAGTCTGATGAGGTGGCTCCGTATCTTTATGAGCAAATGAATTGGCTGAAAAAAATACTAGCGCTAAGCACAAACTACCAACGTGTAATCTCATTTTCATATATCTCTTTCGTAGTATTAAATGATCATAATCTAAGACTGGTCATTACATAGGTACTGAGAACTAAAAACAAAAACTCCACTGTTGATGCTGAAGGTTTGTATTTCTGTTACTGCTTTACCCACCAGGACTTAAGCAAGAATTAAAGGAATTTTTTAGCACCCATCTAACATTTCCTGACAACCTTCAATATTGATATGGAGTATTCATTAATCCTAGCATCGTCCTCATACCAGATAGATAATTCCCCATCCTTAAATTCTCATCATATGCGTGCTGATTATTATCTGTATTGACAGTTGGGACAATAACAAAGGGTAGTCCAAGTGGGCCAACAATTTCATGCGTCGGAACGGTGGCGCCAGATGCACGAATAATCACAGGAGCAATCCCACCTTTATCACTGTAGGCATCCAATTCAGCAAACTCTACCCACCTCCTGATAGAAGTGTCGATTGATTGCCGAGCTGCTTCAGCGGGTAGTCCCTCAGTAATTTTCACCAATAGTGGATATTGAGCCCGCTCAGCATCAGTTGGATCATGATCAATAATATGAAAGCCTTGCTTTTCAATATGCTTTTTAATTAAACCTGTTAAGTACTGAGCATTAGCATCGGTAGTCGTTCTAATATCAATGTCGGCAATTGCTTCTTTAGGAATAATATTGGCGGCCTCAGGCCCTACACCACCAGCCGATAGACCGCGAATATTTAAAGACGGGTACTGTAAAGAGCGCTGATAATTTGAAGCAACTTGGTCAGAGCTGGCAATGCCTACCCGTTTTTTTAGAGCAGCTTCATCATCACCAACCGCATCGAGCACTTTTAAATCCGCAATATTTAACTTTGTAGTTGAGTAGTACCCTGTAATAAGCACCTGACCCTTTTCATTTTTCATAGTAGACAGAAGTCTGGCCAAATTAAATGCTGGGTTAGGTACATAATTTCCATAATGCCCGCTATGGAGTGGCGCCTTAGCACCATAGACAGTTAAGTTCAGCCACTGCACACCTCGGTTACCAAAAATAGCAGTAGGTCTGCCACTAGGATGACTTGCCATGTCAAAGATGACCAAAGCATCAGCCTTTAAGAACTCCTTATTCTGAATGACTGCCTGAGGTATACCCGGGGAATTGACTTCCTCCTCGCTATCCAAAATCACTTTGATATTGACGGCAGGCTTCACACCTTTTGACTTCATCAAATCCATTGCAGCTAAGAACATCATGATGGGACCCTTATCGTCCGATGAGGATCTACCAAATACCCTTAACTCTGGATCAAAATCGATTTTCATCAACTCTTGCATATCTACAATCTGCCACTTACCATCAGCAGATTTTTTCTTCAGTACAGGCTGCCATGGGCTTGGTTGACTCCACTGAGAGAGGATGACTGGCTGCCCATCAAAGTGAAGATAGAATAAGATCGTTTTCTTACTGGGGTCCGCAGGAAACTCGGCCAACACTAGCGGCTTGCCACCATTTGCAAACTGCTTAGTTATGAAGCCCCTCTTTTGAAAGAGTTTTTCTAATTGATTTGCGTTGACTTGAATATCACTTGCACTTGCAATCGAGTCATTAGGCAAGGTCAGTAAGTTAAGATACTCAGGAAAGCTCTGTAAGGCAGCTGCCCGTATCTCCTGATCATTTATGCTGGCCGGTAACTCTGCTATGGCAGCGCTAACCATTAGAAATTGGAATAGAAAAAACAATACTTTTTTAATCCCATGCATCTCAACTTCCCCTAATTAATTTAGTCATTTAAAAACTTTAAACTATTTTGGCAGCCGTGAAAATAAAGTCTCCCTGCCATTTCTGGCAAGGGATTTTCTGGGATCCTGCTGAATACTAAAGCGTCATCTAGACTTTAAGACCCAGTAAGAAGGACAGTCAATCGATACAAAAACTCTTGCCCTTCGAATAAAGAGCTTACCGGCATCCTCTCATTCAATCCATGAATATAGCCGCCATTAGAATCTCTAAAGATTCCATTAACACCATATGTTGGAATTCCGGCGTTATTTAGAAAGCGCCCATCCGTAGTTGCTACAAGCATCGTCGGTATCACTGGAATGCCCGGAAAAATTTGACTGCTAACTTTAGTTACAGATGAGACCATCTTCTCAGTGAGTGGTGACGGAGGGCTCAACACTGCTGCATGATCTGGGGTAATTTTGATATTGTCGTTAGCCACAACCTTTTGCAGCGTTTTTTGAACTTCTTCCACAGATTCCCCAGGGAGGATCCTGCAATTGACAGTTGCCTTAGCCCTCTGGGGTAAAGCATTAGTGGCATGTCCAGCCGTTAACATGGTCGCAACACAGGTGGTACGTAGCAGATTATTGTAATAAGGTTTATCACTCATTCTTGCTAATGCTGCCTGATCATTGGGATTGCTTGCTATTACTCTCATATCCTCAGCTAACTGACCAGATTCAAATGAAGACATTTTTTCAAGATATGCCTTTGTAACTTCATTGAGCTTAACTGGAAAGCTATAGTTACCTAGATTCACTAAACCCCTGGCAAGGTCATAGATAGCATTATCTTTGCGAGGTCTAGCACTATGGCCGCCAGGATTTGTTGTTTCGAATGAGTAAGTTTGAAAGACTTTCTCACTTGCCATCAGCGCAACAAACGCTTTAGTACCGTCAGGCCTTAATAAATTATCTGCGCCCTCATTAATTGCTAACTCTGCATCAATTAGTTGATGGTGATTTTTTAATAAATACTCAACCCCATTAAATTCAGTTGGAATTTTTTCCTCATCACAAGTTAATGCCATGACAATACCGCGCTCAGGTATATATTTTTCATTCTTCATCCGAATGAGATTGGCTACATAAATCGCCGCCATCGATTTGTCGTCAGCCGCACCTCGCGCATAAAAATTACCATCTTCTTCAATCAATTTAAAGGGATCACGTTCCCAGTCTTGGCGCTTTGCCTCTACTACATCTATGTGAGCAAGCAACAAAATAGGCTTGAGGCTTTCATTCTTACCTTTAATGGTAGCGACTAAGTTACCCTTTTGGGGTCCTCGAGGGGGAACGATTAACTGCAAGTTAGCCTTATCAAAGCCAGCCTTTTGTAAATGCTGCGCCATTGCACTTGCCGCTTTTGTACAACTGCCAACAGAGTCGGTTGTGTTAATTTCAACTAATTCTTTATAAATTGATCGTAGACTTTTCTGATATGAGTCTGGAGAGAGCGGTGTTTGAGCATTAGAAAAAGAGCTACAGTAAAGCGCTATTACTGTACATGTTCCCAGAAAAATGGATTTTGTATCGAAACTCATTCCGCCTCCTCAATTTTGTTTATAAAAACAATAATGCCTGTAAGACTCTAAGATAAGTAGCTAATTTTTTACTAGGATTTTGATCAACAATTATCTCAATATAGGAAGTATTTCACTGAATATATAGGGCGTAATTACCCTAACAATAATAGTTAGGAAATTTTTTGCCAGCCAGAAGTAGCCAGGAAATAACCCCTCCTCTAAAAGTCTATTAATCATCCTTGTGCAATATTTCATTTCAGCCTCCATGCAAAATAATGCAATGCACAAAAATATTAGCCTCCTAATTCAGCCTATAGCCTAGTACTAACCCCAAAAGCGCTGACCTACGATATCGTGATGATGCAGAAAAAATAAGAATATTTCAGATAAAGAAGCCATTCAATTAAAGTAAAACTAAAAGAGGAGATTTAATGAAAATCCATATTTATGCAGCGCGTTTATTCATATTAATGGCGGGTACATTGATTGCGCATTCCGCATTTTCCGAGAGCTACCCAATCAAACCTCTTTCAGATTCAGCTCTAAAAGGACCTCTCATCATTAATAAGCAGGGAAGTTTTTTTGTTGGCGGGCAAGATATCACGTCTGATACGCTATCAACCATGTCAGCCTTTGGCTCCAAAGGAACGATCACTTTAGATCAGATGTATGTAGCGTATCAAATACCTGTTAAAGCCAAGTCAACCTCCGTAGTCCTAATTCATGGTTGCTGCCTTACAGGTAAGACCTGGGAATCAACTCCAGATAATCGTATGGGGTGGAATGAATACTTTGTCCGCAGAGGCTTTCCAACTTATGTCATTGATCAAGTTGGACGTGGCCGCTCTGCAGTCAATGCGGCCTCTCAAATTAATGCAGTTAAAACTAATCAAGCTCCAGCCGAAAAATTACCGACAGTTATTGCTGCTAGCCATGAAGGCGCCTGGCAAATTTTTCGCTTTGGTGCTGAATACCCAAAGACTTTTGAGAACCAGAGATTTCCAATTGCCGCGCAAAAGGGCCTTTGGCAACAGATGGTGGCAGACTGGTACTATGGACTTGAAGAACCAAACGCCACTCCAGTAGCTCTTTCAACATTATCAAAAGAGCTCAAAAAGACTGTTTTAATAAGTCACTCTCAATCTGGTATTTTTCCATTTAACTCAGCAAAGATTAGTAACGATGGCATTGCAGGAATCATTTCTATTGAGCCGGCAGCGTGCCCCTCGGCGGATTCAGATTTAACACCCTACTTAAAAATACCCTCACTAGTCATGTTTGGCGACTTTGTTGAACTATCAACTAGATGGGCTCCAAGGCTAAAAGCTTGTCGAGAATTTGTCACCAAAGTGAATGCCCAAGGCGGCAAAGCTGAATTACTTGTTCTTCCTGAAATTGGCATCAAAGGAAATACCCATATGTTGATGCAGGATGACAATTCTCTTGAATTAGCGGCATTGCTCAGCACCTGGATTGAAAAACAGATTGCCTCAAAGAATTAATAAATATAGGAGAAAGTGATGAATCCAAAGCGCCGCAGCGCCCTACAAAATATTTTAGGTATTGCATCTACACCCTTATTGCTCAATCCCATCAATTCATTTGGACAGCAAGGGCTTGGCCCCATGGATGGGTATGACTTAATCATTACTGGTGGCAGAGTCATTGACCCTTCCCAAAAATTTGATCAAATTGCTGACATTGGAATACGTAATCAAAAAATTGTTGAGATAAAACCTCAGCTCGCTAAAAAATCAGCTCAAACCATTAATGCAAGCGGCAAAATTATCACCCCCGGACTCATTGACCTTCATGCACATTGCTATCCTCAAGCATCTGCAATAGGATTGCCTGCAGATGAATTGGTTTACCTAACTGGAACAACAACTTTTGTAGACGCAGGTGATGCAGGCGCGAATAATTTTTCAGCCTTTAAACATTACATTGCAGCTCAGGCAAGAAGTCGTATGTATGCCTTTCTTCACATCTCATCCATTGGACTTGCAGGATTTCCAGTTGGCGAAATGAAGAATATGGAATATGCAAATATTGATCTAGCCGCTCGAACACTTAATGAAAATTCTGACATTCTCCTTGGAATCAAAGTTAGAGAATCTCTTGATGTAGTTGGAGAAAATGGCATTGAACCTCTTCGCAGAGCCGTTCTTGCCGCAGAGCGCTCTGGAGTTAAAGGAGCTAGGGTCATGTGTCATATCGGAAATGCGCCAGGTGACTTAAGTGTTTTGCTTGACACTCTGAGACCTGGAGATATCTTGACACACGCCTATAGTGGCGCTGGTAATAATACGGTACAAAATGGCAAACTCATCGCCGCAGCATTGGAGGCTAAGAAGCGCGGCGTTATCATTGATGTTGGACATGGCGGCGGTAGCTTTGATTTCACTATCGCTGAGCCAGCAATCCAGCAAGGTCTAATCCCAAACACTATTTCGAGCGATCTTCATGCTTATAGCGGTAATTCTCCTAGCATCCCTTATCTTCCAAATGTGATGAGTAAATTTTTGACTCTTGGGTTTACTGTTAATGAAGTTATTGCTATGACAACAAGTCACCCTGGAAAGATCATTAATCGAGATCCATTATTGGGAACACTTAAAAATGGAGCAAGTGCTGATATCACGATATTTGATTTAATTGAAAAACCAACAGAATGGCTAGATACGAAAGGTAATAAACGACCTGGTCAAATGGCCTTTGTACCGTTTCAAACTATTAGAGGTGGAGTTCCTTACGGCAGACCTTTTCCATCCCCGTTTAGCTACTCGTAGACTCAAAATCAATTTACTTGCTAAGTTAAACTGCTAACTAAAGGCATGATCTCCTTCATGACCCAATAATTAGGCTGGACATCTCTCAGCTAAATAAATTTCTAAGAGTTATTTAAAGATTTTCCCTAGTATTTACCCGATAGATCTTGAAAAGCACATAAGATCTATTCAAGGTATTTCGACCAATTAACAGATCAACAGGAGACACCATGTTTAAATCCATTGCAAGGCCACTCATAGTTAGCTTGTGTATTGGCCTGAGCGCTCACTTTGCTCACTCAGCGGAACCTTCATCCAAAGATACAAAAAAGCCAGTGGTACTAGCTGACCAAGGCTACTTTTTTGTGAATGGCAAATATATCGATGTTGGTGGTAAAAAATTAATGACCGATCAAATGTATGTTCAATACATGATTCCCAAAATAGTGAAGCACCCCTACCCTATCGTCATGATTCATGGGACGGCACAAACAGGCAACAATTTTTTAGGCACTCCAGATGGACGTAGGGGCTGGGCGGATTATTTTGCCGCGCAGGGATACAAAGTATATGTTGTAGATCAGGTTGGTAGAGCAAGATCAGGCGACTCTGCTGAGATCTATGGTCCGTATGCTCGCTTTGGAGCTCGCGATTTAGAGTTGGTATTTACTGGCCAAGAAAACTTCAATCTCTTCCCTCAAGCCAAGTTACATACACAATGGCCAGGTGGCCCTGGAGTAGTTGGCAATCCGTCATTTGATCAATTTTATGCACAACAAGTTGAATTTATTGCCAACGGAACAAAGACGGAGGAGTTAATGTATCCCGCCGATGTCGCTCTCCTTGAAAGGATTGGGCCTGCCATTGTCCTAACGCACTCTCAGTCAGGCGTATTTGGCTGGAAGATTAGTGATGCTCGCCCTGACTTGGTTAAGGCACATATTGCTGTTGAACCAAATGGTCCTCCATTTTATGACGTCAGTTTTTTAGGTGGAGAAAATTGGTACAAAGATAGTGACAATGTTGCACGTGCATGGGGTATCACTAGAATCCCTCTTAAATACGATCCACCAACAGATAACGCAGCTGAATTAAAAATGGTACGCCAGGAAAAGTCAGACTCTCCAGAGCTGATGCGTTGTTGGTTACAAGCAGAGCCTGCTCGCCAACTTCCTAATATGAAAAATATTCCTACGGTCATTGTTACCGGCGAAGCTTCTTTTAGGGCAACACTAGATCACTGTACCTCCAAATTCTTGACTCAGGCCGGGGTTAAGAATCAGCATATGCGACTTGAGAATGAGGGCATCAAAGGAAATGGTCACATGATGATGCTCGAGAAAAATAGTGATCAAGTAGCTCAAGCTATTGGAAAATGGATACAAACCAATGTTAAATAAAAGTTAAATATTTAAAATATGCTTAGTTTTAAAGAGATTGCAGAATAAAAAACCAACCTCAGGGGTTGGTTTTTTATTAGGAAGAAGTACTACACACTCAGATCAAGATAGGAACCCTGTTGAAATCCAGGGCACAAATGCAACAATTAAGGTGCCAATAACTAAAGCAACTAGGTAACCAATGATGGGTTTAACGCCTTCATCAGGATTGACCTTGCCGATTGCACAGGCTGCGTAATAGCCAACACCCAAAGGTGGCGCAAAGAGGCCAATACCCATTGATAGAATTACTACCATGGAGTAATGCACATCATTAATACCAAGCTGACGGGCTACTGGGAATAGAAGTGGTCCAAATAAAACAATTGCTGGAATACCTTCGAGTACCGATCCCAGAATCACAAATACGATGATTGAAATGAATAGGAATAAATGGGGTCCTCCATTTAGGTCCATCATGATCTGAGCCACTACTTGCGAGAAGCCTGACTGAGTAAGGCCCCAGGCCATTCCGGTGGCAGCGCCAATAATCAATAAAATAGCGCCAGACAAAGATGCCGTATCAATCAACATGGGTACGATACGCTTGATATCGAATTGACGATAAATCAAGATACCGCAAATCACGCCATAGACAATGCCAATTGTTGATACCTCAGTTGCAGTCGCAACACCCTCTACTACTGCAGCACGAATCACAAAAGGTAGTGCAAGCGCAGGGAATGCAACTAAACAGAGCTTCAATACCTCCGCGGGTTTTGGACGGGCTACCTGCGCAATGTGCACATGACGATTACGCCACCACACCAAGATACATAAAATAAATGCCAATATCAGTGCAGGCAACATGCCGCCAGTAAATAAGGCAGCAATGGAAACACCAGTAACTGAACCAATCGTAATGAGCACTAAGCTTGGTGGGATTGTTTCCGTCTGCGCACCTGTAGCAGCCAAGAGGGCAACTAACTCGCCTGGAGGCGTGGTCTTTTTCATTTCCGGGAATAGAGCCGGTGCAATCGCTGCCATATCCGCAGCCTTTGATCCAGAAATACCCGAGACTAAATACATAGCGCCCACTAATACATAAGAAAGACCACCACGAACGTGCCCAAGTAATGATGCAAGAAAAGCAATCATAGCTCTTGCCATACCAGTCATTTCCATCAAAAGCCCAAGGAATACAAAGAGTGGCACCGCCAATAAGACCATATGAGACATAGCCTCATCCATACGGCCAATCACAACCGATATTGGCATATGCGTGCTCAAACCTAAATATGCTACGGTACCTAGACCAAAAGCAAAGGCAATCGGCACTCCTGCAAAAATACTAAAGCCTGCAACCCCTACAAAAAAGATCAGTAGGTTATATTTGCCGAGACCTACAAATGCCGGGGAACAGATATAGAAAATCGCAAACGCCACTGATAAGGATGCAATACCTAACAGCATCACCTTAAGAGTGGCGATTCTGGCAAGTCGAAATAAACAGAAGAACATCATCANAATCACACCGCTTGGCAGAGCGGCAGCACGCCACAAGTTGGAAATCTCCAGGGAAGGCGTAGTCACAATCAACTCATCGATTGCAAAATGATATGCGGGCCTCAGGATGATTGCCAAATAGAGTAGGCAAGCCAATAATCCAGTCGACTCAAAGTACATTTTCTTTTGATCACTCAGCTTACTAATCCAAGCTGTCATGCGCATGTGCTCACCACGCTTTAAGGCAATTACCGATCCAATCATGGCAAGCCATAGAAACAGAATAGAAGCAAGCTCATCAGACCAGACAAGTGGTGAGTTCAGAACATACCTACCCACCACGCCAGAAAATAGTATTCCAATGCAAGCCAAGACTAAGCAGGCCGCTACCCACTCAACTAAGGTAGCAACAATTGTTTCAATCCATGAGGCGTATTTACCAAAAGACCCCTTAAAAGGGGCCTCGTTCATTAAAGCTGGTGAACTCACGCTAGTTTGCCCGTATATCTCTCAAGCAAGGACCAAGCCTCATCACCAAACTTGGCTTTCCACTCAGAATAGAAGCCGGCCTGCCTTAATTTCTCACGGAAGGGATCTGGATTAGCGTCATTGACTGCCATCCCTTTTGCTTTCAGGTCAGCCTGCAAGCCATCATTCATCTTGCGCACATCAGCTCTTTGCAAGATTGCTGATTCAGCAACGTTACGGGTCACAATAGCTTGCAAATCCGGCGGCAGCTGTTCAAACAATTTCTTGTTGCCCATGAACCAGTAACCATCCCACATATGGTTAGTCATAGAACAATATTTTTGAACCTCATATAACTTTGCTGTATAGATAATTGCCAAAGGATTTTCTTGGCCATCAACCACTTTAGATTGCAATGCTGAATACACCTCAGCAAAGTTCAACGGGGTTGGCGACGCACCCAACGCCTTGAATAAAGATACCCACATTGGGCCAGGAGGTGTACGCAACTTAACACCCTTTAAATCATCTGGCTTGTAGATTGGTCGAACGCTGTTGGTCACTTCGCGATAACCGTTATCCCAAATTTTATCGAAAGCAAAAATAGTGCCTGTGTTAGCAATTTGACGGCGGACATAGGCGCCTAATTCACCATCCATAGCTGCCCAGACTTGCTTATAGTCTTTAAATGCAAAGCCTACACCGTTAATCTGGGCCTGCGGAACTAATGAACCTAAGATCAGAGGTGACAAAGTCATAAAGTCCAAAGCGCCTGAGCGCAATTGCGACAACATATCAGTGTCATTGCCTAATTGGTTATATGGAAAAACCTGAATATCAACTCGCCCTTTAGTTTCTAGCTTAATTTTCGACGCCATCTTAAAGGCATGGATATTGAGGGGATGAGTGGCTGGTAAGTTACTACCAAACTTCATATTAAATTCTGCGCTCTGTGCAAAAGTATTACCTGCTACCAAAGGAAGCGCTGCAATACCAGCATGCTTAATAAAGTCTCGTCTTGTAAACGTCATACTGTCTCCACTAGATAAATTTCAATTCTTTTTGAGTAAAACAGCCCATCAACTAGGCTTTTGATCTGGCTTTTAATATAACGCTAATTTTAATAAAACCTCAACAATCAAGGGAAAACCAGCAGTCTTTTAAGACTTGAGGGGCTCATTATTGCGTCGTAGAGTCGGTAAACCAACGCCAGTCGCCTCAAATCCACCATCCACCGCCAATACCTGACCATTGATAAATGCAGCCTCATCGCTACATAAAAAACCAACCGTATTGGCCATTTCTTCTGGGGTGCCATAACGACCAAGCGGGATCGAATCGTAATAATCAGAGCGAATCGCTACGCTATGAACCAACTTCGCCATTTCTGTATCCACGGGACCTGGCGCAATCACATTCACGCGCACATTGGAGTTTCCTAGCTCGACGGCATATTGTTTAGTCAATTGAATCAGAGCAGCTTTACTAGTGCCATAGGCAACCCGCAGAGTACTAGCCCTCAAACCAGAAATGGAAGCAATATTCACAATTGCACCACCGCCTTGTTCAACAATCAATCGACCAAATACTTGGGAGCAAATGAAAGCACCATCTAAGTTGGTGCTTAGAACAGTGCGCCATTCTTCAAAAGATGTTTCTAATACAGGCTTAAATATAGCTACCCCAGCGTTATTGACTAAAGCATTGACATGACCAAAGGCAGAAATTACTTTCTCAGCAGCACGGTCTACCTGTTGAGATTTAGATACGTCACAATGAATGCCAATCACATCAACAGATCCACTAAAGGTTTTCATCGTGGCATCCAGTGTTACTTTATCGATATCTAGGAGTGCAACCCGATAACCATGATTTAAAAACCATTGCCCTATTGCCAGGCCAATACCACGTGCACCACCAGTGACAACTGCAACGCGATCCTGAATTGAATGTTTTGTATTCATCGACTATTAATACTCCAACTTACTTTACTGAGTGACATGCTTTATTATCGCTCCAGCATTTTTACTAAGGCGTAGATCGATTCGTTATATGGTACGGGAACACCATGCTTCTTTCCTAATTCGACGATATAGCCATTTAAAAAATCAATTTCGGTCTTCTTGCCTCTCGCCAAATCTTGTGCCGTAGAAGAGCGCTGTGTGACCATCGTTGAGGCAATCAGGGCATTGGCTTCTGCAGCTTCTGCTTCAGAAATAAGAACCCCCTCTACTGTAGCGATTGCTAAAAATTCTTCAGTGATATGTTCAATTTGCTGAAGGATCTCAGGAATACGCACCATCTCTCCATAGGTAATTTGACCAATGCCAGAGATTGCATTGTAAGAACAATTCACCAAGAACTTTAACCACATGTCTTTCTTAATATGTTGTGCAATGGAACAAGGAACGTCTGCACCTTCAAATAGTGCACAAATAGCTGCTAGATTTTCCCGATCTCGCTCTTGAACTAACTGTAGCGAGCCGACATAGAGCTCACCTCTGCCATGATGCTTCATAGTTCTATGGCCAATCATGCCTGTAGCGACATAGACAACTGCTGCATATACTGGATTTGGTATCCATTTTGTTGCGATATCCACATTAGCCACTCCATTTTGCAAACTGAGAATGACTGCGTGGCTGGGTAATATTGATGCTATAGCTTGAATAGTTTTTTCTGTATCTAAGGATTTCACACTGAGCAAAACTAGATCAGCATCTCGCAAAACAGATAAATCATCAGAGGCCTTAACATACACAAGCTCTTGAAAGGATTTGCAGTCCATCTCGAGACCCAGCTCATTAATGGCCTGGACACGCTCGGACCTCCCAATCAATGTGACATCTTGCCCATCACGTGCCAGCATGCCTCCAAAGTAGCATCCAACTGCACCCGCACCCAATACGTAGATCTTTTGATATTTTGACAAGGAATTAAAGTCTATTAAAAATGTAGTTTATAGATCGAGAACCAATGTTCCTTGTTTGATATGCGAAATACAAGGCGTTAAATACTCTGCATGCTCACTATCACTCAAGATACAGTCCCCATGCTCTACATCACCACTGATATAGCGTGTTTTGCATGTGCCGCACAAACCCGACTGACATGAGGTCGAAACCTCAACCCCTAATTTAGCCAAAACATCAATTAAAGACTCCGATCGAGAGAGGGCTATTTTTTGACCAGTGCTCTGAATTTGAATCGCTAAGTCACCAGCATCCGACTCAAACCCAGCTTCGCCCCCTTCTTTTTCCGGGGCTTTAAAGTGTTCAAAATGCACATGAAGCTCACTACGCTCTTTTGCAGCCTGAGCGCACGCCTTCATAAATCCCAATGGTCCACAGTAATACAGATGTGTGTCCGCTTCGAGCCCTTGAATCATTTCGGAAATCTTTAATCCATGAGCAGGAATACCGCCATCTAAATGGAATTGCACCTCACCTGAGTCCGATAAATTTTGGAGCTCTTGAGGAAAGGCAATATTTTCTTGAGCGCGTGCACAGTAATGCAATTCAAATGGGATACCCAGAGACTTTAGGCGATGCGCCATTGACTTTAAAGGAGTAATACCAATACCTCCGGCCAATAAAATTACTTTTTTAGCAGACTCATCTAACTGAAAATGATTGCGAGGGTAACTTGCCAATAAGGAATCGCCCACTCTGAACACATCATGAACTTCTTTTGAACCGCCACGCCCTTGTTCATCACGCAATATTCCTAGTACATAGCGATTGGTTTCTGCAGGATCATTACTTAAGGAGTATTGGCGGATGATGCCCGAAGGTAAATGCAAATCAATATGTGAGCCTGCATCAAATGGTGGTAAGGGGTTACCATCTTCAGAAACGAGTTCAAATGAATGAATTCCACTGGCCTCTTGACGGATTTGTTTTATTTTTAAGTGCAGTAATTTATTGTCAGTCACTTTTTTGTCTCACTCCATCAAAAAGAAAGACTGCAAGCGCAGCCTTTCTCCTTCAATGCCTTTATTAATGCTTAAATTGGGCTTTAGCTGTCTGCTCAAGCTCTTCCATCTTGCTCTTCACAAACTCAATACGTTCTTTGCCTTTGTATTGCTCACTCTCGGTCAAAATAGCAATTACTCCCTTAGCAACGAAGCGTCTTTGTGCGATTTCTTCTTCAGTAGTTGCGCCAATAGGCAACTCAAAAACATTCCCAGAGCAGTAGCTATTTGGAGCCCCACCAAACTCCTTCAGCCATTCAGAAAATGCTTCTGCACTAGCGGCGGGATTTGACCCACGAACCGCATCACGTAGCATTTTTCTAAAGAGATATGGGCCTGCATCGAACTTCGTTGGATTCTCTAAAGCATGAATTGCAATCGGTCTTTGGCTAATAATTGCCTCATAGTCACCAGGTGCATATTGAGCCATCTTGTAGTTAGCTCTTGATCTGTGATCAGTAGGTATTTCAACGATATCGTTGATTGTGTGATCTTTAAAGCGGTCTGCCCTTCGCAATGCAACTTGACCATCTAAAAAGTCAATAGACTCGTAACCAACCAGCTCCTTCTGACCGATGCCACGAGTGTCAATACTAGGACCCATGACTCGCCATCCAATCATCTTGCTATTAAAGTCATCGACTGGAACAGTCCAACGAATAATGTGAAAACGACTAAATAACTTTTTGCTTGACCCATCTTCAGAAGTGTATGCATGTAGGCTTAAGTTAGGCAGTACTTGATGTTGAACACGAATAAATAATTTATCGTTATTTACACGGCGCGCACCTGAACAAGCTAGACCACGTCCACCATGAATTGGAACGAATTGCATATCAGGGTGCACCTCCATAGTTGGCGCCCCTACCTCATCAAATGTAGTGCCTTGGTAGTGGCCGCCCACTACGTTCTTGGCAGCATGCAATTCAGCAGTATGAAAATTATCTGCCGCATTGTCTTGTACTTGCAACCAATTGCAGTGCTGGAAATTACTATAAGGAACTAACTCGTCACCTTCTGCAACGGTAAAGTCCGACTCCCACTCTGGAAATGGCGGCTCTTTATCTGGTGGGCCCATATAAGCAAAGACCAAACCATTTTTTTCAAAAGCTTTATAAGCACCTTGCTGAATTGAGCAAGCATATTTTTCAGCTTCCGCTTCTTCACCTTTGGGAAAGGGTGCATTAAGACAAGTGCCGTCTACGTCAAACACCATGCCGTGATAGCAACACTTAATGCCATGCTCCTGAATCAAGCCATATTCAAGCGAAGCACCACGATGCACGCAATGTGCATGCAATACACCAACGCTACCGCTACCATCGCGAAACGCTACCAACTCCTCACCTAAGATTGTCAAAAAACGTGGGGTATCAGTCAGCTCAATTGACATGCAGACGGGATGCCAAAACCCACGCATGTACTCACCCATTGGGGTAGCAGGACCCACTTCCGTCAATTCAGGATCGTGACCTGGTACTTTGTTAGTGTAGTAACCACCAAAAGGTACCAACTTCTTCGGCTTTACCGATGATCCAGCTGATGCGCCAACCTTCTTTTCCGCTTGTTCTTGCTTGGTTGTCATTACGAGGGTCTCCTGTTTTTTGACTATTTCGTGTATTCCGTATACTGTATACAGAGTATATAATGGTTTTCCAATAACTGCACTGTGTAAAACTGATTTTTTAAGATCCCGCAAACCCCGAATTCATGCTTTCTCAACTCAATAAACTTCCAGCAAGAACTGATTATGTCGAGGCGGTATATAAAGCCCTGCTTGACGCCATTAGTGACGGCTCACTTCCTCCTGGCACCAGAATTACCCAGGAAGAAATAGCTGAACAAATGAATGTGTCCCGCTTGCCGGTCTTACAGGCCCTGCGCATGCTAAAAAATGATGGTTTTGTTGAGGATGCCCCAGGAAGAGGGGTTCAAGTTACTGCATTAAATATTGAATGGATTGATAAGCTATATGAAGTGCGAGGTGCACTTGACTCGCTAGCAGCAAAACTGGCTGCGCAAAAGAAATGCGTCATTGATCCCGCCTTAATTCAGAATGGGCGTGCTGTTTCAGAAAAAGGCGATGTTAGGGCATTAATCGATGCAGACATGGCTTTTCATAGCGCTATTTATGAAGCCTCAGAAAACCCCTTAATTGCCAAAAGCGCCCACTTACACTGGGTTCATCTTCGTAGAGTGATGGGTGCGGTTTTACAATCCACGCAACGATCAGCCATCTGGGATGAGCATCAAGCCATTGCTGATGCAATTAAAAAAGGGGATGAGAAAAAAGCTGCAGACCTTTCAGAGCTACATGCAATGCGAGCTAGAAAAAATCTCATTCGCCAATTAAGCGAAGCTTTAACTAACCATTAAAAATCCCAGCAGCACTGGGATTTTTAATGGATTAGGATCTCAGTTTACTCAAACATATCCGGTTGATTTTCTTTTAAATAACCCCAGATTGGTTGGAAATGGAGCCAGCCAATATATTCACTACCTACATGCTCACGACTGTAACGAGCCACTTCTGGTGTCAGCATATTTGGCTTGATGCCTGTAGCTTCAACCATCATCTGTTGCTTGCAGCAACGCTCTAAAGCAATAAACCAAAACGCAGCAGCTTCAATGCTATGACGACTGACTGTTAGCAAGCCATGATTGCGGTGAATAATTGCCTTCACTTTCTTCAATGAGCCTGCGACGTTGTAACCTGAGTTATCCTCAACCGCAACTTGACCTGCTTGCTCAGATAAGACCATGTGGTCTTCAAAAAAAGCTGCCGCATCTTGGGAGATGGGATCCAATGGCTTTCCAAGAGCAGCGAAAGCAGTTCCATAAACAGTGTGAGCATGGCACATCGCAACGATATCAGGATGCTTTTCATGTACTGCTGCATGCAATACAAAGCCTGCGCGGTTTAATGCATGCTTACCTTCTAAAATATTACCTTCGTGATCCGCCAAAATGAGATTAGATACTTTGACTTGATCAAAATGCACTGCCATTGGATTAGTCCAATACAGATGTGGATGCTCTGGGTCACGCACAGTCAAGTGACCTGCAAATCCATAATCAAACTTTTCTAAAGCAAACGCACGACATGCAGCAACTAAACGCTCTTTGAGATGTTGACGCTCTTCTGCAAAGTTATTGAATTTAGGCTGATAAGGAAAGATCAGACTTTTATCTTCAGGTTGATAAATTGACTCTCTTCCGCCCAAGTCTAATTTACGTTCTTTTTCCATTACCTCAGCCATGGCCATTCCTCTTCTAGATCAATATTCATTTCGGGTGAGCTGATTTTGCTTACCAATTAACGATGATCATGGGCTTTTTTGACTGTTTTGACAAACGATAACTATTCATATATAGATGAATAAAAATCATGTATATTATATTTACATGAGAAATATTCCCAATTATGTTCTATTGAGAGCTTTTGAGGCTGCAGCGCGCTTAGAAAGCTTTACGCTTGCGGCCAAAGAATTGCATCTGACGCAGTCTGCTATCAGTCATCAGATCCGTGAGCTTGAGGACTATTTTGGTAAATCATTATTTTTACGTCAGAACCGCAGAGTAGCGCCCACAGCAGAAGGTCGTCGACTATTAGATTCACTATCAAGGGTTTTTGATGTCATTGAAGCCGCCTGCAATGAAGTCACTCTTGCACCCAGCTCACAAGTTCTTGCCTTGCACTGCTCACCCAGTTTTGCTGCAAAGTGGTTAAGTCCAAGATTGCCAGAGTTTATTAAAGATAATCCCGACATCACCATTCGATTAACTTCTGGTGCTGACCATATTGATTTATTACGCAATCAGGAAATTGATATCGCCATCTCCTATCAATTTTCTCATGAGGGACCCGGAGTAACCTCGCTTTCCTTGGGCGAAGAAAAAATTGCACCACTTTGTTCCCCAGACCTGATTGATCCCAATATTCCCATTGAGGACTTGATGAGTAAATTAACACTCATCGAATCCTCACTAAATCACCATAGTTGGGAACAGTGGTTTGAAATCAATCGCCTCAAAAACCCCTCTACTAGAAAAATCGCCTTCGATCGTGCAGCCCTTTCAGTATCCGCCGCTGTAGACGGCATTGGAGTTGTACTAGAAAGCATCCGCTTTGCAGAAAGAGAAATTTCACGTGGAGAGTTAGTGGAAATTGGAGCTGGAGTTTTTCTACCAACGATGGATAGAACCCATTTTCTCTCTTTTAAATCCAACACTAAAAACAATCAAAAAATTAAACTCTTTAAAGAATGGATTTGTAAAAAGGCAGGAGTATCTGCCGAGTGAATTCACCAATTTTTCTGTTTATCCTGAGTGGAATTTGCTTTTCTACGGTTGATGCCATAGCCAAGATCCTAGTACAAGATACTAATTTGATTGCAGTAGTATGGTCTCGTTTTATTGGTCAGTTGCTACTAGCTGCTCCGATTGCATGGTATTTCTTAGGCAAAGATTTTTGGCGTACTCGTCATTTAGGCTTGCAGTTATTTAGATCCTGTCTATTGGTCGCCACTGCTACTTTATTTTTTGCGGGATTAAATTGGCTGCCATTAGCAGAAGCATCTTCAATTACTTTCACTGCGCCAATTTGGGTGGCCATCCTATCGGGCCCCCTTTTGGGCGAGCGTGTAGGCTTGAAGGAGTGGTTAGTAGCTGGGGTCGGGTTCTTGGGAATTCTTTTTATTGCTAGGCCAGGGTCTGCTATTTTTCATTTAGCCGCCTTGTTGCTAGTCATGATGGCATTTTTGAACGCCATTTTTCAGCTCTATACCCGTAAGCTCACCCAAGACTCGGCATACACGACTTTTTTCTATAGTGGGATCGTTGGTTTACTTACCTCGACTGCTTTACTTCCCTATTCTGCTCCACTGCCGACCTTGCCTGTCTACGAATATGCCTTATTTGCATTGTTAGGTTTCTTAGGTGGATTTGCACATTTACTCGTTGTTCTCGCCTTCTATCAAATGCGACCTTATAAACTCACCCCACTAGTCTTCTTGCAATTGATCTGGGCGGTTGGATATGGCTACCTCATTTTTGGACAGCTCCCAGACAGCCTCAGTGTAGTTGGCATGATTCTCATTGCTGCTTCAGGTATTTGGCTGATCTGGAACCATCACTCTGCAGGCGCAGAGGATCCGAATAAAGTTTAATAAAGAAGCTTGCTATTTCTTCAGCCAATCAATAATGAGCTTAGTAACCAACTCAGGTTGCTCACGATGCAAAAAATGACCTGCATTATCTACTAGCTGAAAGTCGTATTCATTTGTGAAATACTGCGCTTGTTCGAGCATAAGCTCTGCTCGCAAGTCCTCACGACCACAAAGTGCCAAGGTCGGGACCTCAATTGGACGTGTCATTTTTTCTCTGACAGCAGCAAGATTGGGATCAGCCTTAGTGGGATCAAACATTGCCCGGTAATAAGCCAAGGTTGCAGACAATACTCCAGGTTTTTGCAAGGTTTCTTTAACGGCCTGAATATGCTGCTCATCACGGTGACTTGGAATGGTCCAATAAGCCCAAAGATAATCAATGAATGCTTGATTGTTTGCGAGAATCGCTTTTTCTGGGAGATCGGCTAATTGGAAGAACCACCAATGAAATGATCGATGTATGTGTTTCGGATTAACTAGGCTTTCAGTTACTTGACCTGGATGAGGAACCGCCATGACTACTGCACGAGCAATTAACTCTGGATATGCTGCTAGTACTGCATAGGCGATGATCGCACCCCAGTCTTGACCCACAAGATACACCGGCTTTCCACCAGAAAGTCTCTTAATAAAAGCAGCAATATCTTCAACTAAAGTTGCCTTGTCATAAAAGCCATCTTTAGGAATTTCAGTAGGCGTATACCCACGTAAATAAGGCGTCACTACTCGATAGCCCTGCCTCACCAGAGCGGGCACTTGATGGCTCCAAGTACTCGCAATATCAGGGAAACCATGCAGCAATACTACTAAGGGACCTTGCCCCTCTTCGTGATATGCAAATTGAATACCGTTAGCATCAATATATTTAATGGTCATAGACTAGTCTGTTAGTAATTAAAAAATAAGACGCCGCTTAGGAGCGGCGTCTTTAGAAAATGCATTTTAGTTTCACTAAATTACATTACATCTTCTTGGCTTTTGCATCCTCTGCATTCAGATATTGAACGCGTCCGTTTTCAA
>TBL_comb48_EPIDRAFT_1000298_pt1 | contig 39143 bp, 35 predicted proteins | sample TroBogEpilimnion_37_FD_10681 | JGI IMG/M metagenome (IMG submission 10681) | reverse complement strand
CGGTGCAGCACTTCCTGCGCGGCTCTGGTTGGGAGTACCTTCCCCTGCCCTACCTGCTCACGATCTGGAGCATGCTCTGCTGCCTGCGCCTGCGTGAGAAGTCAGGGGCTCTGCTGCCTGCCACAGGCATCTTCGACAATCCTGAAGCCGCCGCTGCTGCACTGGCGCTCGCGAACGCCCGGTTTCCACATCGCCATGAAACCCATGTGCTGCTACCCACCGCACGCGAAGTCACCGTGACCCAGGGCTTTGATGACAAACTCAGCCATCGCGGTGAGTGGAAGCACGCGCTCGATTTGGAAGTGCATGATGCGGCCGACAACGCCTGCCCATCCGGCTGTGATGACGATTTGAGCCGCTACTACACGCAGGGGCTCGAAGTGCGCGCTCCCGGCACAGGGGAAATCATCCGCGTCATTGACGGCGTGGCCGACAACGCCCCCGGTGGCTGCAACTTTGCCAGCAACTGGGGCAATCACCTCATCCTGCGTCTTGATTACGGCGGCATCGTGAAGCTCGCTCACTTCATGAAGAACGGCATCCTCGTCAAAACCGGGCAGCGAGTTGGGGCGGGCGACCTCCTGGGATACTGCGGCAACTCAGGTCGCAGCCCCGTGCCACACATCCATCTGCACAATCAAGCCACCACCGAGACAGGCGCGCCCACCGCGCCCTTCTGCCTTACGAACTTTTTCACGCGCACCGCGGAAGGGGTGCGCTGGAACTTTGCCAGTGTGCCCAAAGTGGGAGCCCGCATCGCTCCGGCGACGGTCTCCACCACCGTGCTGGGCACGCTGGCCCATTTGGCCCCAGGAGTGGCCACGTATCGTGTTTGCAGCGCGGGGGCGGTTTCGTTCGAAACGATCACCACCACGCTCGATGAATCCGGCCGCTACCTCTTCCGCAGCGGCAAAGAATCGCTCACGGCGGTGCTTGGACTGCACGCCCTGCAGATCACGCAAAGCAGCCTCAGCGGTCATTCGCAGCTCCTGCGCTTCCTTTCGTTCGCCATGCCCACCGTGCCATTCGCTTATCAGAGCGGCATGAACTGGGAGGATTGTGTCGCTTTGCAGTCAAAGCAGCACGGTCGGGCATTGGCGGGCGCTTTAGTGCCCTATCTGGGCTATACCACCCAGCGCGTCATCACCCGCCACGCGTTGCATCCCACCATCCAGCGCCTCCACCTCACCACCACCATCGTCGATGCCAGCGGTGATCTCCCTGGAGAAATAGAATTCACCCTCGACCCCATTCGCGGCCTCACCCACCTCACGGCTCATTTGAAAGGTCGCGACGCGGTCTTCACGCAAACCGATTTCACCCCCACCCTGCCCAACGGCGATACCGAATAAACCACTCTCCTCTCCAACATGAAAACGCACATCCTCATTCTTGCCTTTGCCTGCGTCACCGCAGCGAACGCCGCCGATAAACACGCCGCCATCTCCGAAGCATGGCAGAAATCGCTCACTGCGGAATCCAACAGCGATTACGCAGGTGCGCTGACAAGCGTTCTCGACTTCAAAAGCGCCGGTGGCGAAACCTACCTAGCAGCGGTGCGGGCCGGTTGGTTGTCCTATCTCAACAAAGATTACGTCAAGGCCATCCAGTATTACACCTCAGCCGCCAAGCAGGAACCGCGCGCCATCACTCCCCACCTTGGCATGATGAACGTGTATTTGGCGCAGGCCAAACCCGAGGAGGCGCTCCGCGCCGCGCGGGAAGTCTTGAAGATTGACCAGTTCCATCGTTCGACACTGCTCATCGCCGGAGAGCTTCTCTACAATCAGCAGGACTATCGCAAAGCCGAGGTGTACTTTGAGCGCGCTTACAAGCTCATGCCCGAAGAACCCATCGCCATGAGCTGGTTTGGCTGGTCGCAGATCAATCAAGGACAGGCCCGGCTGGCTGCCCCCGTGTTTGAAAAGCTCATGCAGATCAATCCACAGGGCTACATGGTGCGTGACGGGTTTGTTATCACCCATCCCGGCCCACCCCAAGGACCTCCCGGACAGCGTTGATCAAGAAGGGACTGCATGCATACGCCATCCCAGATTCGCACACGCGGGCGGCACCTTCATGCCGCGCTTGATCAAGTGATCGAGCAACGCGGGTGGAGCATGCCGAAGCGGCGGGCGCATCAGTGGCGCACGCTGCGCTCCCTGGTGCAGCATGCCTACGCTCACATCCCGCTCTACCAGCGACTGTTTGACGAAGCAGGATTCACCCCCGCAATGCTCGATGACTGGGATGATCTGTCCAAACTCCCCTTCCTCACCAAGCCCGCCCTACGCACCGCGACGCGGGCGGATTTGATCGCCAAGGATAACCGTGACGACATCCGCTGGCTGGCGTCCTCCGGCTCCACCGGCATTCCCGCCAGCATCGCTCGCACAGAGGATTCCCTCTGGCACTACATGGCCTGCAACACGGCTTTGTATTATGATTGGTGCCAGGGAAAGCCGCTCACCAATGTCCTCTATCTTGTCGATATGGCCCGCGACAGCATCGACTTCGCCGCCGCAGACCTCCTGAGCACCACGGTGCCGGACTCACGCATCTTCTCTGTTCACGATCCTCTCGCCAAACTCACGCGGGAACTTCTCAGCATCGTACCTGGGTTCATTTCATCCTACCCATCGACGCTGCGCGCCATCGCGCTGGAGCTACGGTCACAAAAGCGTGACATGAACAAAATACGTCTCATCCATCTCACCTCCGAGATGCTGGACGCGCACACACGACATCTGCTGGGCCAGGTCTTCCCGAACGCACGCCTCATCGAGACTTACACCAGCACCGAAGGCGGGCTTGTTGCCTGGCAGTGCGTGCTTGGCTCGCGCTGGCACATTGCAGAAACCAACGTTCTTTGTGAAATCGTCGATGACGAGGGGCTGCCCACCAACGACCTCGGCCACATCGTCATCACCGACCTCACCAACACCGCCACACCGATCCTGCGCTATCGCGGACTCGGTGATCTGGCCCGCTGGGAGCCGGAGTCCTGTCCTTGCGGCAGCAGTGCACGCAGCATCCGGCACATCGAGGGCCGCAGCGCTGCCATGCTGCGCGCACGTGATGGCGTCTTGATTTCGCCCTATGTCATCACCAATGCCATCGAGGAGGTTCCCGGCCTGGCGCAGTATCAGGTCGTGCAAAAGCAGCCTGGCATGCTCGAAGTCCGCATTGTGGCCGAAGCCAGCGCTTCGAAAAATCGCGTCGAAAGCGGGGTTCAGGCAGCATTGGCGTCTGCGCTCGAACGTGCCGCCGATTTGCAAATCACCTTCGTCTCCAAGATTGCCGCGCCCTCAGGATCGCATAAAGTGCCGCTTGTGATCTCCGAACTGCCCCTTGCCGCATGAAACGCCTGCTCGACCACACCCTGCGTGGTTACGGACAGATGCTCGTGGCGAACAGCCGCATCACCGGCGTGTGCGTGCTCATTGGCTTGTTGGTGCTTTCGGTCGAAGCCGCGCTGATGAGCCTGGGCGGTGCGCTGCTAATCTCCGCACTCGCGCAATGGCGCGCACAGGATGACACCGTGCTCAAAACCGGCCTCTTCAGTGTCAATGGTGCGCTGCTAGGTGCTTTGTGGTATCTTTTTCCACAGGTACCGCTTTGGGCGCAGGCGCTCACCACCGCGCTCGGCTGTGTCGCCATGGCGTTTTTCTTTGTGCCCGTTGCCGAGCGCATGCACGAGAGAAAGTCGCCCTACGTCCTTTTCAGCCTGCCTTACGTTGCCGTTGCATGGGCCGCACTAACCGCGCTGATTTTCTTTGGCGTGCATGATGCCGAGCTCACGCGCGGCTGGCGCACCCTTCTCACCAACCGCTTTGAAAAAGCTGAGAAACATTTTCTTAACACGGAAGTGAGCACGGATATGGCCGAGGCCTATCGCTGTGCGGGTCTGGGCTGGAGCTTGTACCGCCGTGGCGATCAAACCGGCGCACAAACAGCCTTCTCACGCGTGCTCTCGCTCAAAACCGGCGTCGCAGATGCCTATGACGGTCTTGGCTGGAGCCGTTTCCGTCAGGGACGCTATGACGATGCCGCGCTGGCATTTCGGCGTGCCGTTGCGCTAGACTCCTTTTTTGCCGACTCATGGGACGGCCTTGGCTGGTGCGCCCTACAGGCAGGCCAACCGGATGAAGCTCGCCGTCATTTCACCACAGCAGCCTTGTGCGCCCCCCTATTTGCGGATGCCTTCACCGGTTTCGCGGCCACTCTGTCTGGAGGCAGGGCGCAGGAGTACGCGAAATCATGGAGCGGATTTCTCTCCAATCATCTCAGTCTGACGGCCCAGTTTACCTCCACGCGCGTGCTACTCTGCTGGGTCTGGTTCTTTATCGGCATCCTATTGCACTCACGCACCAGTGCGCTTGTGGCGCTGGCTGCCGTGCTCATCTGTGTGCTGGGTTCCTCGTGGAAGCCGGTCTTTGGCGATCCCGCATTCGCCATGAACGTCATTGTCCTGGCGTTGGCCCTTGGCGGCCATTACTTGCGGCTCAATTTAAAGACTATTGCGTGGATGCTGTTCGTCACGCTGGCTCTCGCCTGGCTCTGGGAACCGCTCTCGGAAGCCTTGCTGCGGCTGGCACTGCTTCCGATCTGCCTGCCCTTCAACATCGCGCTTCTCGGCAGTATTGCCTTCTTTGGCTGGCTGCATCGCCGGGGGCTGCGTGATGAGCGCATCCCCGTTGACTGGGCTTCCAGCACGCCCGAGCAGATCCACGTATTCTCCGCGCAAAAAGAGATCGCCGATGCCTGCTGGGACAAACTCAAAAAAGCAGATCCTGAACAGCCGCTGCCGCAGACTGAGCGCTCACTTCAGCTTCCGGCCAAAGTGAACCTCAAAGTAAATGCCGAGTGAGTCCGCCAGCGCCACGGCAAAGCGGCGCTGATGTTCAGGTGTGTCACGCACATTGTTCCAGGGGCACTCCACCTGGATGGCGCTCACGGTGCCGCCATCACGTGAACCATGGGCAGCCACGTCATACACGCCGCTGAAGTAGCCGGCCATGAAGGTGGGGCTGGCTTTTGAAGGACTCGGCAGGCAGCGAAAACCACGGTACTCCAGCAGTCCCCCCAGGCTCTGCGGCCCGCGCAGCAGCTCTGCGAAGCTCTGCGGCGAGCGCTTGTCCAGATCTCGGATGCAGGTGGAGGCGATCAGCGCCGTGTCTGCGTTCAGTTCCGCATCGGAATGCTTCAGGATGTCGCCTTTGACCAGATAGCCCAGTTCGACCCGCTGATCGAGATGACGGTGGCCGTGGATGTCCAGCAGCAGACCTGCGCCGCTCTTTTTCATCACTGTGTCACAGGCTTTTTGCGTGCTATCGTTAAAGCGGTGCCAGGAGGCGGTGGCAGTTGGATCACCTTGCGCCGCCTCAGCGAGATCGCGGTTGGGGTCGAGTTTCGTGCGGCTCAGCCGGGAGATGATAGCGTGCGGTTTGCCGCCATAGCGCGCCTCCAGTTCCTCAATGATCAACTCGGCTAGGGAAATTGTGTTGGAATCAATGCCTGTGACACCGTAGCGACGCGCCAGCACGTTGTCTGGTTTCAGGGTCCCGCCATGAGGCACCGTGAGAATGATGGGCAACGTGCCGGGTCGAACCTCAATGTATTCTTCTAGTTCCGCCGTCTGAGCCTGCAATGCGGTGGCAAAAACAAATAGAAAAAAGGGGATGCGCATGATCAATGCTAGTGAAAGACAGTTCCCCGCTGCCTGCCACGTTTTTTCTCGCTCATGATGCACCGCCTTCTACTCCCACTCCTGGTTCTCGCTTCCGCTTCCCATGCTGGCAACTGGCCCGAATGGCGCGGCCCTTCTGCCCAAGGTCACGCCAGCGCCTCCGGCCTGCCGGAAACCTGGAGCGAGACGAGCAACATCGCCTGGAAGACAGCGCTTCCAGGCCGCGGCCACTCGACACCCGTCATGTGGGGCGAGCAGATCTGGCTCACCACCGCCTTTGAAAAAGCGGCGACGCCGGAGGAGGCCAAACGCCGCCTCGAAACCAATACTGGCGACCAGCCGCTCACCGTCCTCGGTTCCGTAAGCCTGCATGCGCTGTGTGTGGATCGTAACAGCGGCAAAATCCTGCACGACATCGAGCTGCTCAATGTGAAGGACCCACAGTGGGCCCATCAGCTCAACAGCTATGCCTCACCTTCGCCCGTGCTGGCGGAGGGCCGACTCTACGCGCACTTCGGCTCCTTTGGCACCGTCGCCCTTGATACGAAAACTTTGAAAGTGCTGTGGAAAAACGAGGAATTGCACGTCATGCACGAAAACGGCCCCGGCTCCACCGCCGTGCTGCACGGCGACAAATTGATCGTGCATTTCGACGGCAGCGATCAGCAGTTCATCGCCGCTTTCGACACAAACACCGGTAAGGTCGCGTGGAAAACACCTCGCAGTGGAGCGATGGACCCACGCCCGCAACAGCGAAAAGCGTATGGCACACCGCTGGTGGTGACGATCAATGGCAAGCCGCAGTTGGTCAGCTCCGCCGCCAACAATGTTTATGGCTACGATCCCGCTACGGGCACTGAGTTTTGGAAGATCCATTACGGTGGACTCGGCTTCTCCATGTCCACCGTGCCCGTGGCCGACGACCAGCAGATCTATTTCAGCACCGCCTTCGGCAAATCAGCGGTCATTGCCCTCAAATACGCCAGTGTGAAGACACCCGAGGTCGCCTGGCGCAACAACAAGAATGCGCCCAAGATGTGCTCCCCCGTGCTGCACAGCGGCCTGCTCTTCTACGTCGATGACGGCGGCATCGTAAGCTGTGTGGACACAAAAACCGGAGAGGCCTTCTACCGCGAACGCATCGGCGGCAAATTCAGCGCCTCGCCCATTTACGCGGATGGCAAACTCTACTTCTGCAGCCGCGAAGGTGTCGTCACGATCATCAATGCAGCCAAGGAATTCAAAATCCTTGCCCAGAACACTCTCGACGGCCCGATCATGGCCAGCCCCATCGCCGATGGCAGCGCCCTGTTCATCCGCACGGACAAGGCGCTGTATAAGATTGGGAAGTGAATGTCGCAGAGTCCTAAATCACCTGCAAACCGAGCATGACAAGACTGATAAAATTGGGCGAACTTCTCTTCTTCCTAGCACTGGTAACAGTGCTGGTCATGAAGTGGCCGAGCAAGAACGTCCATCATGCTTCGCGCAGTGAAATGAGGGCACTGGAGCCTACCTTCACTTTGTCACTGGCTCATTTACCTGACAGTCAGATCAACCGATCACTGGTAGCCCAAGCGTTAAAGGACGCTCAAGCGATGGGTGAAGACTGAGGTTTTTATTGTGCCATAGCTTGTCCTAAAACTCGGAGAGTCATGTATGTGTTGAATGTGCGATCCCGCTCCGACACGCAGTTGATCTACGCAAGCAGCACCGATGGTGGGAACTTGGTCGCCAAAGCCTATTGGAGCGGCTTTGGCGGCTGGTCTGATTGAGTGTCAGTGCCATGCATGGCACTGGTTTATAAAGCCGAGTCCATTTAGTATGGGCAAGAGCGGTGCAGAATTAGGATGCTGATCATACCATCACAGGTATTGCGTTGCGGCTTGTGATGCATAGTTTTAAGTATGACCACGGTTGCCGAAATTAAAGATTCGATCCGGGCACTGCCTGCATCCGATTTCCATCAGTTGCTCGACTGGATGAATGAGCGGCAGTGGGAGGTGCTTGGTGAGGATGGGTATGAATCTCCCGAGCTTGAGGCTGCCATGCTCAAGGCATTGGACGGTCCACGCCACCCCGTCGATGAGGCGTTTTTTGAAGGCATTCGTCAGCGCTGGCGTGATAAAAAAGGCACCTCATCTTCTACCGCGTAGAGAACGACACACTGGTCGTCTTCCGCGTGCTCCAAGGCATGCGCGATCTGCCACGGCGATTGCTGGAACCGCCGGGGTCGGACTGATTCGTTCTACTTCAGCGCTGCACGCAGCACGGGCTCAAAAATCTCCGCCTGACGAAGGAAGCCGAGGTCGGTGCCATGGGAGGCGTCGTTGGAGCCTTCGGCGTCGGTGCCATAAAGAGCATCGCCGCCGATGTAGTGGAGGTTGGCGATTTTTTCGCCTTTGAGCTGCTTGTAGGCAGCTTTGAGGGCGGCGTGGTTGTCGTCATGGAACTTGGCCTTCGCGGGTGTGATCCAGGAGTTGGTAAAACGGCGGTCTTCGACGAGGATGATCGGCGTGGTGGCGTGCTTGGAGCGCAGTTGTTTGACCAGCGGCACGCATTTGGCCGTGACGTCGGCGGGGCCCATGTTGGGCAGGCAGTCGATGACGATCACGGCTGCATCGAGTTCATTGATGAGATCGCCCACGGCCGCGTCCATGCGCCCATTGCCGGAAAAACCGATGTTGATCACGGGACGGTCCAGATGACGGCCCAGGATGGCGGTGTGAACCATGCCAGGGCGCGAGGCGTTTGCGCCATGGGTGATCGACGTGCCGTAGAAAACGATGGGCTTCTCGCGTGGCTTCAATCCTTCGAACTTCGCGCCCGCAGGCACACCGATCTCGAGTTTTTCGATGCCATTGAAGAGCGGCAGGTAGGCTGCGAATTCATGCTCTCCGGGCGCGAGATCGCTGATCATCACGGCTTCCACATGCTGACTGGCTGGCTTCGTGCAGGTGACCCATTTCCATTGGCCTTTTTCATCACGTGCATACAGATCGAGTCCGCTCGCGCCGGTAGCGGGCATCGCTGGGAGGGCCAGGCTGGCTTTGGCAAGATCATAGCGGCAGTAGATGGCCTTCGCGTCCGTCTTGAAGCGCACCATCATGCCGGTGCTGTCACGGCTGAGGCCCCAGACGGCAGGGGTGACGGTTTTTTCGGCCTTCGCGGGGAGGCGGTCAAACCAGCGCAAGCGTTCTTGATCTCCCCAGCCGCGTCCTTCGACGCCCCAGGTAGTCACATCCTGCCACTGCGCATCGGCGGGAATGACCGGGCCTTTGGGTTTGGCCGCAGGCGCGGGCACCTTGGGTGCGGCAGTTTGAGCAAGCAGCGAAGTGCCGACAAAGAGGGCGAGGAGGATGGCTGATTTCATGAGGCGCATCAGTACGTTGTGCGGCTGCAGGTTCTCACGCCAATCGCGTTAGGAAAGCGGGCAACGAGGGCTGCGAAATCCTCAGGTCTATCAGCCGCGCACTTTGGCGAGGGCTTTTTTCGTGGCCTCGTAGGCCGTCTTTTCCCAAGTGGGGAGGGAGGCACGGGCCGTGGGATTTTTCAGCGGTGGTACAGGGCCATGAGAGGTGGCGAGGTCGCTCGCGACAACCTTACCGCTGCGCACATGGGCGAGGAAACCGATGGTGACACTCTGCCGCTTGCAGTCAGGGGTGACCCACACCCGGACGACAGCGTCAAGGCGGGTGGCGGCGGCGAACTTCTTGACCTCTGCGCGTTCGATGAAGGGGTTCAGGTGCGAAGGAACCTGCTGCATCTGCGCGAAGGGCACATAGTGGAAGGCGCGGCTGTCATCCAGGGCGCGCTCCACGCCGCGCTGCACGGCCAGATGCACCTGCTGTTCTTCTGGGGAATCCGGTTTGGAATGGGACAGGGCATGACCACTCGGAAATTCACCGGTGGGACCGATGCCGATGGCACCGGTGCGCGCATTGCGAAGACGGCTGAGATTACCCTCCGTACAGGAAGACAGAGCGGCAGCGGCGAGCAGACTGGCAAGAAAAAGAGGGAGGCTTTGACGGAGTTTGTTCATGCAGATTTATGCCACGGAGCCGCAGCCTTGTCATGCGGTAAGGGTCCAAGCAGAAGCCTTCGCAGATGGTTGTCTTGCACGTTTCAGACCGTCACCTGATGTGATTCATGCTTTCGCTGAAAACGCTAGGCTACAACAGCAGAAGATCATCATGAACGGCGCGGGAAAGAACGGCAGGCAGCCACTTCATATGCCTTGAAACGGATTCACGACTGTCACGCTGCCATAGGATTGTCCTGCGTTGAGGTCTTCAGACAAAACGGTCGGGCAGCCACACAGAGTGGCAGCGGCGATGATGGCGGCATCGAAATAGCTCGTTTGATACCTGGAACACACCGCGAGCGAGTCATCAAAGAGGCGCAATGTTGGCTCCAGCACGGTAAAGGTCTGCCGCCAGGCATCACACAAGCGTACGGCTTCGGCATGCGTGTAGCCCAATTTTTTGGGATGTGTCGCCACGCGATAAAATTCCTGCAATACTTGCAACGAGATGAACTGGCCCGCTGGCTTGATCAGGGCTCGCGCAGCCGTCGATTTCCGTGCATCAATTTCCGTGCATCAGCGACAAGGCGGCTGACGGCATAGACAAGCACATTGGTATCAAGAAACTCCACGTTGGTAAAGTTCGTCGCGGTTCAATGGACCCACACTGCCTTCACGCAGAGGCTTCGAATCCGCCAGACCCCAGGCAGACTGCAACACCGAGAGGCCATTCTCTGTTTGGCTGCGGTTTGCCCCTCGCAGCGAGACGACAAGCTCTCGAAATAAATCCCCCAGCGATTTACGGCGCTGTGCGGCGGCTTGGACGGCCTGCTCATAGACTTCGTCCTCCACAGTGAGTGTGATGGTCTTCATGCTGACCACTATGCCGTTTTCGCTTTCGTGCTCAAGCCAGAGTTAAGGGACAACACTGATATGTGCCTTGCCACAATGCAGAGGGACGGGCTGTCGCTACCTGCAAAGCAAAAACTCCTTCGCGTTCACCAGACTCCACGTGATGTCCTCAAGAGCAATGCGCCGGTCTTTGGCAGAGGCGAGGAGGGCTTCCATGACCTTGGCTTCGTCGGCAGTAGGGGGGCGGGTGAGAAGAGCCCAGTAGAGGTCGCGGGTGACGGCACCGTTGTCCGGGTTTTTGAGCAGTGAGTGGAGGCGGTTGTATTTCTGGGAGACGACGTTGCTGACAATGGGACCGCTGATGAACTGGAAGATCTGACCGATGGAGGTGTCCGCAGCGCGTTCGCATTCGCAGCTCAGCTCACGTTTGGGACGGCCGAACTGAGCGAGAAAGGCCTCGGGCGACATCGGATCGGGACTGCCACGGCCATTGGCGGGGCCGGGGATCTGGCTGGCGCGGGTGCCGCGGCTCCAGCCGTTGAAATCCGGGGTGACACGCATGGAAGCGTAGAGCGAATCAATAAGCTGCTCGGCACTGAGGCGGCGAGGCAAGTGGTGCGAGTAGTTGATGAGGTCCGCGGCGTTGGTCTCGTTCGGCGTGCTGTCTAGCTGGTAGGTGCGGCTCAGCATGATGGTGCGAATGAGATGGCGCAGATCAAAACCGCTGCGGATGAAATCCTGGGCGAGCTCTTCAAGAAGCTGAGGATGGCTGGCCGGATTGGTGAGGCGCATGTCATCGACGGGATCGACCAGACCACGACCCATGAGATGATACCAGATTCGGTTGGCCTGCGCTTTGGCGAAGAGAGGATGCTGCGCACTGGTGAGCCAATTCGCGGCGGCCTGCAGTTCATCTTCCTTCTCTGCGAGCTTGGGCATGTCAGCACCGAGGAACCGGGCCTTGGCCTTGTCACCTGTGCGCGGGTTTTCGATGTTCAGCTTGGCATTGAGAAAGACCACCTGCTCGCCGTTGAACTCATGCTTGTCGTTTTTATCCCGGGGTTTGATGTCGCTGAGGATCTTGTAGTCCACCTGGGCAAAGACGGCGGACCAGTTGTAGTAGTCATCCTGCGTCCAGCGGTCAAAGGGGTGGTTGTGACACTGCGCGCACTGGAGGCGCGTGCCGAGAAACACCTGCGCCGCTGTGGTGGCACGCAGTTCAGGCGTGCGGTTGGCGCGGTAGAAATTCGTCTCGGGCTCATGGTAGGTGCTGCCACGTGAGGCAAGCATGGCGCGCACCATTTCATTGATGGGACGGTTTCGGGTGATGCCGTCACGGATCCAGTCGTGGAAAGCCTGCACCCCAGTTTTATCGAGCGTGCGGGATTCGACTTTGAGGACATCGGACCATTTCATGGTCCAGTAATCCGCAAACTCAGGCCGTACCATCAGGCGGTCGATCAAGCGCGCACGTTTGTCGCGGTGCGTATCAGCTTCAAAGGCACGCGCTTCATCCGCAGGCGGGATCATGCCGCAGAGGTCGAGCCAGGCACGTCGAACGAAGACCGCATCACTGCACACCTCACTGGGGTTCATGCGCAGGGTCTTGAGCTTGTTGAAAACGTGGGAGTCGATGTAGTTGTCGCGGCGCGGCTTGCTCCACACAAAGGCCGGATTCGCTTTCACAAACGTCAGCCGCACAGGCACGGATTGGTTCAGGTAACGCACCAGAACGCCGGGCTCGCCAAACTGTAGGCGCTTCACGAGACCGCCCCGACTCACCTCCACGAGGCCGTTTTGCAGCGGCTCATAGATCGCACGGTCGGTGATGTCGCGCTGTGTGCCGTCAGCAAAAGTCGCCTGCACGGTGATCTGTACTTTATCCTGCGGCTCGTCCAAAACGAGCTCAGTGGGCGTGACGTTGAGTTTCGTCACTTTCGGAGCCGTGCTGTCATCACGCGGCAGACCAGCGGCGATCCAGCTCCGCAGCACCTGATATTCCCAGTTCTTCGGATCGAGCTTCTTGCCGCCTTCATGGGCGATTTGATTCGCGCCTTTAACCAGGATCAGGCTGTGCTCAGGGGCGAATAGATCCACACGCCGGCCGGAAGCATCACGGGCAAGCGCTTTGAAATCGAGTTCGGGATCCTGCCCGCGCAGGGACAGCTTGAAGCCACCCTTGCCTGTCGCATTCCCATGGCAGGTGCCAAGATTGCAGCCAGCTTTGGAAATGGCCGCCATCACATCGTTGCGAAACGATACAGCCTCAGCGGCAAACGCCGACGACAAAGCGACGGCGCTGAGCGCACAAACCAAACTGGAGACAGAACAATTCACGAGGCCGCAAATTACGGCCCAGGAGCAGCTTCTCTTCCACTCAAGCAGGGCAAAACGCCTGCTTCAGCTCTCAAAACGGAATGTCGTCGTCTTCCATGCCGTCGGTGATCGGGCCTTCACCGAAGTCATCGTGCTGCGGCGCAGGGGCAGGACGTTGGGCCGGGGGGCGCTGCTGGGCTGGCGCCGGGCGCTGAGCCGGACGGGCTGCAGGACGATTGTAACCACCACCGCCGCCGCCACCACTTCCTCCTCCGCCGCCACCACCGCCGGAGTAGCCACCTTCTTCATCGCCACCACCACCGGCAGGAGCGCGGTCGCCACCGGGGCTGCCGAGGAATTGCATCTGCTCACCCACGACGCGCATGCGGGTGCGCTTCTGGCCGGTCTGCTTGTCTTCCCAAGAATCCATCTGCAGACGGCCTTCGATGAAGACCGGGCGTCCCTTGTGCAGGTATTTGCCAGCGAGTTCGGCCATCTTGGCCCAGAGGACGACATCCACGAAAGTGACTTCCTCCACCTTTTCGCCGCTGTCGGAGGTGTACACTCGGTTCACGGCGAGACCGATGTCGCACACCGCGCTGCCCTTGGGCGTGTAGCGCACTTCGGGGTCGCGGGTCAGATTGCCGATGAGCATGACTTTGTTATAGGAGGCCATAATGGGGCATCTTTGCCGCCCCCGTGCCTGAGGGCAAGAATTTTGTCATTCTCGTGACGCTCAAATCCGTGCCATGCTGAAGGCTGATGCTGGAACTCATCGATGGCTTCATCCTCCACCTGGCGACCGAGCGGGGTCTGTCCACGAACTATCAGCTCCTGGTACGCCGGGTGCTGGAGGCGTTTGCCTCATGGTTCAAATCCAAGCACGACTCCGCCAGCGCGGCTGCCGTGACGACGGAGCACGTAAGCGGCTTTCTGTCCCAGCGGAAAAAAGACGGCATCGCGGCGTCCTCGGCGCGGGTCGAACTCATTGCCGTCAAAATCTTTTTCCGCTGGCTCACGGCGCGCAAACACATCCCCGCTGATCCTGCGGACCCCATTTTACCCCCAAGACAGGAAAAGCACCTGCCGGACTCCTTGAACGAACAGGACGTGCGCAAACTCGTCGAATCCGTGAACGGCACTGCGCCCCTAGATCGGCGCGACCGCGCGATCCTAGAGCTATTTTATGCCAGCGGCGTGCGGTTGTCGGAGCTGGCCGATGCCCGGCTGGAAAACCTCAGCCTCGAAGAGGGCTGGATTCGCGTGACGGGCAAAGGCTCGAAGACCCGGCTTTCACCCGTGGGTGGTGCGGCACGCGAGGCCATCGCAGCCTATGTGGAGCATGCGCGTCCGGAGCTGGTGGGGCCGAAATCCCAGAGCCACATCTTCATCACTCGCAACGGCACGAAGCTGACAACGGCACGCATCCAGCAGATCGTAAAGGAACGTGCGGCGCTATGCGGCATGGACCCTGCCCGTGTGCATCCGCATCTGCTGCGGCACAGCTTTGCCACGCACCTGCTGAACAACGGTGCCGACCTCCGCGTGATCCAGGAGATGCTAGGCCATGCGGACATCTCCACGACGCAGATTTACACCCATGTGGATCAGGCGCGGCTCAAGGACGTACACCGGCGTTTTCACCCGCGCGCGTGAGCAGCCACATCGCCCATGCGGGCATAGACTTCTCGCCCCGCTTTGCTGTGTTCGATCAAATCGTCCGAGAACTGGATTTTACCCGGCTCGAAGATCGTGATAAAGCAGGAGCCACCAAAGCGGAAGTAGCCTTTCTCGGCACCTTTTTCGATGGCGGTACCCGGCGTGTAGGTTTGCTCAATAGACCCCACACACGTTGCACCGACTTCCAGCAGCAGCACGTCTCCGAGGGCGGGAGTGCGTAGCACGGTGATCTCACGCTTGTTTTCCCAGTGAATGCTGGCCCGACGGCGCAGGGCGATGGGGCTCACCGAATACAGCGGGCCATTGATCAGTCGCGCGGCTCCAGGAGTGCCTGCACAGGGGAAATGAAAACGGTGGTAGTCCACGGGGCAGAGGCGGGAGATGAGCATGCTGCCATGAGCGTAGCGCTCGGCCAAGGCTGCATCGCGCAGCAGGGCGGCGAGGTCAAAGCGGGTACCTTTGATGAAAAAATCGTCACATTCCGCGATGTCGGGCAGCACGAGATGGCGGCCATCCGCAGGGAGAGAGATGACGTCGTCCCCGGGGGCAATGGGCCGTGCCTGCGGCTTGAGTTTGCGGTAAAAGAATTCATTGAAGGTGCGGAAGGAATCCGGTGCGTCGGCGAATTCACCGGTGTCCACTCCATAGGTGGCCAGAAAAGGGGCGATTTTTGCCCGGCTAGCTGGGGCGTCCATTCGGCTGCCGTACCAGCGCGAAAAAGCCGCCCGTTTCACCAGCGCATGCAGCGGCAGGGCACCCAGGGCGCTCTCGTAGGTGAAGCGCAGAAACCCCTCCCCATACACCGCCTCAGTTTCGAGGCTCTGGGTCAGGCGGTTGAAAAAAGTGATGGGTTCGGCTGGCATGAGACTTGTTCACATAATGCCAAGCCAAGAAAACGCTACACGAACAAAACTGGCGACAAACCTGATTCGAGGCATAGTCGCGGCCCCTTCCAGCCTGAAAAGTATGACCGAACCCGAAGCCAGCACCGACAACCAGCCGTCCAAACCAAGCGGCCTGATTGACCTTTCCGATTTGAAACTGATGCCTGCATGGGTCGGCGAGTTCGGCAAAGAAGACAAAATCAAACAACGCTATGCCGATGCGGAAGACCGCCCGCAACGCGGTGGCCGTGATGATCGCCGTGGCGGTGCAGGTGGCTTTGGAGGCCGTGATGATCGCCGTGGTCCACCTCCGCGTCGTGATGGTCCTGGTGGCGCTGGCCCGCGTCCAGCAGGCGCTGGTGGCGGATTCCGCCCGCGTGGTGAAGGCGGCCCCCCGCGCCGTGATGGCGATGACCGCCGTGGTCCGCCGCGTCGCTTTGGTGATCGTGACCGTGAAGGCCCACCGCAGCGTGAGTGGGTGGAAATTCCGAAAGACGTGCAGCTCATCATCTTTCCCGAGGACAAGGCGGTGGACGCCCTCGCCGCGCATGTGCGCCAGACGGGTCATGCGTTCAGCATGTTTGATGCCGCACGTTTGGTGCTGGCTGGTGGTGACCGCTTCATGGTGCGCTTCCGCTGTGCAGAAGAACGTGCCACAGGTTTTTATCATGTGCCTGCGGACGGCAGCCTGTTCCTTTCGCGTGATGAAGCGCTCGCGCATGTGCTGCGTAGCGCTGCATTGGATGAGTTTTACCGTGTGGAAGAGATCGAACTCGAAGCACCCAAAGGCGAGTTTGCCTCCGTGGCCGTCTGCGGCATGAGCGGCGAGATCATCGCTCCGCCGAGCCATCACAGCTATCAGACCGGTGTCATCCGTCTGCATCGTGAGCGATTCTCGAACATGTCGCTGGAAGATTTCAAACGTCGCATCCGCGTGGAGTCCAATCCGGAACTCGTTGCGAAGTGGAAGGAAACCATGAGCAAGGGCCGCCGCTGGGTGTGCCTGAAGGGTGAAGTGCCTGAGGGCGGTGAGCCGCTCGCGCTTAGTTCCCGCGCTGACATGGAAGCGCATTTCCGCCGCACCTTTGGCAACGACGCCGTCATTGAAGTGCGTGACGCCACCGTGCCGGGCAACATCGACAAGCAGAAGCTGGCTCATATCTTCTTCATCATGATGCGCCAGTCGGTGGATGCCGCACGGAAGCACCTGTTTGAAATCTCGCAGAAGCTCGGTGCCGGTCTGGAGCGCCGTGGCATGAAGCTCTTCAAGCGGCGTGCTGGCAAGCAGTTCGTCTGCCGCGTGAAGCCGCGTGCTATTGAACCCAGCATGGTGTTCTCTGACCGCCTCGCACTGGTCGTGGAACAGCTCAAAGCAAATCATGGCATGCCGTTGCAGAAGCTGGTGGAGGCGATCGTGCCCTCGCCAGAAGCCCCCGCAGGCACCGCTCCTGATGCGCCGAAACATCCCACGGAGGAGCAGGTGGCCGTGATCAAGGACATCCGCTGGCTCGCGAACGAAGGCTACGTCATCGAATACAGCGACGGCATGGTCTTCCTCGGCGTGCAGGGTGAACCAGCGGCTCCGAAGAAGGAAGCTCCGGCTGGCAAGCATGCTCCGTCGAAAGCGACCGAATCGACGGCTGAAGCAGCGCCAGAAGACGCTGAACCAACGCTGAAAGAACCCCCGACTGAAGAGTCGATGGAAGAAGAAGCGCTGGCCGAAGAAGCTGAAGTTGCCCTAGCAGAAGCTGCGGCAGAAGCCGTTGAAGAGCCAGCGGCAGAAGCAACTCCTGCGCCTGAGATTGCCGAAACAGTCCCTGCTCCCGAGCATACTCCAGAAGAAGCAAGCGCTGCCTGATTCACACCTCCCAAGGTTAAAGAGAGTGCATGGTCGTAAGGTGGGTGTGGCGATAGTCCGCCCGTCTGCGAGCGCGTAAAAACGCAGCCAGAGTCGGGCGGTTTGTCGAAGTGAGCTGCGGGTAAAAAACGCGGCTCGCTAACAAACCCAACCCACCTTCACCGACCACCTTCACCGACCACCTTCACCGACCACCTTCGACCGCCCAGAGCATCTTCACCGTCTGCACCGCGGCTTTGACGTGGTGAACCCGGAAGATCTGCGCGCCGCGGTTTATGCCTGCGGCAATGCAAGCCTGGGTTCCGGCATCACGCTCCAAGGCGGGGATGCCCAGCACATCGCCGATGACGGTCTTGCGTGAAACCGGCAGCAGAATGGGCCGCCCAAAGCGGTGGAGTCGCTTCAGCTCGCGATAGATCGTGAGGTTGTCATCCTTCTGTTTGGCGAAGTCGATGCCGGGATCGAGCACGATATTCTCACGCGGCAACCCGACGCTTTCCGCCAGCACGAGGCGCTGCTCAAAGAAGTGGTCCAGCGTGTCCATGATGCTGTCATACTTCACATGCGTGTGCGGCACCTTCGGCTGGCCGACGCTGTGCATGATGAGCAGTCCTGCATTGTGCTCGGCGCAGAGCTTCGCGTTGAACGCATTCGGCAGGCCGCTGATGTCATTGATGAGGTCGCCACCATGCGGCAGCACTTCAGCGATGACGTCGCTTCGCCAGGTGTTGATCGAAAGCAGCGGGGCATTGAAGCGAGAGCTGAGCTCCGGCCACTTTTCGAGGAAGGGTAGCAGCCGGTCAATCTCCTCCGGCACACTGATGGCCTCGCGGTTGGTGCGGGCGCTTTCCGCGCCGATGTCGATGATTTCCGCACCATCCTGAAGTTGCTGCCGTGCCTGCGCCAGTGCCTTGCCAGGATCCAGCGTGCCATCGCCGCAGAAGGAGTCATCATTGATGTTCACGATCCCCATCACCAGCGGGCGGCGTGGGAATTCGATGCGATGCTGTCGTGCCTGCCAGATCATAGCGGCCACCTTTCTGGAAGCGGGACTACCTTCCGCTGACGTTTCTCGAAACGCACGGTAGTCGTGTAACCAACGCTACGCACAAGATCGAACGCCTTGTTGAAATCCACACCAACATCCGTGGGCAGATGCGCATCTGAATTGATCACGATGGGAACCTTCGCTGCAAAGGCCATCTCCAGCATCTCGCGGGCAGGATAGATCTCACGCACGTCCTTGCGCAGGCCAGCAGTACTGACTTCGAGGATGCCGTTGGTATCCACGAGCGCCTGGATGACTGGCTCGTAGTAGGGGCGCAAATCGCCCTCAGGCCGCAGTCCGAAGCGTTTGGCCAGATCGGGATGCGCATGGAAATCGAACTGCTGCGTGCGAATCATTTGCTCGTAGAGCTTCCAGTACATGCCCCACATGTGCTCGATGTCGGACGCCGTTTTCCAGCGCGAGACATGCTTTGGGTCATCCACCGCGATGCCATCATGGATGTAATGCACACTGCCGATAAGGTAATCCCACTCAGCCATGCCCGCCGTCGCGTCGATCCACTTCTGATACCCTTCAATGTGGTCGCATTCCAAAGCGAGACGGATCGGGAAATCCGGCAGCGCCGCGCGCGCCTCATTCACCAGTTCAAAGTAGCGCGGCAGGTCGGAGAGCAGCATGCGCCAATCGTCGAACTTCTCCGGCATCGGGTTGTGATCTGAGAGACCGATCTCCGCAAGGCCGATGCTCTGGGCATGCCGGGCGTAATCGACGGGATTCCCCTCGGCATGCAGGCAAAGCGGCGTGTGCGTGTGGTAATCGGTGAGCATGGGAGTTTTTCGCTGCATTGGGCGTTCTGGCAAGTTGATCGCAGCCTCATTTCGCGGCATGAAGGCTGCATGCCCACCCTCAAAGCCTTCATTTTCGACCTCGACGGTACCCTGATCGACTCGCTCGCGGACATCGCCGAGTCGATCAACCGGATGCTGGATGCGCGGGGGTACCCGCGCTGTGAGAAAGAGGTGTTCAAGCAGATGGTGGGGGATGGCATGGAAAAGCTCGTGGAACGGGCGCTGCCAGTGGCGGTGCGGAGCGAGGAATTGATCAAAGTCTGCACGGAGGAATATCGCGCACAATACGATCTGCTTTGGCAGGCTGAGACTCGACCCTACGAGGGCATCGTGGCGATGCTGGCCGAACTGCGCAGCAGGAGGCTGAAACTGGGCGTGATTTCGAACAAAGCGCACCGCTTCACCGTGCCAATGACCGAGCATTTCTTCGGTACGGGAGTGTTTGACCACATCCTGGGCCAGCGTGCCGAGGTGCCACGCAAGCCGGATGCCGCTGGCGCGCACGAGATGGCGGCCTTCCTTGGCTTGCAGACAAATGAAATGGCCTACGTGGGAGACTCCGGTATCGACATGCAGTTTGCAAAAAACAGCGGCATGCGCGCCGTGGGAGTGCGCTGGGGATTCCGCAGCGAGGCGGAGTTGCTCGAATGCGGCGCAGACGTGCTCATTTCACACCCGGCGGAATTGTTCGATCTTCGCTGAAAATAATGTTCCCGCTGGTACTTGAGCGCAGGAAGCAGTCCCCTTAGTGTTGGGCTGCTGTGAAATTTCAAAACTCCCTTTCTCCGATGCGTGCCGCACTCGTTCTTGGCACGATGCTGCTGGCTGTTTCCTGCCAGTCGTCCCGTAAAAAAGAACTGCCGCCACCACCACCGGAACCGGTGAAAGAAGTGTGGAAATATCCGGGGGAATGGACTGGTGGAAAAAAACCGGTCACGCGCATGGTCGTCAACGTGGATGTCCAGAGGGCCATGCTGTACAACGGCAAAAACCTCGTCGGCTGGACTTATTTTGCCAGCGGCATCCCCACCTTCCCCACGCCCACAGGTGAATTCAAGATCCTGGAAAAAGTGAAGGACAAGGTCTCGAATCTTTATGGCAAAGGCTTCGACAAAGATGGCAAGCTGGTGAACTCCGACTTCAAGCAAGGGCGCGACCTCCTCCCTGAAGGCGGCCGCTTTGAACCGGCCAAGATGACTTATTTCATGCGCCTCACGGGTGACGGTGTCGGCATGCACATCGGGCCGATTCCAAAGCCCGGACGCCGCGCTTCACATGGTTGCATCCGACTGCCCGCCAAGATGGCACCCATTCTGTTTGAACACACGCCGGTTGGCACAGCGGTGACGATCACGGGCAGTGGCCCAGACTACAAAACCTACCTCAAAGAAGCCGCCGAAAAGGCGAAAGCCAATGCCGAAAAGCTGGCCGCTTCGAAAAAGAAAGCGGCAGAAGCTGCGGCAGCCGCGACCTCAGCCACCACTCTGGCTCCCGATGATCCCAACGGTCCCAAGGGCGGCGTGACGACGCCTCCGCTCGGAGCACCACTCGGCACACCGGCTTCACCGCCAGTCGAAGTGAAAACTGCGGTGCCTGCCAACGCGCCGCCTGCGAACAACTGAGCGAACGACAAGCCTAATCAAGACGAGGGGGCGGCTGAAAAGCCGCCCTCTTTTTGCATCCAATTAATCCAGAGCAGCCAACGCGGCTCTCCCTCTCCCCGCCCCTAATACACGAGTACAACCCCTCAGTTTTCTCCGGGGGAGAGGGTTGGGGTGAGGGAGCAGCGCTGAACTTCCGCCAGCTTGGGATGACCCCTCACCCTAACCTCTCCCCGAAGTACGTCTTGGGCATTGCCATATCCTCGGTGGGGAGAGGGGATTCGCTTTTTGCCCGCGCGATGTGATGAGCCTGGAAAGCGATGCTCTAACGAGGGAGTACAGATGAGCCTCCCCCTACTCCGCAGGCAAGGCGAGCATTGAATGCTCGCCTTGCCGTAGAGTCTGAGGAAGTCGAAATCTCGAACCTGAGCGGAGACTACTTCTTGCCGCCCGCCAATGCCGCAGCAGCGGCGACGGCCTGCTCGGCCTTCATCTGCTCGATCTGCGCATCGAGCACCTGACGCTTGAGGCTGGTGCCGGTCTTCTTTGCGTACCACAGCACGAGCGGGGAGGCGATGAAGATGGAGGAGTAGGTGCCGAGGATCACACCGATGGTGATCGGCATGGCGAACTCAAGCATGGCAGGATTGCCGAGGAACAGCAGCACCACCATCGGCGCGAGGGCGGTGGGGCCAGTGAGGAGCGTACGGGAGAGCGTTTTGCAGATAGCCTCGTTCATCATGTCGCGCATGCTGCCGCCCGTGCCCTTCTGAATGGTCTCGCGGATACGGTCGAACACGACGATGGTGTCATTGATCGAGTAACCGGCGATGGTGAGCAGCGCGCCGACGTGGATGATGCTGAGTTCTTGGCCAAACAGCACGCAGAGGCCAGGCACCATGAGCACGTCATGGAACAGGGCGATGATGGCACCCACGGCGAAGGCAAACTCATAGCGCATCAACAGATACAGGAAGATCGCAATCAGTGCGGCCAACATGGCCCAGAAGGACTGCTTGGCGAGTTCAGAGCCGATCACGGAACCCACGGTCGCGATGCTAGTGCCAGCGACGGTGTCTTTGTCCCATTTGCTGGTGATTGCATGCTGGATCGCCGCACCGCTGAGTTCTTCGCAGCGGATGCTCAGGTTTTCGGTGCCAGCGGCGCTTTTGCGTTGGATGTAGTAGCTGCCGAGGGCTGTTTTGCCGTCTTCCTGTTTGAGGTCTTTAAACAGGGCGTCGAATTGAGCATCGGTGATGTCCTTGCCCTTTGCCAGCGTCACATCCACGCGGCTACCACCACGGAAATCAATGCCATAGCTGCCCTTACCTTTAATAGCCAGGGTGCCAAACGAGATCGCGGTCACAACAAGGGAAGCGATGATGAACTTCGGAGCCGAAGATAGGATGTCGAAAACCTTGTCTGGGATGATCTTGGTCGTGTGAATCCTGTGCAGGATGTTCTTGTCCACGACCCACATGAAGATCACGCGAGTGACGATCAGAGCCCCCACCATGGAGGACACCAAGCCGATCATGAGCGTGACAGCGAAGCCTTTGACCAGACCGCCGGAGATGAGGAACAAGATCAAAGCGGAGATCAACGTGGTAATGTTGGAGTCGGCAATGGCGGAAAAGGCCTTCTCATACGCGGCTTCCAGCGCGGCAGCTAGGGTCTTGCCCGCCTCCATTTCTTCGCGCAGTCGCTCATAAATCAGCACGTTGGCATCCACCGCCATACCGATGGTCAGCACGACACCAGCGATGCCGGGCATGGTCAAGGTGAAGCCGAACAGCGCCATGGCACCGAACAAAATCGAGATGTTGATGATCAGACCCACAATCGCCACGATGCCGGCGAGGCGGTAGATGAACATCATGAAGCAGGTAGTGATGAGCAGGGCGGCAATACCAATCCACTTGCCCTGATCGATGGACGACTGGCCGTACGCCGACGAGACCGAGCTTTCAGACATAATCTTCATCGGATTCTGCAACGGATTGCTAAGCAGGGTAGCCAGAGAGTCAGCCTCCTGCTGGGTAAAGCCTTTGCCGCCACCGCCGGAGATTTCTGCCCTGCCGCCGTATTGTTTGGCTCGCAGGCTTGGTGCGGAGTGAATCTGACCGTCAACGATGATGGCCATTTCTTTCTGATAATGAACCGCAGCCAGATCATCGAAGAGCTTGGCTCCATCACTGTTGAACTGGAGCGCCACTTTGTTGCCCTCAGCATCAACGGTGCGGAAGGCCGAGGAAACGTACTTGCCTTCGATGTCCGCTGAATCGCGAACGAGTTCGGACTTGTTGATGACGGTGCCGTCTTTACCGGTGATGGGATTGCTGTAAGGCATTTCGACCCAGCCGGGTTCCTTGATGCCGCCGCGTGCCTTGATCTGCTCCAGCTTGGCGCGGCTGTCTGGGTGGACACGACGGAACTCGAGGTGGGCAACCGTCTGAATGGTTTTCCGCACCTCTTTGATTTCCTCTTCGGTAATCCCGGGCATTTGAATCACGATCCGGTCAGCGCCTTCCGGCTGCATGGTAAGATCCTTGGAAGCGTCAGGGTTGAGGCGCTTTTCCAGAATCGCGATCGCCTGCTGCACATCGCTGCTGGTCACTGCTTTGGGAGTGCCGTCGTCATTCTTGCCTGGAGAAAGCTGCACGATGAACTCGCTTCCCCCTTGCAGGTCGATGCCGAGCTGGAGGCCCATCGTCTTGGCCGTGTAGATGGACGCTAATGCGGTCAGCGCGACGAGGAGCGTGCCCACCCAGCGCTTGGTTTTATGAACAGCGCTGCCGACATAGACGATCAGCATCATCAAAATGGAGGCACCGACAAGGAAGGTGGCGAAGGGATTCATGGACTGTTTGGCTGGTAGGTTGGGAAATTCAGGAGGGGGCCACTTAGGCTACGGTCGCTTCAACGACGTCGGACTTTTTCGTCACAGCGGCGATCTTGACGCGTTCAAACTCGACTTTGACGTTGTCGGCGATCTTGACCATGACGGTGCGGTCCTTCACGCTGGTGATGATGCCATGTACGCCGCTTTCCATGACGACGTGATCGCTGACTCCGACGCTGGCAATGAGCTTCTGGTGCTCCTTCATGCGCTTCTGCTGCGGGCGGAAGATGACGAAATACATCACCACAATCATGAGGATCGGCAGCATCATCGGGCTGCCAAGGAGGCCGCCAGGTGCTCCGGCAGGTGCGGCTTGGGCCAGAAGAAGGGTGTTATTGAGAGAGATAGAGATCATGATTCGGAGGCTGCAGAGTGGGACTTGTATTTCGCGACGACCTCTGCCCGGAACTCGGCGAAACAACCCTGTTCGATCGCTTGACGTGCCCTGGACGTGAGGGACGCGTAGAAATGCAGGTTATGCAGAGAAATCAACCGCAAACCCAGAATCTCCTGTGCCTGCACCAAATGGCGGATGTACGCCCGTGAAAAGCCCTGGCAGAGCGGGTGAGTGTCTTCGGCGATGGGGCGGAAATCCTTCGCGTAGCAGGCATTGCGCAGGTTCATCAGGCCCTCGTGGGTGAAGGCAGCACCATTCCGCGCCAGCCGTGTGGGCAGCACGCAGTCAAACATGTCGATGCCGCGTGCGATCAGCTCGATCACCTGCGGCGGCGTGCCCAGGCCCATGGCATAGCGGGCTTGATTGGCAGGAAGATGCGGCGTGACCCACTCGGCGATGCGCATCATGTCCTCTTCCGGCTCGCCCACGCTGAGTCCGCCGATGGCGTAACCATCAAAACCCATCGCCACCAGTTCCCGTGCCGATTTTTCACGCAGCTCCTTATAGACACTCCCCTGCACGATACCGAAGTGCTGCTGCGCCCCGCCGCCAGTCTGTGGCCGGTGTTCATCAATCCAGGTCCGGCAGCGTTTGGCCCAGCGCAGGGTCAGATCGAGACTCTTCTCGGCTTCCTTGGCCTCGCAGGGGTAGGGCGTGCATTCATCAAACAGCATCGCCACGTCCGAGCCCAGAGTCGCCTGAATCTCCATCGAGGTTTCCGGACCGATGAACATTGGCGTGCCGTCCAGGTGATTTTGGAAGTGGCAGCCCTCTTCCTTGATCTTCCGCAGCTTGGCCAGCGAGAAGACCTGAAAGCCGCCGCTGTCCGTCAAAATCGGCCGGTCCCAGTTCGCGAAGGCATGCAAGCCGCCTGCCGCCTGCATGACCTCCATGCCGGGTCGTACAAAGAGGTGGTAGGTGTTTCCGAGGATGATCTGCGAATTGAGCGCCTTCAGCTCAACCGGGTGCATGGCCTTCACCGTGCCCTGCGTGCCTACCGGCATGAACACCGGCGTCTCCACCACCCCATGGGGCGTCGTCAGCCGTCCACGGCGTGCGTGGGACGAAGGATCGGTGGCGAGAAGCTCAAAAGACATGGTGGGCCGGAAAAAGGGCGCGGAGTCTCGCCGATGTGGAGGAAAGAGCAAGCGCCCTGCACTGCTTGTGAAATTATCACGGCAATTACCGGTCAAGCTTGACAGGGAAGCTTGGCTATTAATAAAAATGCATTCCTACCTATGCTCTTTTGCGCGCGCCGAGATCTTGTTATTTTCCTAGTTTGGGCCATTTTTTGCCCTTCAGTATGGTCTCAGCAGCTTGCTCCTGCCGTGGATCGCGCAGCCGTGGACCAGACCATCCGTGAGGCCATGCGGATCGGCACCCGCTCAACCCCGAGCCAAGCTGCCCAGCTCTCCCCCAGCCAGTTGCAGGAGATCAACCTCCTTGATCGTGAATACGGAGTGCAGCAGATCCAGGGCATCGTGCGGCCCAAGCCGCCCGCCTACCTACTAATGCTGGAAAGCTCCGGCTTCTACACCACCAATGCGGCGCTCTCATCTGCTTCTCCCCATTCCGACTGGGTGGCGCGCCCCGGTTTGCGTGCGGCCTGGATGCCGCAGATCACCGAACGATTAAGCCTCATGGCCATGAGCTACTACTCGCTATGGCGGTATGCGGAGATGAAGCAGATCAATTTTGACGATTTTGGCGCGCAGGCCTGGCTGATGTATCAGATCGGGCGCAATGAACTGCCGGGTTCGATTTCACGATTCAGCGGGTGGGCAGGCTACCGCTACCAGCGGCTCATGTCGCCCTGGAACTGGGGGCACCTCCTGTATGAAAACCACTTTGCCGAAATCGGTAGCCGCGCTGCCTGGTCGCCCATAAACCGTGTGTCTGTCTGGCTGGGCGGGAATGCTGCCGTCAGTGTAGCAGGTGCGCCAGATCAACTCCGCCGTCATGAGTTCAGCGTCCAGTCCGGTGCCCTATGGCAGCTCACACCGCGGCTGCGTTTCACAGCCCTGTATCGCCTCGCTTGGTTCGATTATGTGAACCTTGGGCGCAATGATTTGAACCATCTTTTTTTCCTGGGTTTTGGCTACCAAATCATGAAAAACCTCCGTACTGACCTCTTCGTTAATGGAGTACTGAACCGCTCAAGCGGCAGTCCCTATAGCTACAATGCATTGAACACTGGCCTAGGTATCCAAATCTCGCAGACGTGGTAATTGACTAAAACTAGGATTTCGTTACAGAATAAGAAATAATCATTTCAACCAACCGCACCAACCATGCAAAAGCTAAAATCCCTCCTCCTCGGCAGCTTGGCCGTACTGCCTTTGTTAAGTTTCGGCGAGGTGAATGTCGATTTCAGCAGTGGCAAGTTCACCTCGGATGGACAGCACCTGGCAACTGGCAAAAACGGACATGCTCAAGCCGTCTTGGACACGCAAGGCAGCCTCATTCGTTTTGGGTCAAACACCCAGGCTGACGTTGGCAACGAACGCGAAGTGACTCTGACCAAAGGACTGCTACTGGTCTCCAGTGGCGAAGGCTTCCTGCGGCGTTCCGGGGTGGTGATCCATACGCCAGAAGGGAACATGACTGTTCGTGGCACCGTCTTGGTGGCTGTGCTGCCGGACGGTGCGGTGAAACTAACCTGCCTCGAAGGCGGCGTGCGTGGCGATCTCGGCGGACAGAGCTTCTCCCTGCATCCCGGCGAGTTGATCATTCAGCGTGGCGACAGCACCCGTGATATCGTACAGGTCAACCTGCACTCTCTTGCCGGCTCTTGCGCCCTCCTTGTGGGTGATGGCTTCAAGCCGCTGCACTTTGCTGGCAATATTGATCAGGCAGTCGCACAGCAAGACAAAGCCATTGCGGCGGAACATCATCATTCCGCCGGTCAACATGTGGCTGGCAACAGCCAGGGGGAACCCGCCAGCTTCTTCGCCCGTCTGTTCTCTGGGCACGGCAATGATTCGAACAATCCAAGTGGTTCCGTCGGGGGGGCTACATTTTCAATCTCCCAAGGAAGTACTTTCAGCGGCGCTTCAGCCATTTCGAGTGCTGGCAGCACGCTCACCCTTTTTGGTGGCAATACTAATGCAATGATGGGGAATGCCACCATGTTGGGAGCAGGTTCGCTGGCAATGACGAATACGGTAAGCTCCAACCCACCTGAAGCAGCTCTGACAGCAGGTTCCCCCCCCAACAACTGCTTCTAACTAGCTCTGGCGGGACGAATCTGGATGCCAACAACAGCAACTCAGCCAATTCGTCACTCATCATCTCGGGAGGCTCCATCTCGGGAGGCTCCATCTCGGCAGGCTCCATCTCGGCAGGCTCCATCTCGGGAGCCACCCTCACCTTGAGCTCGGGATCATCCAACTTCTTCAACACCGCAGGCACTGTCACGGGAGCCACCACCATCTCGGGATCCAACCTCTTGCTAGGCAACATCTCTGGAGCCACCTCTAGCCTCAATAATTTGAATGCTTCGACCTTTATCTCAGGCGGGGGGACATTAACTATCAACGGGCAAGTTTACCATGGTCAGGATGCCGTGAATATGATCAACAGCCTGCAGCATCCCGCGACCCCATCCACGCCCTGATTAGTTCTGCCGGGTTTGCAGCGCGAGCTTGCGCTCTCCCCACACACCGCTAATCTCGCGGCCCTTATGCTCAGAGCCGGTATTGTAGGCCTTCCTAACGTTGGCAAATCCACCCTTTTTAACGCTGTCACCCGCACCCGCAAGGCGGAGGCAGCCAATTATCCCTTCTGCACCATCGAGCCGAACACCGGCGTCGTCACCGTGCCGGATGAGCGCCTCGCCGTGCTTTCGAAGATCTCCGGGTCCTCGAAGCTGGTGCCTGCCGCCATCGAATTCGTGGACATTGCCGGCCTCGTCAAAGGCGCGAGCCAGGGTGAAGGCCTGGGCAACAAATTCCTCAGCCACATCCGTGAGGTAGACGCCATCGTACATGTGGTGCGCTGCTTTGAAGATGGCGACATCACCCACGTCAGCGGCACGATTGACCCCGTGCGCGACATCGAAGTCATCAACACCGAGTTGATCCTCGCCGACATGGACGCCATCCAGCGCCGCAAGGACAAGGCCGAAAAGAATGCGAAAAGAGGCGAAAAAGACGCGAAGGCCGAACTCGCCCTCTGCGAGCGCCTGATCCCCCATTTTGACGCTGGCAAGCCCGCCGTCACCCTCGAATGCACCGAAGAAGAGCGGAAGCTGCTCAAGAGCTTCTTCCTCCTCAGCTCCAAGCCCTGCATTTTCGCCTGCAATGTCTCCGAGTCCGATCTCGCCACGGCCACGAAGAACCCCGACGCACATCCGTTCGTCGGCAAAGTGCGCGAATACGTGAAGCACGCTCACGAAGCCAGTGCAGTCGTCGTCAGTGCCGCGATCGAAAGCGAACTCACCGACCTTTCCGCTGAAGATGCGAAGGCCTACCTGGCCGACATCGGGGTCGAAGACAGCGGCGTGTCACTCTTCATCAAGGGTGTCTATGATCTCCTCGGCCTGCAGACCTACCTGACCACCGGGGAGAAAGAAACCCGCGCCTGGACCATCACTAAAGGCATGAAGGCCCCACAGGCCGCTGGCGTCATCCATGGCGACTTCGAGCGCGGCTTCATCGCCGGCGAAATCGTGCATTACAACGACCTCGTCGAACTCGGCTCCAACGCAAAGGCGAAGGAAAAGGGCAAGTGGCGCATCGAAGGCAAGGAATACGTCATGCGCGACGGCGACGTCGTCGAATGGCGCTTCAACGTCTGAGGCGATGCGGGCACTCCTGCCCGCTTGCAGCTCTCACTCCGTCCAGGACCGTCCCTGGCCGGTGCGGAACGAACGTTCCAGACTGCCGTAAAGTGCGGTGATCCTCGCCTCATCCTTGAGGACGAACTCGACGGTATGTGCGTGCGTAGAAGCTGGATAATTCTTCACCACTTTCGGGGTGGCCAGATCGGGCGAGACACGCCCCGCCGCCTGTTCGAACAGCCCCTTTGCCTTCTCCAGAGCCTGCGTGCCGACACCCAGCGTGCTGCTGCCAGAATCTGGCTTGTAGGGCTCCAGAAAATAAAAGCGCACGATCTGCGCGGAGTTCAGCGTCAGGTTGACCTCCACCACCCGCGCCACTCCATCCGAGATGTACTCATGTTTGGAAAGAGCGATGATGGAATTGCAGCGCACGATGTAGTTCCCCCCTTTGAATTTCCCCTGCCACAGACCGTCCTGCGTCACCGTATCCTGCTGGCCGTTCTGGCCGTTGGTGTTTTGGCCGGTCGTCTGACCAGTGTTGCTCTGCGCATGGAGAGAAAAGGTCAGAAGCAGCGAGAGGGTGAATAGGAGTGCTTTCATGAGGATGGAAGATGGGCAGAGTAGCACGGACGCGGCAGGAAAGAACAACCCTTTCTTTAGACGAATGTTTCTTCCGAAGAGGTCAGGAGGGCCGGAAAGGCCCATCTTCTAAAGTGGCATCATCCATTCAGTTTCCGCCTCGAACTGCGTATTAATCATCAGTTCAAACCCCATCGCGCACCATGTTCAAGTTCTCCGGTCAAGGCTCCATCACCAATTGCGACGGCATTTCGCGTCGTGATTTCCTGCAGGCAGGCGCCCTCGGCGCCATTGGGCTGACGATGCCCGGCTTCGCCAAACTGAAGGCTGAGGGCAAAGTGGACTCCAAGAAGAGCAACAAGGCCTGCATCATGATCTTCAATCTCGGTGCGCCGAGCCAGCAGGATCTCTGGGACATGAAACCCGATGCGCCGAGCGAGATTCGCGGCCCGTTCAAACCCATCCGCACCAAGAGCAATGCCTTCGAGATCTCCGAGATCCTGCCGCTGCACGCCAAGATCGCCGACAAGTTCAGCCTCGTCCGCTCCTGCTACCACACCGCCGCTGCGGTGCATGACACCGGGCACCAAATGATGCAGACGGGCCGCCTTTTCACCGGCGGAGTGAACACGCCGCACGTCGGCAGCGCTCTCGAATTCCTGCAAGGCCGCCGCAGCGATCTGCCCGCGCACGTGATTCTGCCCGAATCGATGGGCCCAACGGGTGGCAACATGCCGCACGGCCAGGACGCCGGATTCCTCGGCAAAGCCTACGATCCCTTCGTGCTGAATGCCGACCCAGCCGTCAAAGATTTCAAAGTGCCCGATTTGCTGCCGCCGAAGGAAATCGGTGAAGTGCGCCTCGAACGCCGCCGCGAATTGCGCGAGCTGGTGGACAGCAGCGTGCGCAATTTCGAGTACAGCGAGCAGGCGAAGCTCATGGACTCCAACTTCGAGTCAGCCTACCGCATCATGACCAGCACGCAGGCCCGCGAGGCCTTCGACCTCACCAAGGAGCCTCTCAAAGTGCGCGAGCGCTACGGCATGAACCGCTTCGGCCAGAGCTGCCTGCTCGCCCGCCGCCTCGTCGAGCGCGGGGTGCGTTTCGTCACTGTAAACACCTTCATCACCGTGTTTGGTGAGATCACCTGGGACATTCACGGTTCGAAGCCCTTCACCAGCATCGAGGGCATGCGCGACATCGTCGCCCCCATGTACGACCAGGGCTACAGCGCCCTCATCGAGGATCTGTTTCAGCGCGGCATGCTCGACGACACCATGGTCACCTGCCTCGCCGAATTCGGCCGCACGCCCAAGATCAATCCTGCCGGTGGCCGCGACCACTGGCCAAACTGCTGGACCGTGAACTTCGCCGGCGGCGGCATTAAAGGCGGTCACGTCATCGGCAAATCCGACGACATCGGCGGCTACCCCACCGAGCGCCCCGTCGCCCCGAAAGAAATCGTCGCCACCATCTACCAGGCCCTTGGCATCGATCTCACCACCGAACTGCCCGGACCGCAGGGCCGCCCCTACCCCGTCGTCGATTTCGGCACCCAGGCGATCAAGGAGCTGTTTGCGTAGAACGGGTGTCTGAACCCGCCAACCCTCATCGCGTTTCATTCATGATGCTTCGTTCCTTCATCGCCTTCGCGGCTCTCACTTCGGCTGCTGCCGCCGAAGCCCCGTCCTTCCGCAACACCATCCAGCCCATCCTCACGCGCTACGGCTGCGCGATGGGTGCGTGCCATGGCGCTGCCGCAGGCCAGGGGGGCTTCAAGCTGTCATTGCGCGGGTTTGATGACGAGGGGGATTGGATCTCCGTCACGCGCAGCGCGAATGGCCGCCGCCTCACCATGGAAGATCCGGCACGCAGTTTGTTTCTGCTCAAGGCCGTCAAAGCGGTGCCGCACAAGGGCGACAAGCGCTTTGAGGTGAACTCCCCTGAATACAAGGCCATCGTCGACTGGATCGCCGCTGGTGCGCCGGGACCGAAGTCCAGCGATCCGCTCATCGTCGCGCTCGATGTGGAACCAAAGCAGGTGGTGACGAAGCCCGGTGTCACAGTGCCCCTCAAAGTCACCGCGAAGTTCAGTGACGGTCACAGCGAGGAAGTGACGCGCTGGGCCAAATACAACGGTGTGAACGCCAGCGTTGCCACCGTCGACGAGCATGGCGTCGTCAAAACGACGGGTCGTGGTGAAACAGTCATCAGCGCGTGGTATCTCAGCCGCCTATCTGTCTCCACGCTCATCGTGCCAAGCGATGCCGCGGTGGATAAGGCAGCGTTCGCACAGATGAAGCCGCGCAATTTCATCGACGAGCAGGTGCTCACGAAACTGCGCGCGTTGAACATTCCGCCTTCCGGTCGTGCGGAAGATCATGAATTCCTGCGCCGTGCCTTTCTCGATACAATCGGGGTTTTGCCCTCCTTGGAAGAAACCCGCGCCTTCCTCGCGGACAAAGCCGCCGACAAACGCGACCGCCTCATCGAAGCGCTGCTGCAGCGGCCTGAATTCGTCGATTACTGGTCGCACCGCTGGAGCGATTTGCTGCTGGTCAATGGCGACAAGCTCATGCCGCAGGCCATGTGGTCATACTACAACTGGATCCGCCGCAACGTCGCCGCGAACACGCCCTGGGACGTCATGGTGCGCGATCTCCTCACCGCCACTGGCAGCACGCTGGAAAACGGCGCGGGCAATTTCTTCATCCTGAACGATGAGCCCACCAAGTGCGCCGAAACCATCAGCGTCGCCTTTCTCGGCACCTCCATCGCCTGCGCGAAGTGCCACAACCACCCGATGGAAAAGTGGACGAACAACGAGTACTTCGCCTTTGCCAACATGCTCTCTCGCGTGCGCACGAAGAACGGTGCGCAGGCCGATGAACGTGTGTTGTTCTCTGCTGCCGATGGCGAACTCGTGCAGCCGCTCACCGGCAAACCGCAGCCGCCGCACCCGCTCAATGTCACCACGGCCGTCTCAATGACTTCCACCGAGGACCGCCGCGTGCCGCTCGCGAAATGGCTCACAGGTTCCGACAACAAGCTCTTCCAGCGCGCCATCGTGAACCGCGTGTGGGCCAACTTCTTCGGCTCCGGTCTCGTCGAAGCCGTCGATGATTTGCGCGTTACCAATCCCGCCAGCAACGAGCCTCTCTTCGCCGCCGCCTGCGAACATCTGGTGAAGCAAAAATTCGATCTCAAGGCCCTCATGCGCACCATACTGCAAAGCGAAACTTATCAGCGCAGCAGCATCACCCTACCCGAAAACATCACCGATCTCCGCTACGGCTCACACTATGTGCCGCGCCGTCTGAAAGCCGAAATCCTGCTCGATACCGTGTCCCAGGTCACCGCCGCGCCCACCACCTTCAAAATCAACAAACGCAACGCCAACCGTGGCACCAGCGAAAGCTACCCCATGGGCTTCCGCGCCCTGCAACTTCCCGACAGTAACATCGCCAGCTACTTCTTGAAGAGCTTCGGCCGCGCCGACCGCGTCAACACCTGTGAGTGCGAACGCACCAACGAGCCCAGCATGGCCCAGGCCCTGCACATCACCAATGGCGACACGCTCAACCAAAAACTCTCCCAAAAAGACAACCGACTCGATGCGTTGCTGGCCAGCAAGCTCAGCAATGAGAAGATCATCGAAGAAGCCTACCTCATCGCCCTCGCCCGCCTTCCCACCGAGCGTGAAATCACCAAGACCGGAGCCCTCCTTGCCAACGCCAAACCCGAAGACCGCCGCACCACGCTGGAAGACATCTTCTGGAGCCTGATGGGATCGAAGGAGTTTTTGTTTAATCATTGATCGTCTGGATCACGCTCATTGAGCGCGATTTTCAAATCCTCAGGATTCTTCGCTGTATGCCAAAGCAACGTTACCACCACCCAGTCATCTTTGATGCGAAAATAGATCGCATACGGGAAGGGCTTGGCGAAGACGCGGCTGAACTGTTTGTATATCAGCCGGTGGGTTCCTGCCTGTGCAGCAATAGGCTCCAGTTGAGCGTCAAGAGCAGCCGCCAGTTTGTCGCCAACTTCTTTGCCTCCTTGCTGATCATACCATTCGACTGCCTCATCAAGGTCGTCCCAAACTTCGGGAAGTACTCGAAGCTGCTTCATCCTCGTTTCGCCTTAACCAGTGCTCGAAATTGTTCCAGCGTCAGCGCTCGCGAAGGATCACGTTCGAACCTCGCCCAGCGGGAATCGAGCTCGCGTTTTTCCGCTTCGCTGACTTTTGGCTCCTTCATGGATTCTCCGATGGATTGCCACAGCGCGTCCACCATCTGTAGCTTCTCGCTAACGGGTAGGGCTTGGAGTTTGCTGAGATCACTCGCATTCATGGCCAAATTATCCTGCTCAGCCGCTTTTTTGCAACACCTCTCTCACCCCATCAATCCCGCACTATGAGCATTCTTCGGCAGACTCTTCTTCTGATGGCTTTCATCACCGCCGCCCACGCCCAAACCGTGGACTACACGAAGCATATCGTTCCGCTCTTCGACACCTACTGCATCGACTGCCATGACGACACGGATGCAGATGGCGAGTTCCGCCTGGACACCTTTGCGAACTTGATGAAGGGCGGCAAGGAGGGCGTGGGGATTGTTGCGGGCAAAGCCAATGACAGCATGCTGGTCAAGTTTCTCGAAGGCCATTCAGGCCGTGGCGGGAAGAACGAATTCATGCCGCCGGGCAAGCGCGAGAAACTCAAAGCCGAAGAAATCACACTGATCAAAACTTGGATCAACACAGGCGCGAAAGGCCCGGTGCTCGCCGATGCAAAGCCAATGCCACGGGAGATCATCACCCCGAAGATCATGCCAACAGTGTCACCAAAGCACGCGATCCAAGCCGTGGCGTTTTCTCCAAAAGCGCAGTTCATCGCGGTGGGCCGCTACGGCGAGGTCGAGTTGCTCAATCCCGTCACGCGGGCTGTAGTGCGCAAGCTCACGGGCTTCAAGGGCAAGGCCAACGCGGTCGCGTTTTCACCTGATGGTGCGAAGGTCTACGCCGCCGGCGGGGAGGCAGGGATCGTGGGCATCGTGAAGAGCTGGAAGACGAGCGATGGATCGCCTCTGCAGTCGTTTGAAGGGCATCTCGATGCCGCATATGCACTCGCAGTTTCACCCGATGGCAAGATGATCGCCACGGGAGCTTACGATCAAAAAATCCGCCTATGGGATGCTGCGACGGGTAAGGAAATCGCTCTGCTCAAAGGCCACAATGGAGTGGTGAATGGCCTCTCGTTCCGCCCAGATGGCAAGGTGCTCGCGAGCGCTTGCGCCGATCGCACGGTGAAGCTCTGGAGCATCCCGGGGGGGCAGCGGCTTGATACGCTTTCGCAGCCCACCAAAGAACAAACCAGCGTGGTCTTCAGCGTCGATGGCAAGCACCTCTTCGCCGCAGGCGGTGACAATCGCATCCGCCAGTGGCAGATCAGCGCCGATGCCAAGGAAGGCACAAACAAGATCATCACCAGCCGTTTCGCTCATGAAGGCGGCATCCTGAATCTCGCGCTCTCCATCGACGGCAAACTGCTCGCCTCCACCTCGACGGACAAATCGCTCAAGATCTGGAACACCGCCGACCTCACGGAAAAAATCCCGTTGGAGAAACAGCCCGACTGGTCCTCCGCACTCGCTTTCACCGACAAAGCGCAGCTTGTGGCCGGTCGCGTGGATGGCAGCCTCAGCGTCTATGAATCGACCACTGGCAAGGTGGTGATGGCACCTGCACCTCCAAAGCCTGCCATGGTGACAAAGCCCGAACTCACACGCCTCACCCCACGCGCTGCACACATCGGCGGTGAGTTGATGGTGACGCTCACCGGCAAAGGCTTCACCGCAGACACCCAGGCGATGGCTTCGCATCCCGGCCTGAAAGTGCAGCTCATCAAAGGCTCGGTCAAACCTACCACAGCCCGCGTCAAAATCACCGCCAGCGCCGAAGTGCCACGAAGCGCACACGAAGTCTGGCTCAAGAGCGCCGCTGGCGAATCGGCCCGGATGAAGATCTATGCTGATGATCTCGTGCCCACCGTCACTCAGACGGCTGCTTTCAAAGCGGCACCTGTCAGCATCCCGTCATTGCCCGCCAGTCTCTGGGGCACCCTCACCGAGATTGGCCAGCATGACGCATATCAATTCAAAGCCAAAGCAGGCGAGGAACTCGTCTTTGATCTCGCCGTCGCGCAGGTCGGCAGCCTGGCAAAATCACCCGCGCTGGAAATCACGGATAGCAACCGCACCGTGCTCGCCGTGAATCGCGGCCTCGACAGCGGCAGCGATCCCTTCCTCGCGTGGAAAGCGCCTGCGGATGGCGAATACACCGTGCTCGTGAGCAACACCACCATGGATGGCAGCGCGGACCACGCCTATCGTCTCACCCTGGGCACACTGCCCTATGTCACCGCCTGGTCGCCGCTCGTCGCACAGGTCGGGAAGGACACGAAAGTCACCCTCATCGGTCATCATCTCGACGGCAAGAGCACCGTGATGATGAAGCCCGACAGGGAAGGCTCGATGAATGTGCCGCTGGACGCGAAGACGCTGCGTTTTCGCTCCATGCCCGCACTGCGCGTGAGTACACTGACACAGGTCGAAGAAGTGGCAGGAAATGACAGCATCGCCAAGGCACAAAATGTCACCGCGCCAGCCACGGTGAATGCATGCATCTCGAATCCCAGCGACGTTGATCACTTCGCCTTCGACGCCAAAAAAGGCCAGGAGTGGATCATTGAAACGCTGGCCGATCTGGCAGGCTCGCCTGCCGACACCAAGTTCGAAGTCCTGCATGCCGATGGCAAACCAGTGCAACGCGTGCTGCTGCAGGCCGTGCGCGACAGCTACAACAACTTCCGCAGCGTCGATGCCAACAACCCCGACATCCGCCTGCAAAACTGGGAGGAGATGGAGCTCAACGAGTTCGCCTACTTCAATGGCGACGTGATGAAAATCATCCGCATGCCGCGTGGCCCGGATGGCGGCTGCTTCTTTTACACCGTCGGCGGCAAACGCCGCGCCTACTTTGACACCACGGCGAACTCGCACTCGCTCGACGAACCCTGCTACATCGTCGAGCCCAAGCCCATCGGCAGCCACATCGTGCCAAACGGTCTGCCCGTCTTCACCCTGAACTACACCAATGACGACAGCGGTGACCGCAAGCTTGGCAGCGATTCTCGACTCACCTTCACCGCACCTGCGGACGGTCGCTACATCATCAAAGTCACCGACACCCGTGGCTGGGGTGGCGAACGCTACGTCTATGCGCTCACCATCCGTCAGCCGTTGCCCGATTTCAGCGTAAAGCTCGCCGGCATGAATCCCACCGTCATGCCCGGTGCCTCCGTCGGTTTCTCCTTCCGCGCCGAGCGCGTGGACGGCTTCGATGATCCCATCCAGATCGACATCACCGGCCTGCCCGCCGGTTATTATGCCTCCTCACCGCTCCTCATCGAAGCCGGGCACGATTTGATCAGCGGCAGCCTCCACGCCGCACCAGATGCCGCTGCGAACGCCGACTGGAGCAAACTCAAGATCACCGCGAAAGGCAAGGCCATCACCCACGACGCCGGAACTTTCGGCAAAGTCACCCTCGGTGCTGCGCCAAAGTTTATCATCGTCATGGAACCGGATGCAGGCGGCAAACCGGTGATGCGCGAACTCAAAGAAGAAACCAAGCCCCTCGAAATCACCCTCGTTCCCGGTCAAACCGTGAAGGCCTGGATTCGCGCCGTGCGCATGGGCAACGACGGCATCCTCAACCTTGACGTGCATGGCTTGCCTCACGGCGTCATCGTCGATGACATCGGCCTCAACGGCGTGCAGATCCGCGAAAAAGAAAACGAGCGCCCCATCTTCTTCCGCGCCGCCAACTGGGTCAAAGACCAGGACAAACTCATCCACGCCGCCCTCAGCTCCTCCCGCAACGAACACGACAGCGCCGCCCTGCAGACTAGCTTTCCCGTGCTGATGAAGATCCGGAAGCCGGTGGGTGTGGCGGGGAGATGATGTGACTTCCAACTCCAATGACAAAGGTAGTTTTTTTATCCTGTCGTTGGCACTAACAAGTTGCCGTACGACCACGCCCCCGACCCCACAGAGGCCTGTACCGCATCCTGTTGGGTTGGTTTACCCTTCATCTGAAACCAAAGAGCAAACGGATCAGCGTTTGGCACGTGAGATAAATCTGAGTGAAAAATACAAAGCCGATTATTTCAACCGATGGGCTGCTTACACGTGCGATAAGAGCGAGATTCCAGACGCCCAGACCTACAAAATTGACTTCGATCATCTCAAGCCAATACTCCTTTCGAGGGATCTTCAATTGATCCTTAAATTGGGGAGGGCAGTTAAAGTGGACGCCGAACGCCTTCGATTTCGTACGGAGTCACGACACATTCTCAAGAATGCTTTCAACAAAGAGCTTGCTCGTGGCGAAAGCAAGATCACGGGACTAGGTCAAGGCAGCGCTCGTGTAATCCATAATCCTTCAAGCAAGTGTGTTCTGGTCGATGAGGAACTGAGTGGTGTGGGCGACGTTGTGCGGCACATAGTATTTGTACGTCTTTTAGATATGGGAAACTCGGCCGCATCCAACGCTCTAGTTGTCTGGAAGGCTTTTTATGTCAACCTGCCGGTTCGTGGTCAAATCGGCGAAGGCTCCTTCCACGGCCACATTTTATCCATTACTCCGGAAAAGATTTACGTCGAGACCGATGGAATCTTTTATGCGTTTACAATCAAAGATTTCATCGATTCCACGCTTGAGTTTTCAATGGGTTGATCAGGAAATTCCATTTATTCGTCTATTAATCCAACTCACCAAGCTCAAGCAACAGGTGCCTCTGATTGAGATTGTCGGTGTCATTGAAGCGGAGCAGCCATGCGGTGGTACGCCCTACCTCAGTGAGGCCAAGAATGTAAGGGCCTTCGCGGCGGAAGTGATCTTCCCAACGGTCTTTTCTTGGGTGGTACAGCCGGGTTAAGTCGCCTGAATCTGGATCGATACTGGAAAGGTTTGGTTCTTCGGGGATTGGCGTGTGATTAGAGGGCGGGTTTGAGGTCAAGTTTGCCGCAGAAGAACAGGATGCGACGACGGTAGCTCGCGAAGCTGCGGAAGCCTCGCGCGGCTGCCTTGATTTGCTGGATCACGCTGTTGAAGCCCTCGCTCATCGCGTTGCTGATGCGGTGCGTAAAGTAGTTGAGCAGCTCTGGCAGGCTGGCCTCCAGGCTCTTGGCCAGTTTGACAAAGACCGGCAGCCGTGAGCGCACGGCGCGCTTCTTCCACTTGGTGAAGAACTCGTGTGCCGAGACTTTGTCGCGCTGCTCCCAGAAGCTCTCGAAGGTTGTTTTCATCTCCCACGCACGGCTCGTTTTCAAGTTGATCCGCACCAGCCGCTCGAAGCTGGCAAAGGCTTTGTCGCTGAGCTTCTCCAGACTGCTGAGCCAGGTGTAGCGCGTACCCTTGAGTGTGTCGTCGCCTTCGGTCATGAGCTTTTTGTTTTCCGCGCGTCGCACCAGGTCCACCGCTTTGTTTTGCTCGGCGCTGATGTGATAGCGGTCATGCACGATGTCGGCCTGTGGTGCTGCGGCTCGCGTGCCTGCGATCATGGATTTGCCACGGTCCATGGCGGCTGCCTGCACCTGCTCGCGCTGCTCCTCGGGCAGTGTTTGCCAGAGCGCTTCCACTTCCTTTTGCCCNNCTCCCT
>TBL_comb48_EPIDRAFT_1000297_pt1 | contig 39146 bp, 39 predicted proteins | sample TroBogEpilimnion_37_FD_10681 | JGI IMG/M metagenome (IMG submission 10681) | reverse complement strand
CAGTCCAGCCCGTAGCTCCAGTCCAGCCAGTCCAGCCCGTAGCTCCGGTGACTCCAGTATAGCCTGTGTAACCAGTGTAACCTGTAGCACCTGTCCAGCCAGTCCAGCCTGTAGCTCCTGTCCAACCAGTCCAGCCCGTAGCTCCGGTGACTCCAGTATAGCCTGTGTAACCAGTGTAACCTGTAGCACCTGTCCAGCCAGTCCAGCCTGTAGCTCCTGTCCAACCAGTCCAGCCCGTAGCTCCGGTGACGCCAGTGTATCCAGTGTAACCTGTGTAACCAGTAGCTCCCGTCCAACCAGTCCAGCCCGTAGCTCCAGTCCAGCCAGTCCAACCCGTAGCTCCCGTAACTCCGGTATAACCTGTGTAACCCGTATAGCCCGTAGCTCCAGTCCAACCCGTCCAACCAGTAGCACCTGTCCAACCTGTCCATCCGGTAGCTCCCGTCCAACCAGTCCAACCTGTATCTCCTGTGACTCCAGTGTAACCTGTGTAGCCCGTAGCACCAGTCCAACCAGTCCAACCAGTGGCTCCTGTCCAACCAGTCCAACCGGTAGCACCAGTCCAACCCGTCCAACCAGTGGCTCCAGTCCAACCAGTCCAACCGGTAGCACCTGTGACTCCAGTGTAACCCGTATAGCCAGTATAGCCCGTAGCTCCGGTCCACCCCGTCCAACCCGTAGCACCTGTCCAACCTGTCCAACCTGTAGCACCAGTCCAGCCTGTAGCTCCGGTCCAACCAGTCCATCCGGTAGCACCTGTGACACCAGTGTACCCAGTATATCCCGTAGCTCCAGTTTTACCGGTAGCACCTGTCCAACCAGTCCATCCGGTAGCTCCTGTCCAGCCAGTCCATCCGGTAGCTCCTGTCCATCCAGTCCAACCTGTAGCTCCAGTCCAACCTGTAGCTCCCGTAACTCCAGTGTAACCAGTGTAGCCAGTATATCCCGTAGATCCTGTCCATCCCGTCCATCCCGTGGCACCAGTCCATCCTGTCCAACCGGTTGCGCCTGTCCAACCAGTCCAACCCGTCCAACCTGTAGCTCCTGTAACACCCGTGTAACCAGTGTAGCCAGTATATCCAGTTGAACCTGTCCATCCCGTGGCTCCAGTAACACCAGTTGCGCCAGTGGCTCCAGTAGGGCCAACCGTATGGTAATATGGCAAATCAATCCAATGATTCACACCGTCTCCTAATTTCAGATAATGGGTTTCAAGTTCGTACCCAAACTCGCCTTGAGCTAGAATAGGATTATCAGCAATCCATACTGCGGCATAATCTCGCCGCAATTGAAATTGAATGAATGGCATTCCCTTATTACTCTTTCAGACTATTCGGCTCGTCCACAATCAAACACTGGACCCATAGGATACGACGAAGCAGCATTGCCTCCATCAAACCCGATGGCCGGAGCGACTGGACCTGTAGGACCAGTAGGACCCGTAGGACCACCACTTTCTCCTCCACCGACGTACGGCAAAAGATTCCATGGCGTAACACCGTCGCCAACTTTCATTTGACCCGTATCAATTTCCGTACCAGGCTCACCGGCTAAAAGAACAAAATTAGGGTTCCATCCGAGTTTAGTGTTACGACGTAACTCAAATCTTACGTTACGAGTACAAGTAGACATTATTCATTTCCGTCCAAAATAACTGACCCAGAACCATCGAGTACACAACCACCATCGTTATCGGAGTAAATAACTTCCTGGCATGGATCGGGACAAATACGACCAAACGCAGATAAGAAGTAAGCTTCTACTACTCCAGATGTAGATCCTGTAGTATGCTGAGTTTCCTTTATGGGTTTCGTGACTCCGCAACACCAGTCGGGCTTGTAAGCTTTAGCTATCGCTTTTCTTCGTGTACTTTCTGTCCACAATGACGTATCCGATGTCTTGTTCACAAAACTACGTTCTTTGCCGGTAGATTCATTGAACGGAAACCGGGAAATGTCGGGAATATCGATTTTTGGCTCAGCTTTGTATGAGTACCATCCAAAGATGAATATGAGTGTTAATGAAATTGTGGCTGCCACAAATGAGATATCAATCTCCATTGTAAGAACTTGTGTTTCTAATTACGCATTGTGAACAATGAACTCACTTGTGGTTGGATTATAGTAGATTGGAAAAAATCCTTCAGGAAGATCTCCTAATGCACGAACGGGTGCAGCGTAAAACCCCCCAGGTATTGATGGACGAAGCATTCCTCCCGTCGCATCTAGAATAATTGAAGTTCCGACTGGTTCGTCATTATTATTGGCTTCATTTCCGATTACAATGCTATTAGGGCCGCCAGACACTGCGTTTGCACCGATGACTACCGAACCGGTTTTAGGAGGATCATCTGGTACTCCGGGAAACGTACGGGCATTGACACCAATCACTACACATTCTCCCACCGAAGACGTATGCGACCCAATACACACATCGTCTCCACCAGATATTGCATCCTTTCCAATAGTCACATTATGTCCGTTTGCGCTTATTGTAGAGTTCCCGATTGTTACATCCGCAATAGATGAGTAAATCGTGTGGCCAATAGAGACAGAACTTCCTGCTGCTTGAGTCAAAAGACCAACACATACATTCTCAGTACTTGATCCAGTAGCTCCGGTGCCGAGATAAACTGAACCAGGATTAGATGTTCCGCCAATCACCCACAGTTTTGCAGTATCATCCCAGACCAAATACTGGTTACTTGATGTTCCAGTAATACCAATTCCGCCTCCACCACCATAAATAGTTCCCGAAGCATAAATGTTATCTACATTGGTAAGATCTACCCTGATTTCATACCCTCCACTCCCATTCTCCACAATCTTTGGGGATACGAGGTGTTGAAGAAGATTACGAGTATTTGATCCGGAAAACGGATCGTTTCCACCTCCGGACATTTGTTTATAGAGATGGACAAACAGTTTAACTACTTTCCGGAGTCTAAGAATATGGAGCCCCTATTTACTTCCACGTCGCTAGGCGACAAGTATACCCTATTTCCTATTGCTCCGAACGAAGAAGACCTGTACAAATTGTACAAGAAGGCGGTAGCTTCTTTCTGGACAGTTGAGGAGATTGAGTTCCAAAAGGATAAGGAAGATTGGGAGAAGTTGTCGGAGAACGAGCAGTATTTCATCAAGCAAGTCCTGGCATTCTTTGCAGGTTCAGACGGAATCGTCCAGGAAAATTTGGCTACCCGATTCCAGCGCGATATTCAGTCACCGGTAGCTCGTTTGTTTTATGCGTTCCAGAACGCGATGGAAGGTGTACATTCCGAGACGTATTCTCTGCTGATTGATCAGTACGTCAAGGATCCCGAAGAGCAGAAGAAGTATTTCCGCGCAATCGATACGATTCCGTGTATCGGCAAGAAAGCCGACTGGGCTCTAAAGTGGATTGATTCAGGCGATTCGTACGCTACCCGTCTAGTAGGATTTGCATGCGTCGAGGGAATCTTCTTCAGTGGTTCGTTCTGTGCGATTTATTGGCTGAAGAAGCGTGGACTCATGCCCGGTCTAACATTCTCAAATGAACTGATTTCGCGAGATGAGGGTCTGCATACGGAGTTTGCGGTGACGTTGTACCATAAGCTGCAAAACAAGATTTCAAAGGATCAGATTGAAGTCATTATTCGTGAAGCTGTCGTAATTGAAAAGGAGTTCATTACGGAAGCTCTGCCTTGTTCCCTGATTGGAATGAATGCTCGCGATATGTCTCAGTACATCGAGTTTGTAGCGGATCGGCTGGCACTACAGTTTGGGATTGGCAAGATATACAAGTCCACGAATCCGTTTGATTTCATGGAATTGATTTCGTTGGAGGGTAAGACGAATTTCTTCGAGAAGAAGGTTTCAGAGTATTCTAAGCCTGGTGTCGGAATGAAGAAGGAGGATATGGTCTTCAGGACAGACGAGGAGTTTTAGAGGAAGATAACAGACAGACTTGTCGGTTCTCGAGGTTCTAATGTAGCAACTCCCGTTTCAAACACTCGGAACAACTCTAAATTTTGGTCGGTATAATCTTCATTCGCTTTATTTGTATGATCTGATACATCTCCATAAAGTTGAACAAACATCATTTTTAATGAAGACCATGATCTAGGAACGTTCCAGCAAATAGGTGGTGGTTTCACACCTTTCAAAGCAAGTTCTAAGCATGGTTCCCACGAACTCTTGTCGTCTGGATGCCACCGATGATTGAATATCAGACGATCAATGGGTAAGAATGCTCCTTTCATTAATGCATCTTCATACTCCTGTAGTAAAGGAAGAGCGTCGACAGACCAAATACAAGCGTGAGTACTCACAAGACGCGATGTAGGTTCACACTGAACCATTCCGTCTCGTATACAGAACTCCAGGCTTTCAACACTTCTCGCTTCAGGATCAGTATTATCATGCTGCGTGCCCAGAGAAATCACATCCCAAAATCCGAGTTTTAAGTTAGACATAAATAATTCAACGTCTGACCGTGAAACTAAAAGATGGGCGTCATCTTCCAAGACAAGACACACTGGTGCATTTTTAAGACCAGTGCGAATTGCATTAATGTGTGCTAATCCACATCCCGTATGTGGCATACTATGAATAACTCCGGGAACAACTAGAGCTTCAGGCCAGTCTTTCATTATTTTTTCTAGGCGGTCTGTGCGATGAGGTAAATTTATGACTACTACAGGAATCATTTTTATTTACAAATATCAGATTTCTTCGAGTTTTACCTTACCATGATTGGCTGACCGAACAACTCTCGGCAATTATGTCTGCATTGGCAATTAGGATCTTGTGAGAGATATCTTCAAGTTCAAAATGATAGACCATGAATGGCATTTCTCGGAAGACTTCGTGTAACCGAGGATGGATATCTGCCTTGACTTCCTCCTTCTCATCCGCAAATCGGATCTTGTGCCATGCTGTAACAATCATCTTCTCAGATTCATCTGCAAATAAACGGGCATCTCCAGCTGGTACAGATTTGCTGACGGTTGACTCACGAACTTTCACGACCTTACTGTACGATCCATCGGGCTGTAATAACTCAGTTCCCAGAACTACGTCTGATGCACACACCGATCCATTCCGCGTTTGGAGTTTTGTAGATCCAAGGAAGCAGGTAATACTTACCGTAATACTCGCACTCACACTTCCATACGAGTTTGTGAGAGTTACAGTAGCAGTATATGGTCCCCAACCTGGTGACGAATTACCTACACCTCCAATTGAACACGATCCCGGGATTAGACCGGTCACAGTTCCATTCACAACAGTTTGTGTTCCGTATTCGTACGTTACAACACTACGACTCGTAACTGTTCCAGATTCAGTCCATGTTAACCCGGCAGAATATGGAAATAATGATGCGACTGTTAGATTGGAAAGTTGAGGTACAGGAGTGATCTCTGATCCACTCCACGCAAGACCATTTTTACTTGAGATGATCGTATTGCCAGATCCATTATTTGAACCTACTACGACCCAACTTCCGCTTCCCTGGGCTACGCCGTTACCGTATCCAGGGATGTAGTCTCCAGTCTGTTCTACGCGCCATCCTCCATAGTCCCCGGTATCTCCGTTCGTAGGATCGTACGCAAAGAATGGTTGGCGATGGTTAGTTCCAGATGAGAACATCCAAGTATTATCGGAAAACGCAACTCCTGCTCCAAACGTCCACTCAGTTGGATCATTGCCGAACGGAGGAGGTCGCCATATGTGAGACGTATCGGTGCTTCCATCAATCGCTACGACCCATTCAGTTCCATCGGATGATACAAATGCACTGTTGTATCCAATCGTAAGAACGAACTGATTAGACCCGTTCTGTCCTAAACCAAATGCTAACCCGTGGCGCGAGCTACTGTTATTTGATAACTCGGATGGAATAGCGGCAGAATGCCAGCTAGTCCCGTTATCATTACTATAGAGGATTACAGTTTCGTTATTTGAAAGGTGACCCGTTACGACCCAGTTGCCGTTACCATACGCAACTGCGCGTCCCTCACCTGTTCCAAACTGAGTATCGGCCCCACTCCAATTAATTCCACCGTTTTTGCTTGTAAAAATTGTATAATCTTCATTGTTAGCATCACCTGTCGCTACCCATACTGGATTGTACTGATCATTATTGAATGCCACACTTGTTGCGCGAGTACCTGGCATTGCTCCAGAGCAAGGATACCATGACCCAGCATTATCAATACTGTACTTCATCGTCTGGCCACTACTACCATTTGTACTATCGTCTCCAGTCACAACCCATACACCATTGCCGTATACGACTGAACGAGCTAATGGCTGCGATCCACCAGGGAATAAATTACTCGAAATTCCGCTGGGTATCTTGAACGACTGACCGCCGTCAATACTTACCAGAACGTTCGTTGATGGTCCTGTGGGATTTGAATCTCCAACAGCTACAAAAATACCGTTTCCGTACGCTACTCCGCGTCCAAATGACGGGAACTGGTACGATAAATCTCCGAGGGAAGGAGCACCTGGTGTCATAATAAAAACCCAATTCGAGTTACCGAAATGAACAGTAGCACCGCTTTCAAAACCAGAATTTTGGACTGGATCAATGTATATATATACGTCTTGCGTAGGATCTATCTGGTTAATTGCATCCTCAAGTGTAGTATTGGTTATTGATGAAAGGCCGCATCCTTCAAAGTGAACGATGTTTATGTAGTTATTATCGAATCGTAAATAAGTTAGACCAGCTAGATTAGATACATCTAGAGTGTCAATGTAGTTATTATCGCAACGTAAGTACGTTAATCCAGAGCACTGAGATACATCCAACCTAACTAAAGAATTGTTATCCACTCTTAAGTATGTTATAGTAGGACACTTTGTGACATTAATTGATAATAATCCGACACTATTGGCACGAAGATAGGAAATTGATCCACCCTGAGACACATCAATCGCAATTCCAAAGATTTCGGTATATTGGTACGTATGGGTAATCTCCTGCTCATCTTCAGTTACAGCTATCGTGTCCACAGTTCCATCTCCCCAGTCAACCGTCAACGTTCCAGTAAACGTAATGCGGAAATATAACGTCCCGGATGGATCACACTGTGATGTATCCGACTTCATAAAAATGGGAGTATTGTACGTATTTGCCGGGTTGTACGCTTTAACAAGAAAACCGTCTTCAGCATAATCTCCTGACAGTGCAGATCCATTAGTTAAGTTCTGAAACGTTCCTCCGGAAATGTACGTATCTCCCAAAATATCAGACGCCATAGTATTCGGTTCTACATCTCCAAACCCCGACCCAGTCGGCTTTCCAATTTGAATGTATGCAGTGTTGTCACTACAGAAATGCGTCTTCAGTGCAAATCCAAGATTTCTTCCATCTGGAAATTGAGCGCCTCCATTTGTAGGATCATTATTTTCATTTGATGTTCCGGAAATGTACACTTGCTGATTAATATCCGAAGTTATTAAACTAATGTATGTATTGCACGAATCGTTGCCGACATACCGAATAGGGTAAATACCTGCCGACTCAATATTCCCAAATAATCCAGCAGTGAACCCTATCTGCCCCCCACCAGCAAGATACTCGCCAGGATTATGTTCGCCATCTGATTGCAGATACTCAGTCGTTGCTCCGGCAGCTACAAGAAGCACACCGTAAGGGAAGGAAAGTAGTGTCGCACCGAATAAATAAGTATAATGATTATTACTTCCAGACCCAATTCCCCAATAAGGACCAGGCTCTAAGAATTCCGAAATCATGTAGATGTATCCATATCGTCCTCCATGATTTCCTGCAAACTCAACGCCGGGTACACCTTCATCAACACCATTCAATGACAGACAGTTCGAAGTACCAACGACCGCAATTAAATTGGGAATTGTTCCAACTGGAGCATACGATCCCTCTGGAATCCAAACAAGTTGATTAATTTTTACAATTCCGGTCTGATCTCCAATTGTAAACCCACTATAAGTTTCACCTGTAACTGGATCTATTACTAATACAATACTATCCTGACCCCCAATTTGGCTATGCGATGATGTGATATTATTCCAATCAGAATCGTTAGTTAATACTGCAACATACAGGTATCCATTTGGTGCGAGTAATGACGTAAAAGAATACGTATAATTCCAGCCACTTCCAAACTCCTTCAACCAAACTAACTCAAACTCTGACGTAAATTTCACCGCAAACGCATTCTGCCCGTAGTGGTATGGCCGATACGCTGTCAGATTTTCACAAGTACTCCCCGTAACATAAATATTACCCTGACTATCAACTGTGATAGAGTCGGCTCTGACATAAGTATTTCCAGACCCGAACGTTATGCCTGAAATAAACGATCCTGAACTCGAGTACCGGGCAACAAATGAGACGTAATGGTCATACGTTTCACTTCCAGCAAAAAGGACTTTAAGTACAGTTTCGCCTGCTACCACAATAGTTCCGTCTTCGCAAATCACATTTCCATTCACGTATGTATAATTCGTACCCGATCCGATCTGAGTACTCCAAATTGGATCATTGGGGCTACGTCCAGGTGGAGGTGGGAACTTCTTTTCCTTATTGGCCGATGGTAAGAACAGCGCCTGCGAGCTTGCCGTTAATAAAGGAATAGAGTATGCCGTATTAAACGGCGAAATCTTGGATCCTACAGAACCAAGTGCGTCTCCAGCAACTGACGCATACCGCCGAAACTGTGTATACTGTGACGCATCAGGTGTTGGCATTCTTGTTTTAATGAGAGTACTTGTTTTTGAGGAAGGCTGCTACATCAAACGATTTCTTGAATAAGGATGGCTTCTCACCACCCTTGCGAGCAAAGGCAAGTGGAGTAGTAGGTGCAACTTTAATAGCGGCAAAATGCTCCTGAGCCCGGGCTTTTACCGCATCGCGATCCGCTCGTAATGTAATTCCCGGCTCGGTTTTCTTAACGTACTTGTGTACGATAGGATGGTGATCTACAATCATTCCCATCCTCTCCATGCGCTTCTTAAAGCGGTCGTGCATCGGCATTCTTACGTTTAAAGGAAGAAGCTTTATTCGGCATAAAAGTAAAATGCAGCTAACTTACGTTGCCGTGGTCGTTCTGGCCTCCATGATCTTCGTTCTGTCCGGCATGGTCGGTTACGTATACTGGCAGCAGACGCGCATGCTCCAGAACCTCCAGTCGCTCGCTGTCGTTCTTTCGACGCAGTTTGTTCGGCAGCCTCCACCTGCTCCAGAGCCAGAGCCAGAGCTAGAAGTAGAGCATGCGCCAGTCCATGAGACGGATGCAGATCTCCCTCCTCTAGTTCCTATCCAGGAAGTCAAGGAAGATGACCGTGTTTCGGTCAATGAGGTAGAGATTGTAGAGGGCCCGCCAGCTTCTGCCGCGGCTCCTGCTCTGGCGCCAGTTGCCGAGGTTGTAGATTACGAGAGCAAGACGGCGGTTCAGCTGCGTGATCTACTAACTGCTAAGGGTATTCCTTTCGGCAAGCGCGATGCCAAGTCTGTGCTCGTACAGCTAATTAAGGCTACGGCGTAAATATAGTTTGTTAGAATAATGAAGCTGTATAATCAGCATCTAGATACATTATCCAAAGGTCATCCAAAACTCTTAGTATTTGACTGCGAGTTTTGGCGTGTTTCTGGATCTTCAGGATTTATTCCAATCCCTGAATCCGATGAATTCTTTATTCCTCGCGAAATAGGCGGATTCTTTCTAACCAAGAACTCTGATGGAAGTTGGGAGTACAAGGGTTACTTTTTTGTGACGTTCACAAACCCTAAAGGGTACGATGTCTCTTTCATTTCATCTCAGTTCGCTTCGGTATCTCAAAAAACGGCCGATGACCTGGATATTTACCAGTCGCATCTGCAGATGGAATGGCATAAGGCGTATGAAGGTACGTTGCCAGCAAGTCAGAAACCTATTCTGAAAGAAAGTTTGGATCTGTATAATTCCGACAAGCATATTCGCGACAATCATAAACCTCCTTCATGGATCAAGAAGTTCCTGAAAGCTTATTCGGAATCGGTCATTGTGGTAAAAGGCCGGTCAGACATTGAAGCCTTAGAGAATATGTGTCGTATCCACGAGTACGAATATTTCGGTCCTCTGGATGTCATAGATATTGCTGAATGGAATCCCAAAAGCCGGCGGATGTGTGGAACAGCTAAATTGGAAGGAACGTACGATTGTGTTAGTCCGTACGTCGACGATCGCGGAACCAAAAAACGCCGCCTCAGGGATATTTTGCCGCTAGATAAAGCTCACGATCCCACGACTGATGCGTCCATGACTTTATTGGTAGCCATATACATTGTAGCGTCTCAGAAGAAATAATGAAGCTTGTATCGTTCGATATCGGCCTTCGTAACTTAGCGTTCTGCGTAATGGAAGGAACAAATAGATCCAATGTCAAAATTGTACACTGGGATCTGATTGACGTGATGGCTGAAGGAGCAGGACACGATGCCCCGAAATGTTTTAAATGCCAAAAACCAGCAAATTGGTTGAACGGCAAGAAAGTGTATGCTTGCACTCTCCACAAAACCAAATGTGCCAAACCTCCCACCAAACTGTCTCTGACCAAGAAGACCATTGAAGAACTAAAAAAGGAAGGTGAACCGTTTGGGATTGTATCTACCACCAAGAAAGGGTATGTGGATATCCTTTATGCACACTACAACTTGAATGTTTGGAAACGGTGTATTAAGTCTTCCAAGCAGTGTTCAGTCGTAGATTTGTCTATTCCCATCGCAGCATCACTGGAATCTAGGAGGGCATTATGGGAAGGCGCTGATCTGATTGCGTGTGAGCAGCAGCCAGATAAGCGAATGTTATGTGTTCAGGCCATGATCCATATGTGGTTCGTGTGCCAAGGTTTCAAGTGTTCCGGTGTATCTGCCACACATAAACTGACCAATATTCTCACCGTAGATCCTACGAAAACGTACAAGGACAGAAAGAAGACGGGTATTATTCATGCTACCGCACTTGTCCCAGCTCCGTGGAAAACACATATGCTGAAACATCCCAAGAAAGATGACCTTGCAGATACTTTCTTACAGGGGTTGTGGGTGATGGAACATACGCGTTAGAGTTTTCATAACTGTCTCGTAAGTTCACACAAATGGGCGATATCTTCGGAGCGGATTTTTTAACAAATACGAAGGTTTCGGAGTCAAACATGGATCTTCCCGATATGGCAGCCGTCGAGCTCCCCAGCTTTGGCGATGCTGATGCGCCTCGTCTCGTCCCCAACCTAGATGAGACGGGTCCGGTGCGTACCTCAGACGGTCTGGATAATATGAATGCCGAGGCGTTCTTCCCTTCACCATCGTCTCGCAAGATGAGTGAGGAGTTTGTCATGAAGGAGAAGTACGAGATCCTCCGCAAGTTTGAGCGTCTTGCTAAGCTTGGTGTCCCGATGCGTAAGCGCTTTACGCTTGATTCGCCGCTAGATGAGATGAAGATGGAGCTGGAGTTCATTCGTCGTGAGAAGGCGATGGATCAGACGATCAAGCAGTTCTGTGAGTGGTACATTACGGGTATGTCTGCACTCGAGTGGAGCTCGAAGAACGTCCAGATCATGAAGGCATTTGGTCTGAATCTTGATGGTCTATCCGAGTCTGCTCAGATGAATGTGGCCGATATGGAGGAGGATTTCGAGGAGCTGTACGATCTGTATGGCGACAAGCTCAAGATGCATCCGCTAGTACGTATCCCGATTCGTACCTGTATGATGGTGTACATGGTTCACCTCACGAACCAGATGGCCATGAAGTCGCCGATCCCGAACATGCAGGATATTCTGAAGACGAACCCTGATATTGCACGTCAGCTTGCCACGGCCGCAATGCAGCAGCAGTCACAGGGAATGAAGCAGGCTGCTGCACCTCCACAGCCGCCGGCCCAGCAGTCGGCAAGTCCATTTGCCGGTCTCCAGAACTTCATGAGCTCAATGGTTCCTCCTCCGCCACCCCAGCAGACGAATGTCCGGCCGCAGATGGCCGCTAAGCCGGCAATTAAGTACCCGAAGCCCCAGGCTCCAGCGATCCAGCGATCAGCTCCAGCACCGGCACCAGCCCCGGCTCGTGAAATGAATGCGCCTCAGGTCAATATTGACGACCTGCTCAGGTCAGTCAATGCTGGCATTACGGTCACGGAGACGAAGCGTGTATCCACCACCCCGAAGAAGGGTGGCTCAACGGGAAAGAACTCGGTAAGTATTAAGCTGTAATGGGGTCTAGACTCAGCAATACGTCTTGGTGCTGGAGTCCAAGGAGCAGAATTCCGGACCATGATCCACATCCTGAAATTAAAAGTTACGACCAGCGATGGAAAGAACAAGATGAAGAAGACGCGGAAGAACAATTATTTAATGATTGGTGGAAAGAAAACCGCTGGAAGTACGTGAAAGCTAAAGAGTATGATCACACTGACAACGATGAAAACAGCTAAAACATCGGAGCAGTTTTGGTATCATAGGCTGGCTGATCGCATCCCTTTAGCCCAGCTTTCTCGCGTAAGGCATGATCGGGGCTGTTGTGCATTCCTTCACGAGCGTATACTGACTTTCCGCGAAACAGTCCGCCAGCCAGGACTACAAATCCAGCCGTCAGGAGAAGCGAGACAACTAGATCACGAGTACCTACAAAACATACAGCGAACACTGCAACCCGACGAAGAAGGATGTTCTGCCCATACTCTTCATCGTTCGTGCTGAATTCGTGAACAATGTACCGGCTAGCCACATTGGTGAGCAAAATCATAATTCCAATTGTGAATGGCGATGACGCAATCGCATTAATATGCTTCAGCATCCTCTATTATTAATGAACAGGTGTTAAAGTTCCCTGGGTCTTGGGAGCTGCTGGCTTAGGAGTGGCAGTTGCTGGCGGAGGAGCCGTATCAGACTTTCCCGCTACAGCCTTATGTGCAACTGAATCTCCCTTCTGCAGCTTGCCGAGAATATCCTTCAGCGACGAGGTGGCAGGAGGTACGCCGGCCGACTTGGGCTGCTCCTTGTCCTTAGGCTTCTGCTCCTTAGGATCAAGGTACTCGATCGTGCTCGCCGCCGTCATGACGTACGCAATACCCAGGAATACTCCTACAATCAGACTCTTGTACACTGTCACATACAGAATCGCCGCGAGGAATACAGCGTGGCCTACAGGTGATGAGAGGAAGTCCTTGATGTGGGACGGAGGTGGATGACTAAAGAAGGCCACATACAGAATGATGAGACCCACTGATACAAGTTCAATCTGCGATAGCTTCATTTGTTTGAACGTAATATTTTTCTATCGTGTTTTGAATAACTGGGAATGGCGTCATTAGAAGAAGTATGGGGATCGTCATTTCCTAAGAAACATTATAGCATGGTCTCCAAGCCCGGAATGGCTCAAAAGGAAGAGCCTCGGGATGCTGAGCGTGAAGGACGTGTGGCTCCTACCCCTATTCACCGCTCGAACGCCGCGATCCAGCGCAATCGCAAGACGATTGACGATCTTACCAAGACCTTACCGATAGTCCAGAACGATGAGGAGGCGGAGTCGAATTATGCTCCTGCCCGAATTGGGGCTACTGAGCATTTCACGGCTACGAAGGCAGGGTTCACTAAACCGTTCTTCCCGGGAGATGACGGTACGAGTTTTGCGTATGCTCCTCCCTCATTTCAGGGAGCGGCGCACGATTTAAAACTTGATCGAATTATGCGAATGATCGAGCAGAATAAGACGGGGTATGAAACTCCTTCATCTCACGATATGGCTCTGTACGTGTTCACGGGAGTTATGACGCTGTTTGTACTAGATACGTTTGTGAATTTGGGTCGCCGAATGGGCTGATCACTAATGAATGCGAGTCTCGGTCGTTGAGTACTGATCAAACGTGTTATCAATGTACTCAATTTCCAGAGCAAGAGTGTAGTCTACAATCGTTGATTCATCTGGAACATACTGACTTCCGTTAGCCGTCCAGTAAATGAATCCCTGATTTCCCTGCTGAGAATGCAGGCGAGTGCGAATCCGCAGACGATCCAGCTTACCAATCGGTGGGCTGTACCGTGCAATATTCTCCTGAGCAGAATGGTCGTTGTACTCAATGAAACCACCAGATGTTACCAACGCCGGAATCTTGGCAAAGAAGCTATCCGTGTAAGTTGACTTATTCGCTCCGACAGCCGTCTCGTCAGATTTATTGAGACCTTCGATGTCCACTAAAAAGTAGAATGGTAGAGGTGAAATTTCACCCGTATCTCCTGAGAAATCAGTGGATGGAGCATTGGGTCCGGTCGCATACGGATGAGTTAGAATAGCACCCTGTCCCTGACTCGCCAGAGGCGGAAACTCTCCGCTCATCAATCGGATAGACACAATATTCTCGTACACGCGAGGCAGATAAATAACAAAATCGCCATTGGTCGGATACTTTGAGGCATCGCGATCAACCGAGTCAATTGTAATGACCTTCTTGACCGTAGTTAACGTTTTCGTAGGGCGCGAACCGGCTACGATCGTACCGTTGTAATCAAAGGCCCTGTTCATTTGTTATATTTCACACGGGAAGTTTTACAGGTCTTATTAAACCAACGCTTTCCTTTCGCAGTTTGTTTTGCTTTACGAGCCAGATCGGCATCTGTCGTGTAATGGGTCTTACCACAGGTCAAAAAGCTGGCAGCACGAGCATATCCCCACTGCTGAGCGGTCGCGCCAGGACGATGACCCGTTCGCCATGCAGCCATTCCGCGATTGTACGACTGCTTTACCAAAGAAAGAGGAACCCCAGTAGCTTTCGAATAAGCCTGTAAAGAATGGGCTTGGGGGAACTTCTTCTTCCATTCTAAGACATATTTAGATCTCCGAGTCTTCACTCCCTTGTCAGTTAAAAATGGCTTGTAGGCTTTAGGATTTTTCCACGACATAGATCGACGCCGTGTGGCTGTCGATTTGCGTTGTTTGTTTTGTTTGGCCGTTAAGCCAGTATGATACCGTTTAGGCCAATACATTACTTTATAGTCATAGGAATTGTTAGTTCTGCGAATATATCTTCAACATCTATATCGTCAAGAACACATGTACCCTGTACAATATTCTCGACGGCCAGCAAGAACTGCTTAAATACTTTGATAGTATCATCGTCTTCCCACGGCCCAAGATTATCTTCAATCATTTTTGCCATCTCTTCGGCAATCTTCTTGCTATCGTCAATATCCTTAAGATTATTGGGGTTTGTAATATTATTAAAGTCGGGAAAGTGCTTACGAATGTCATTAAAGAAATCAATGAGTTGTTGTATCAACTCTCCACTATCCATACAGGTCTCTGGAGAATACTCGTCAACTTCATCAATGAGTCGGCGGAGTCTGATCAAATTGTCATACTTTTCGCCCACACCGAGCTCATCGATGTCCATCTTGTTACTCCTTTCTTTACTGGAAAAAACGTTTCCGTTTTAAGATTTTAGTTGAGTTTTCACTCCGAATCCGTGTCGGGCTCGTGCTCGCCATTGGACGGGTAGAACCACTGCTTCGTCTTGGAAGACCAGTACGGCTCCAGATTGTTGTAGTAGGAAATGCCGTCCCAGTGACGCGAGCTAAACTCGCCTTCACCCTTGCCGACCGCAAACATCTTCGGCACGTGGCCGTAGTCAGCGATCTTGGTCTCCATCGGAATGATCTTGTTGTTCTTGGCATCCCAGAAATGGATGCCGTTGTTGCGATAGTCGTCGCCGCCAATCCAAATCACGTCTCCGTGCTTCGGGTTGGCCTCATTGACCTTCAGGACCTTGTAGGCCCACTCCAGCTGCTCCTCCTCCTCCATCTTGTGGATGCTCGGAGGCTTGTTGTCTTCAAACTCGTCCTCGTCGCCAGTGGCGGCCGGATTCTTCTCAAAGTACTCTTTCTCGTACACGTCCTCAACGCCCAGCGGGCAGTTACGGCTGTACAAGACCTTATCAAGGATTTCGAAGACTTCCGCCATTCTTGATAAGTTGTTATTGTAGCCTTTTCTGAATTCATGAAAACAATTCCGTTTTACACCTTGATCATGGAATGAGCGCCCCAGATCGTCAGAGCAGCAGCCAGCTGAGCCACCAGATGTTCTACGGCACGAGACTGGCTAATCTTACCGGCTAAGAATGCCCAGGCCGTAATTGCAGGGTTGAAATGGCCTCCAGAGATCTTGCCTCCTAACCCAATAGCAATAGCCAGAGCAGCGACTACAAAAATAGGATTTGTGGTGAACGCTACGGCTCCAATAAGCAGGGACGTGCCAAGGTACTCGACTAAACCGTGAGTATACATTTGTCTTGTTTTTATAAGGATGAAATATTTGGTCGTGAAGGGATTTTTGGGGTTTGGCGATAGATTAGAATCGCTTAAAATGTGCGTGTACTACGCCCAGCAGAATAACTTGAAAATATATGTGGATTGGACTGATCCTACCTGGACTCATGGCGGCGAATCGTTTTATACCTACTTCAAGCTGGTGAATATGCCCGTTCTGAATTCTCTGGACGAGATTCCTGCCGATGCGACTTACTATCCCAAATACTGGAAAGGGAATATCGAGACTCCGTTGACTCAGGAACTACTGAATCAGGATAAACAGTTAGGTATCAATATTGATCTCGCTACTGCAGATAAAAGTGTTGATGTTATCGTGTTTTCGTGTGTTCGCAGCCGTAACCTGTACGCGGATTCTGGATTCTTTGCAAGGTCGTTCCGTGTGGTAGATAAGAAAGTAATTGCTGGAATGAAAGAGCGTCTGAAAGTACCCCTAGCTACATGTATTGGAGTTCATGCGCGTGGAACTGACCGGGCTAAGCACACTATACGCAAAGAACACAGTATCCAGTTTATGGCGGTAGGAGCATTCCCATACGCTTCGAAACCTATGATCGTAGTAGGCGATGATGCATACTCTATTGAGATCTGGAAGAGGTACTATCCACACACCGTAGTATTCGGTACTCCGGCTCTTTCTTCAAATAAAGGAAACCATCTTGCTACGAAAGAAGAACTTACGGTATCCAAATACGATCTAACTGTAGAATTCCTAGTTGATTTCTTTACGCTGGCACATTGCGAGAAAGTCATCTCTACATTCAAGGATAGTCGGTTCGCACAGGAAGCACGCAGGTTACATCCATATGTGCGACAAATCGTAGGAAACGAATAGAATCCAAGTAAAACACAAATTCTCAAAATGCTGACCTCTAGAGGGTACAGAATCCCCAAAAGGGATGTGCCCAATCTACATCACGTAAAAGGTGTCTTGAATGTCAAGCCGTATATTCCTGCTGTATTCGTCCAACCGCGATTTGTGACCAAGTATCCAGTGTTCACCGAAGACGCAGAATACTTATACGTTCCAAAACATTACGGAATTGGTGAATTTGGACCCATAACTGAAACAAAGCGAGACGTTCCAAAAACTGATCCATGCTTTTGGGAGTTTGCAGGAACTATCCGCGAAAACCAGAAAGAGGTTGTGAATTCTTATATGTGCCCTGAACCTCGTGACGGTATTATCTCTCTCCAAACTGGAGGAGGTAAGACTGTTTGTGCCCTGTACATCGCATCTCAAATCCAAATGCCGACTATCGTACTAGTTCACAATACATTCTTGCGCGACCAATGGGTTGACCGAATTAAATCGTTCTTGCCAAAAGCTCGAATTGGAATGTGGAATGAAGATAGTACTTTAGATACATTCATTCAGGACTTTGTAATTAGAATTGACGGAGACGTTATTAAGTATAGGAACGATATCCATACACCACACTATAAGCTTCTAAAGAATATGAAAGATGAAGAGATTACTACACTATCAAAAATTATGAATATTCCGGCAACATTACAGTCTATTACATCAAGCATAAGGAAATATACATCCCACAGAGACATCACGATTGCAATGATTCAAGGAGTGATGCGCGAGTCAGTTTGTCCTGACCAGTTTAATGATATTGGGTTGCTTATCGTAGACGAGTGTCACCATATTGCATCCGAGGCGTTTTCAAGAACTATGTCCAAGCTGACGTCCAAGCATATGCTAGGTCTTTCCGCTACACCGGAACGCAAGGATAAACTAATGTACGTCATCAACTGGTTTCTAGGCCCGATGCTTTACCGATCCAATACGGCCGATAAAGTGGATGAGAAAGTCCGGGTAGAAGTCTACGACTTTGATCCGCAAGATGAAGAGTACAATGCCATTATTTATAACAACCAGGGTGTGATGTTCACTACCTTGATGATCAATAAGGTTGCCGAGTACAAACCACGTAATGATCTTATCGTAAACTTACTGGACGATCTGTCCCAGGAAGATAGACAGATACTAGTACTGACAGACAGAGTAGAACATACGAAAACTCTGTTTGAAGGCTTACCTGATAAAGTGAAGGAACACGCTTGTATTCTTGGAAGCAAAGTCAAGGCGACTGAACGTGCTAAGTTCTGTGAATCCAAGAAGATCCTGATTGCCACGTATGCAATGTGCAAGGAAGGATTTGACGTTTCGACTCTGAATACTTTAGTCATGGCCACATCGCGTCCGGACGTCGACCAGATTGTGGGACGTATTATGCGTACCGAGAAAACCAAGCGTGCTGTAAATCCTCTAATCATAGATATTGTAGATCCTGCTTTCCGTCGACAGTTTGGAGAACGGCTGAGGCTGTACAAGGAACGTAACTACCAAGTAGAAAAAATGACTATAGAATAATGGGACGTACACGTCGTGGAAAGAACCGCTTGCGTAAAACTCGTAAGGGCGGCAAAGTTCTTGCTCAGGGACATTTTGCTGCGATCTTAGATCCGCCGATTGCTTGCCGTGATGGTCGTGATATGTCCAAGTACGTCACTCGTATTTCCAAACGTAATCTGAAAGAGGATGTAGTGAGCCGTAACCATCCTCGCTTAATCAGAAAACTGAAGGAGATTGATCCTAACCAAAAATACTTTTTTTACCCAGAGCACTGTGAGCCCGGAATTCTTAGCGAGGAGAATAAGCTGGATGGCGTATCCTACAAGAGCAAGAAGAATTCGGAAATTGTTCTGAAAGGTTCGGATGTATGGAACCCGGATCTGCGCAAGACCCGATCATGGACGGCTTTCCTGAAACTGAAATCTAAGGGTAAGAAACTACCTATGCCGGAGAAATCCAAGGAACAGATAGATCATCTTTACAAGGCTATTAAACTCATGCATGAGAATGGGATTGTTCATGGCGATCTTCACGGCAAGAACGTGATTATGGCCGATGACGGTATGCCGCGCATTATTGATTTTGGTACTGCTATTGTCGATGCTCCCGAAAGCAAGATTGAGGAGGAGAATAACTCCATTGAAGATTCTTGGCCTTCATTAGATGCCAATTGGCGTATGAGCCGTTGATTCAACATTTTTGCGATGTTTCTTTGACAAGGTATGGGTATGCAAACTCTGTTTAAAAGGAGTCTTGTAGTTACACGCTTCGCAGGTATATTCATCTAACTTCACTTTAAAAATGCCTTTCTCTGCGTCTTGATGAGTTTTGCTTAAAAGGTGCATCTCTAAACTATGTTTAATAAAAGTCTCATAGTTACACGTATGGCAGATAAACTTATCTTGTTTTACGATACCTTGAACTCGGCGTATATGCTTTTGCGTTAGGTTGTGTTGATTTAAGAGAGCTTCCTTTCCAGTTGTGTAATTGCATAACTCGCAACTGAACATTATATTACTATTTCTTTTATGTTTAGATGTTGTTAAATGTTTATCCCATTCGTTCGCACTATACAATTGTATATGACACGATGAACAAAACCATCGTGTTATATATTCTAGGTGCTCTTTAGATTGGTAATGTATTTTGGTCTCTTCATTTGTATCACACCAAAAATTACAATATCCACATCCAAATTGACCCCGACCCATTCTTTTATTTTAAATGTATAAAATAAAAATACGAAACTCGAAATTTTCTTTGTATCAAGTTCTCCTACATTCACTTTGATTTTTGAAATTGGATAGAATAGGTACAAATTTGAGAAAATTCAAGTTTAGTATTTATATTTTCTTTGTGAACAATAATATTTTAATCTTCTAGATCGTAATCGGCACTCCTAGAATAATCATCAAATGGTCGATCACGAGTATCGCCATAATCTCCACGATCAGGTTCAATTGGCTGACCATTCTCATTCAATTGAACATCTTCCTCAAAGTAATCGCGATTCGTGTGCCCTCCTTCAGGCACATCGTCAGCTTTTACATCATCATCTCCAATCGTCTCGGCTATTCCGAGTTCCTTGGCAAATAACCGACGATCTTCGTTAGTCACAATGTACTGGGCAATACCAATATCCAGTAACATCTTGGTGACTTCACGCTCAGTATCCGTGAGCTGGCGTAGACGTTCCTTGAGAGTTTCACGTTCGCGAGCACGGAGAATCTCTACTTGCTTCTCGGAATCTTCTTTAGTTAACAGAATCATATTCATATCCAGATCACGATTCATTGCAGTCTTTACGGCTTCCAGTAAATTGCCATCGGACTTAATGGTGTCAATCAGTTCGTAAATGCGTCCCTTGACAGCATCACGGAACAGAGACTTGTCTTCAAAAGGATTGATTGACTCAATGAACTTACGGAACTCCAGGATCTTCTTTGGGGAAAACTGGAGTGGAGCCAGGATATCCAGTAGTCGCGAAAGCAGAGATAGAAGGGCAATACCATCAGTATCACTATCCACGAACTTGCGAATAAGTTCAAGTTTCAGAGTCTTTGAGAATCCGATCTTAACACCCTTCTCAATCTCTTTCCTGTCTGGGAACGTGTACCGCACCGTAACTTCTTCTGGCTGAATATACGTGGCTTCAGACGTAGGTTTCGTCTTCCATAACTCCGGAAACTTCTGGGAAACTGAAGGTAACATCTTAGCCATCAGCGTTGACCGAGTCTTGGTGCCCACGCATTCGGCAAACGTCTCTGTACCATGTCGCTCACCAGGATTGAACTCTGCTTTCTTGGGAATAATGAGTGGTAACGTAATACGGTTCACATCAACCGTTTCAGAAACCGTCAGTGCGCGTTCCTTAGCTGAATCGAACTGCGGTTTGAATTGAGCGTACGCGTTCTTAATGAACTTAATACAGTCTTCACGAACTTTCTTGCGGTTACGCGACACTTCACGCAGAATAGTAGCAAGCGGTTCCTTGAAAGAAGTAGGGAACGATTCCAGAATATCTTTCAGATCGGACAAAATCAGGTTGAGGACTGGAGTATCATTATCATCCAGAGTATCGCGAGGGAATCCTGAGAGGCGCACGACCTTATTGCCGAAGGAACGACGAGGAATGAGGAACGGGTTATGGATTTGGAGAATCGTGACCATTCCGGCAATACCCAGCAGACCTTCAAAGCGATTACGTTCAGTTCCTGGGAGACGTTTAGCAACGAGAGATCCTTTGCGGATATATCCAAGAACAGGTACGAGCTGAGACTCGTTTGGCAAGACCTGGAGACGGTTTAGCAAGAGATACAGTACAGCTTCACCAGCATTCTCCAAATTAAAGACGTTCTTCAGCTGGGTGAGAGAGCTGGCGAATGTAGGGTGTTCAGAATGAGTATCGGCAAGCACATCGTGGCTCACTACTAAGTGTCCATCATCATCGTACTCTTCCTGCGCAATATAGTTATCTGAATTGATTTCCTCGCCACACGATTTACAAACTCGCGAACCTTCGTACAGAGTAGCCCATTTGTTGTAAAAGGCAAACCGATCATCCATTTCACCGTCAAGCTGAGCTAGGGTATGTCCGCAAATCAGAAGAATACCATCTTTATCTAGAAACACATTATTGACCGGCGTGATTTCTTTGGTCAGGAGCCGGATATTGTAAGACTTGTCTGGTGGTAGAAGCGTATTATCTTTCAGAATAATGATAATGTTCTCGCGCATCTCAGATGATGCCTGCATCTTGAATTTATCGTATTCGGTCGTAGATGTAGTTTCTTTCGGCATCTGGTAAAACTTGAGCAATGCAACATACTCTTTTTGGATATTGGTACGTGCAGTTTCAGTCCATGCCTTTTTACCCTTATTAATAAACTCCTGGCGTTCCTGCGTCACGAAAGCAGTAGGCGCACATACTCCCGGCGTATCCAAGATTGCCTTATCGTCCTTATACTTGTAAGTAGGAGCGCGAAACACTCCAGACGCCAAGAACTCTTCGAACGTTCCAGTCTGCAAACATTCAGCAGGTGTAGATTCAGGTAACTGAATAGTAGGACGTTCATTCACTAAATCCGGAGCAATGAGCCCAAAATCTCCAGCATCGGACAGAAGCATTTTAGTAACGAGTTTCCCGGCATCTTCCTGCCCCATCAGCCACATACGAGGGTATACGGCCTTAGGCCATTTGGAAGCGTATACTTTCTCCAACTTATCGGAAGGAGCTACTTCATCAGCGTTCGGGAATACAATAGACAGTACTGGCGGCTGAGACTGGATCGTGTCAGCAGGAGGAAACCGTTCCTTCCATGATTTCCATGGAATCTCGGATAAGCGAACGTCATAAACTTTCAGGTACTTGTGGCCTTCGACATACGGATCAGTCGTTACGGGAACAGCATGAGACATAATGGCTTCGATGGTGGGGAATACTTCTTTGAGCGGTTCGGATGTCATGATCTTATTTGCCGATCCGGATGAAAGGAANGGGTGATCAGCGAGTGGGTGGGGAATAGANAAACGCTCGCCAATAAAAAATCCGACTCGACGAATATCGTCGCCAGTATTTGCGACAGATACATCATGCACTTCTACATTACCATCATCACGAAGCACACGCTTAGTTTTCACATAGTTTCCCAGTGCACGGATAGTTTCTTTTCCCTCTTCATTCACTAGCTCTGTACGCTTGATTACCGGAACACCCTCGGTTCCTTCTGAGCGGTAAGGACGAGGTAGAGATGCCAATAGAACAGGGTAAGCGTTAGGAGTACGACGAGCAGTCGGTTCATGCAGAGGATGGATACGTTCAGCGTACGGATACTTCTCAAAATCAAATCCGCCATAAATGGACATTAGCCAAGGAACATCTATTTCTCGGCGTTCCGTATCTATACGGTAATCAGTATCTGTCAGAATGACCAGCTCCTCGTAAATCTTGCGAATACGATCAACTTCGTTCTTGATTTTATAATGCTCGGCTTTGGTTACGTGATTACGTTTAGGAAGAACCTTCTGGAAATAATCCGTAAGCTGTTCTTCCAAAGTGAAAAACCGGAGTTCTTCTGGTCTTTGGACTTCTTCTTCGAAGTCAAATGATTCAATTATCTCCAGATCGGAGGATTCAAATACTACGTCCATCGTTATCTATGAGTGAACAATATTCCTCGATAGTTTTCCTTGCGGTTTCAAGCACCTTCTCTGGCGCCTTCTTGGTATTGAACCGCAGAACCATCTCGGGCTTGAGAGGATGAGGAATATCGTACGATACGAACTGAACCTCGTCGGCATAAATGACCTCTTGCATGAGTACGCCAACCGTGTGGCCGCCAATATCCAAAGATACACTGAATGTTCCCTCATCCTTCTCGTGCTTGATATTCTTGAGAGCTAGTGTGACATATTCGTCAATACGCTTCTTCAGAATTTGAACAGCAAGCCGAAGTAGCTCACGAGCCTTCAGAACACCTACGCTCTTGATTTGGAGATTAAACCAATTGGGACGTCCCTTTGCATCACGGGAATAACAGCGCTGAATGAGGAAGTTATCAAAGTACCGATCAGCATCCTTATCTTCAGGATGATCCTCAATGTGCTTCTTGCGCTGGTCTTTAGCCATATCAGGATCGATGTGCCAAGACGTGGTGGCAGTTTCAACCTGTGAAACACCCTCAGATTCTACAGCAAGACGACCGGTCATATGAACACTCTCGCCAGCCCGAACCTTGAGAAACAGGCACGGAGTTCCGAACTCAGGATCCTTCATCAGAATACCTTCACGGCCGGACTCGACCGTGAAATCCTCAGTGGTAACAATCTTGGCCTCCTTGATCACAGGCATGCGCAACTCAATCTTGGCATCCTTGATGACTCCGGACTCGTCGGGTGTGACGTTCACGGGCAACATTTCCATCCGATGCCTCAGCATCTCATGTGGCATCTGAGTCGTATTGTCCAAAATTTGGACATCGCGGATCACGACAGTCGGTATTCCCGAAAGAAGGATACGGCGAATAGCATTCACAAACCCTACTGGAAAGTGCACCAGCTCGGCAGTAAGATCACGGCCATCGTTGAGAGTCTTGATATTTCGAATCTCCGGCATTTTTGCTTCCTCCATTTCGTTATTGTTCCATCCGTTTTTTTCCTGAAAACTTGTAATGTCGCAGCCTTATATCTTCTATAGTGAGCGCGATGCTAACTCAAAGCAGGTTATTGAGACTATTAAGGGCCTGAATAAGGGCGGTCTGTACAAGTTTGTTCAGGTCGAGACTCTGGATCGCAAGCAGATCCCGGCATGGCTTAAGGCAGTTCCGACTCTCTACGTTCCCGACACCAAGGAAGTGGTTGTAGGTAAGGATATTTATGGCTATATTGCCAAGCCCACCAATTCGCGGAAGGAAGTTCCGTCTAAGAACGATGCCGGGGTGTCTGCCCCCAACCAGTTCGGAGAGTTATCAGCTTGGGGATTTGAGGGTCAGGGAATGATCGGCGAGTCGTATTCCTTATGGGATACGCCTGGCCAATTTGTGAATCAGGAAGGTACGAGCCGGTACACGTTCCTTGACGGTTCAAGTGGTGCACCTACGCCAGGCGGTCTACCGTCATCAGGCGGCCCTACGTCTAAGAATACGCTGGATGATAAGACCAAGTCGGCTACGAATGCCGATGTTCAGGCTCGTCTAGAGCAGATGAATAATCAGCGCAAGAGTGAGTTCACGGGTGTTTCGCGTAAGTAAATTTACTTGCGACGACGTCCAGCGTGCTGTTCTGGAGGAATGGCGCCCCATCCTGCTTCAATCGCATACGTTCCCGACTTGAAGGTAGCGGTAGTCACAATATTTGTGAGTACGACAATGAAAGAACTGATAACGAACAGCCAATGAATAACGAGAACAGATTTATCTTTAGGGACATATGCTGGAATCCACCAGTAAATGCCCGTAAACTGAATCACGATCAATGCCACGAAAATCAAGAAATTGATGATACTCGGCGTACTGATTTCAACTTGAGCCATAGAGAACAGCATCATGAATAACGAGAAACTTACCATCGTCATATGGGAAACTTCATCCTGCTGTTCTGCCGGTACAAACTTTGGGATGATATACATGATGACAAGTGTGAGCAAGATAAGGGAAACCGCCGTAATCCCTAATACAATGCGCCTATCTAGCTCACCCATTTACTTATTATGAGGTTTTAATACTATAAAAGTAATGTCGAAGAAGGTTCTCATCTCCGCGTTCTTCGACCAGTTTGTGTCGTTCTCTAAGGAACTTTGCGCAATGTACCCCGACGATCCCGACTTCTCTATGTTTTCTAGTACTCTTGGTCTCATGAAGATGACCAACCCATCTATGGTAGTAAAGTATGTTGTGGACAATGTCCTGCAGTTCGAAGATAAGATCATGAACTCAGATGAGTCGTTCTTTATTGATTACAAGTTCGAAGAGTATGCCAACCATGTTGACATGAATATCTTTCAGAAGATCAGGCAGTACATTGAAAGCATGAGTCCTGCTTCTAAGGAGCATGTGTGGAAGTACATTCAGAATATCCTTCGTCTAGCGAAGGCTATCCATGGGGAAAAATAGACTTAGTCATCTCTAAGCTATTTTCAAAATCTGTATACGTCGGAATAGTCACCGTATCAAACCCGTATAAATCGCGAGGCTTCAACGTTTGAAGTTCTAGAATCGCATCTTCAGGCTTATCAAAATTCCTGAACAAAATCTGATTTACTTCAGCTGGTGTCCAAACGTACTCCAACTCAGGTGAAGTCCAATCTTCAAACTCCCGATCATAGAAACTAGTCATCATTTCCTGCAAGATAGCGCGATTACACTTCCGGAACTGAACGATCATATCAATACGTCCCGGCCGGATCAGAGCCTTATCAATTCGCTCAGGGTAATTGGATGAAATAGCAATAATACGTCCCGAAGATTCCAGTGTACCGTCCAAGAGATTCAGCAGGAACGAAAGATCAATTTGCTCAGGCTCATCATCAGCGTGTGCAGCAGCCCAAGCTTCTTCTGGAGTCTTATCCTTCTTTGGCTCAGGCTTCTTGAAATTGCGACTCAAGATAGCATCGCCCATTGCGTCAATATCCTCAATGACGTACAGACGCTCATGGATAGGAATAGTATACTTCTCAGTCTTAGCTCCGTCGTAAACATAGATATCCTCGCTATAAAAAAGATGAGTGAGCTGAGCTTTCGTCTTAATTTGGGCTAGATGGATGTTGATAATGTGCCGACGGGCAGTATTGGCAATAGCTTTTACGGATGACGTCTTGCCACACCCAGGATCGCCGTGGAACATAAATCCCAGCGTATACGGAATTCCCTTCTTCTCATACCAATCCTTGCGGGTCAAGAAGAACTCTACGTGCTTACATACCTTCTGGCGCTGTTCAAAGAACACGTTCTGGAAATTACGGGTGGTATGGAACTTGTGCTTGTTGTAAATCAGGTGAGTTGTAGGCAGGGTGTTCTGAGTAGACTTCTTGTTCTTGGTAGATGTCATCATATCAAAATAGTACAGAGACGTACCCAACTTATTAGCCTGCTTACGCTCGTAGTCGGCATTACACCGTTCTACGAAATCTCGGAGGAACTGTGACTCATGATCGTAGCAAAAGATCCGAAACTTTATAGTATCGAGTTCTCCCTCGTTATGCTTCAAAGAAGTGAGCTGGAAATAGATATCGTTTTCTACCATGATGGGTTCAAACTCGTTAGGTAGATAGTCGTGATAGTTCATGAACAGCAGGTTTCGGATTGCAGGGATAGTGCTCACGTAATACACGACTGAATCCATTCGGCTCTGACTTCCAGAAACCGCCTGATTCGTTTGCTTTCCGGTCGTCTTGACAACACGTTCACACTCGATTGTGGCGCGAATAGGTTTGTTAGATGGTGGTGGAGGTGTAGAAGGTTCCAATCGTTTCCGGCGGCAACAAATTTCCTGGAATCGTGGAAACCATTGAGGATAAGACGCCACGATCTTATCGTACAAACTGATCCCTATAAAACTGTACAGTGGATTGCGTCCCATACCCATACTCATTCCCATCGTCATCATCATCTGATTCCGCATCAGATCCGCGGTACTCTGCATTTACGTTGTCAAAGTTAGAACTCTGAAAACGGAAATAGTTGGTAATATAAGATGGAACCTACCAAGATGAACGAGGCGCTCCAAATCTTCCGTGCAGTATTTGATATGATTACTGCTCTGAAGAGGCCTAGGCCACAACATTGGGACGCAGATGAGCCACCTCGCAAGAGGATTCGGCTAGAACCGTTCCAGGAAAATGGGGCTAAGGCAGTCAAGATGCCAGAGAATCATGTGATTCTATTTGTTAGTTAAGACCGCTTCATACACATATCCAGCGTAGGAACATTTACATTCATTGGTTTAGACCTCTTAAGACGTAACTGCTCAGATGCTTTTTCAACAACGTCAGTCGAAAGGCTTACGTACTTTTTGATATCACGCAGCGGTCCCTGAACGTTCATCGAAGGAAAGACTAGACGAATAGGATGAATTTCCGAAAGGACGATGTAGTTATCTGACGTAATGTAATCGCGATACTGCTCAATATCCAGTGGTCCACCAAACAGTCGTAACAGACTTCGTGGTGGGGCAGGAGACAGAGTACGAGTCTTGTATAGCTCAGAGTACATATGGTTCAGAAGAGCATGACGATTCCACTTGGAAGAATCGGGGATTTTATCGGAGTAAAGGTACGATAGCGCACACTCCGGAGAGCAGTAGTTGCCTTCGCACGTATAAATGTTGTTGTATACGTCATACGAAACCGGAAGTACACAAGGTACCCAGTTAAACGTATGGCAGCACCAAAAACAAGCTGTCTGGGGAGAGTACCGAACAGTTTGAACCTTGGAAAGTACATCTTTAAGCAGATCAGTATTGAACCGTTCGGTATTCTTTTCAACTGCGTTCAGGATATCTGAATAGGAGGTAACATCCCCTGCTGGAATAATGTAATTGTCTTCATTCTCGACAACCTTCAGGAAAAAAACAACCGGCGATTCGTCAATTTGAGGCTTCGTTTGGGCCTTGGCTTTGCGAGGAGGCATTTAGGTTACTAATGTGCAAAACGTCAAAACCGAATTTGTTTTCTAGGTTTAAAGGGATGCGGATCGTATGTATGACGAACGAAGGCCAACTTCCCATGATGAAAAATATGCTGAATTCTGCGCTGAAATGTGGATTACCGATGAACCTTTTTCATTGCTATATTATCGATAGCAATAAACCGGCGGCAGAGTATTCTACCACTGAGTTCAAACATATAACCACTCGTAAGTTAGAAGTTATACGTATGAATATGGATCTCGATACGATTTTGTGGGTAGATAACGATATCGTGTTTTTCCAGAACTGTTTAGGAGATATTCTGTCGAAACCTGGTTCGTTCGTAATGCAAGATGATGGTTGGGCTTTATGTACCGGATTTTTCTTAGCTAGACCTGGACCGTTCAGTAAGCAGATAATAGACAAATCTATTAATTGGCTGAAGGCACAAAAAGGTACGCCAAACGATCAGCACGCCTTCGATATTTCTCGTAAACTTTTACCAGTTGTAGTAAATTTACTCTCCCGCGAAGAGTACCCTAATGGTGAAACATATTTTGATCTGAATATTCAAAGTAAAGCCCGCATGGTTCACTCGAATTACCTTAAAACGACGGCCGAGAAAGTCCAGCGTTTCAAAGATCATGGAATGTGGGATGAATCGGATGTGGCGTTCAATAAAGTGTACAAGTACGCCATCTAAAACGAATTTAAGGATATCTAGAAATAGACCAGTACACAACCATGGATTTATCAAAGCAGTACCGTAAGCACACGCACCGCGAACATATTCTCTCCCTGCCCGATACTTATATCGGCAGTATTGAGAATGCAGATGAAGATCTGTACATAGTAGATGGCGAGAGCTTTAAGATGGAGACTATTCCATTCAATCCCGGATTCTATAAGCTCTTTGACGAGCTTCTGGTCAATGCCCACGATCACGTGGTCCGACTGAAGCAGAAGAATTCCGTAAATCCCGTAAAGCTTATTGCAATTGACGTAACAAACACGACCGTAACTATTCGTAATGATGGCGAGTCTATCGATGTTGAGAAGCATCCAGAATACGGCTGCTACATTCCCCAAATGATCTTTGGCGAGCTACTGACTTCGACGAACTACGATAAGTCTGAGAAGAAGCTGGTAGGTGGTAAGAACGGTTACGGCGTAAAGCTTGTAAACATCTTTGCCAAGAAACTGGTTCTGACTGTTGTAGATGGCGTGCGTGGACTGAAGTATGTTCAGACGTTCGAGGATAACATGACCAAGATTGGAGTTCCCAAGGTAACATCTTGCAAGACCAAGCCGTTTGTGGAAATCGAGTGGACTCCAGACTTCAGCCGATTTGGTTGGACCTCAGCGGCAATCCCTGCAGGGATTCTCCAGGTTATTCAGCGTCGCGTCTTTGACCTTGCAATGACAGTTGGGAAGGAAGTTAAAGTCACATGGTGCGGCACACATATCAAATTCCGCGATCTTGCAACCTATGCCTCCTGGTACCTGCCGGAAAACACACCCCTCGTAACAGAGGTGCCTCAGCTCGGGTGGCAGGTTGCAGCCAGTGATTCCCCGACGGACAAGTTCTTTAGTGTGAGCTTTGTCAACGGCATTTGGACTCGTTCGGGCAAGCATGTGGACGAAATTACAAATCAGATTGTATCGTACTTTGTGAGCCATTTGGAGACAAAGAAGAAAATAAAAGTACGTCCTGGACTCGTGCGCGATTCGCTGGCCGTATTCATCAACTGTTCGGTCGAGAACCCGAATTTCAGTTCGCAGACCAAGGAGGTGATGACGTCGAAGGTAAGCTGTAAGCTCTCTGAAGACTATCTCAAGAAACTGGTTCTAAAACTGAACATCGTGGAGACGGTGATGGCTCAGCAGGCTGTCAAGGATACCAAGGAGGCGTCTAAGACTGATGGCAAGAAGCAGTCTAAGATCACGGGTATTCCTAAGCTGGACGATGCAGTATTCGCTGGCACAGCCAAGAGTCACGAGTGTACGCTGATTCTGACTGAGGGAGATTCAGCTAAGGCTATGGCGCTATCGGGTCTATCACAAGATCAGCGGAGATTCTTCGGTGTATTCCCTCTCAAGGGTAAGCTACTGAACGTCAAGGATACGTCTGCCAAGAAAGTGGAGATGACGGAAGAGATCGCAAATTTGAAGAAGATTGTGGGTCTGGAGTCGGGTCGCAAGTATACGGATCTCAAGAGTCTGCGGTACGGCAAGATCATGATCATGACCGATCAGGATTATGACGGCTCGCACATTCGAGGTCTGCTCATTAATATGTTCCACGAACTGTGGCACGAACTGATCAAGATCCCAGGGTTCATTACGTACATGGCTACTCCCATCGTGAAGGCGAATAAGGGTGCTCAGCATAAGACGTTCTATACGCAGTACGCATACGAGGAGTGGCGTAAGACGGATGCCTCTAAGGGCTGGAAGGTGAAGTATTATAAGGGATTGGGTACGTCTACGCGCGACGAGGCGAAGGAGTATTTCAAGGTTCCCAACATCATTCCGTATGAGTACGATGTAGACAGCGATAAGCGCATTGACCTGGCTTTCAACAAGGCCAAGGCCGATGATCGCAAGGACTGGCTGAAGACGTACGATCGCGCCGACATCATTCCCAATACCAAGACACTGAAGTATGAGGATTTCGTGGATAAGGATCTCATTCACTTCTCGAACTACAATTTGGAACGATCAATCCCGAACATGATGGACGGTCTCAAAACTTCGCAACGTAAGATTCTGTACTCTGCTTTCAAGCGTAATCTGAAGCAGGAGATTCGTGTTGCCCAGTTTGCCGGATATGTCTCTGAGCACTCGGGCTACCATCACGGTGAGGCATCGCTGAATGATGCGATTGTAGGTATGGCTCAGGACTTCGTGGGTTCCAACAATGTGCCGTGGTTCGTACCGCAGGGACAGTTTGGCACTCGGCTTCAGGGAGGTAAGGATTCGGCATCACCCCGTTATATCCACACCTTTCTCCAGCCGTATGTCCAGAATCTTGTACCCCAAGACGACTTCCCATGCCTGAAGTATCGCGACGACGACGGTATGCCAGTTGAGCCCGATTGGTATGCTCCAATTCTTCCTATGCTCCTAATCAATGGATCGCGAGGAATCGGAACGGGATATTCTACTTTCATCCCACAGTTCAATCCAGCAGAACTTAAGGACGCCATTACTCAGTGGCTCAAGACCGGTGCAGGACTTGAGCGAGAGTTCGCACCGTACTACTCCAAATTCAAAGGCACCATTCGCAAAGTTAGCGACCAAGATTACGAAGTTCGTGGACTATTTAAGCTGGAAGGCGATACACTTGTAATTTCCGAACTCCCGATTGAAACTTGGACGATGGATTTCCGCGAGAAGCTCGATAAGATGCTGACTGATGGAATCATCAAAGATTACTCGGATACGTCTACCGACACGGACGTACTCGTAAAGGTCAAGCTGGGATCTGCTGGAGTGGCTCCGCTAGAGAAGCTGCTGGTTGAGAAGATCAAGCTGACCAATATGCACGCATTCAATTCCAAGTGCGTCATTCACAAGTATGAGAGCGTCGGTGAGATCCTGCGCGAGTTCTGCGGGATTCGGTTGGCACTGTACCGCGATCGGCTCACGTATATGTTGAAGGAACTGCGCGATAAGTTGCCGTATCATGAGAACGTGGTACGATTCATTCGGCAGCAGTGCGAGGATAAGCCCCGTCCGGAACTGCGCAAGAAGACGGCCGACGAGTGTGACCGACTTCTGGCAGGAGATAAGTTCGATAAAATTAAAGATGGGTATGATTACTTGCTAAATTTGCCTATTGCTTCTCTAACGCTGAAACATGCCCTGAAGCACGAGAAGGATCTAGCTGATTTGAAGACTCAGATCGCGGATTTGGAGAAGAAGAATGGAGCTATGCTTTGGCAGGAGGAACTAGCGAAGCTAAGATTCGCTTGATGTCTGCCAACTCGGATTCTAATGTCGTAACCTTATTATTCAAAGTCTGAACACACGAAACTAACATGGGAATTAAAATAGATGTTTTTAATGATTTAATGCCAGTTTCAGAATCCGAACTTACTAGACCTGGAAATACTTCCTCTACATCTTGGGCTACAAATCCAAGATGAGACTTTTTCTCTGGGTCAAACGTAAGATTATACTTCTTAGGCTTTAGTTTACAGATGTCGTCAAGATAACATCGTGCCGATACGATATTTTGTTTCATCGTTCGGTCAGAGATCTGTCCCCAAACACCACCAGCATTCAAACCATCTCCGGTTGTAGAGAATGAGAGTGTGTTTGCAGGTACAGCTCCTCCGTGAGAAATACGTACCATGTACGAGTTATCGTACGGTACATTGAGTGCCGAAAGACGAAGGTATCCTGTTGTACTAATAGATAAGTTGCCGGCATTATTGGCAAACACCATTCCGCCAGATCCGTCATTGCGTAACTGTAAAAATCCAGTGCCTGTATTTGTATTGGCCATATATACGTACCCGTTTGCAGACGTATTGACTGTTTCGACTGTACCTCCACCCCATCGACAAACCCAACCTCCCCATGTATTTGCTCCAGTACCTATTCGCGTCCATCTTTGATCAGAACTAGCGTTACTTGCACGTTGGGTTGGCCATCCTCCAGATCCATCTTGGCTATATCCAGTCAGAGTTTCAATATACCAGTACCCACCGGGTCCAGTAGGCGGCAATCCTACATCAGTACCGTTACGCCACTCGCATCTAGTTCCATTTAACTGAGCTGCATAGTATGCGGGCGTATGAACGGAATCAGCTACTCCACGATAATCTGTACGGACCAGAACATTACTTGAACCACCTACATTATTACTTGTTACGATCTCTCTCGATGTAGGATTATATGCCAGAGCTAATGTCTGGGTATTATCAGTCCGTACTGGATCGACATAAAAGCCGGCATTTGCAGGATTCAATGCTCCGGATTGTGCATTGATCGCAATCGAATTAGCTACCTGACCCGAATTTCCAGCGTTATTTCCAACAGCTACTGCATAATTGCCCTGGTTGGTTTGACCGGCACCCGATCCAATCGCAACAGTCTGAAGTCCTTGCACTGTGTTCCCAGCATAGTTGCCAATAGCTATTGAATTCGCTAGCTGTCCTGAATATCCTGCACTAAGACCAATAGCTACTGAGCTAGCACCTTGAGTTAATTGTCCCGCACTATACCCAATAGCTACTGAGCTACCACCCTGAGATGAATTGCCTGCATAGTTTCCAATAGCTACTGAGCTAGCGCCCTGGGTTGTTGTTCCTGTAGCTCTACCAACCGCTACCGAATAATTACCTTGGGATGTTTGTCCTGCTAGATATCCCAACGCGGTCGCAAAAGTACCTTGCGATGTTTGTCCGGCATTACTTCCAATATTAATATTTCCGCCTCCTGTAACCCAACCACTTCCGCTCCAGTAAATATAGTCACCTCGGTATGATCCATTCGGTAAGGTTGTTCCGGCAGCAACGGCCGTACTTGTAACAATCTCTTTGGTTGCAGCGTTATAAGCCAAGGCCAGAGTTTGAGCATTGTCCGAGCGTACAGGATTCACGTAAAAAGCATTTGCCGTTGCCGGATTCAAACTACCTCCACTGGCATTCAGTACAATAGTACTTGCTGGCTGGCCGCTATTTCCGGCATTACTTCCAATAGCAATAGCATTTGTACCCTGATTTGTTTGTCCAGCACCAGATCCAATAGCAACTGCAGACAGCCCTTGCCCTGTATTTCCGGCGTAGTTTCCTATCGCTACTCCATAGTTAGACTGGTTTAACTGTCCGGCAGATACACCAATTGCTACAGCACTAGAACCCTGTGATTGGCCGGCATAGTTTCCAATAGCTACTGATTGAGCTCCCTGACTTGTAGAACCGGCATTACCTCCAATGCGAACCTTTGCATCGCCTAATACCCATGCACTCCCACTCCAATAGATATAATCACTTGGCGATGTACCATTGGGTAAAGTTGTTCCGGCGGCAATAGCATTACTTGTAACGATCTCACTCGTCGAAGTATTATACGCCAAAGCTAGAGTTTGACTATTGTCTACACGTACAGGTGCTACATAAAATGCACTTGAAAAAGAAGATCCATTAACTGGAACTGAAGTAGCATTTAATACAATCGTATTAGCTGCCTGCCCAGTATACCCTGCATCGGTACCGATGGCAACGCAATTTGATCCCTGATTTGTCTGTCCGGCATTAAGTCCAATAGCAACGGCTTTCAGTTGCTGGTTAGTTAGCCCTGCCTGATATCCAACTGCAACTGTATAACTTGCCTGTGCTGAATTTCCAGCTAAGTGGCCAATCGCAATCGGATTGATGTCAAAATCCTGAGGCGGACCGATAGGACCCGTAGGACCGGTAACTCCTTGATCGCCCTGGTCTCCCGTAGGACCAATAGGACCTGTAGGGCCGGTATCTCCAGCTCCAGTTGCGCCAGGAGGACCAGTTCCGCCGGGACCGGTTGGACCAGTATATCCTGTAACACCAGGACCAGTAGGACCTGGCAAACCCGGTGCTGCACATGCAGTTTGGGTCTGTGAGAGCCATTGGCTCACCGATTGATACGGCATTTTATGTTATCCTGACATTTTCATATTCCTATCTTTACATTAAGAATGGCCCAGCAACCAACGTATCACGAGTTGTTGGCTGATATATACGAAGAGAATGCCGCCAATCAGTATGTATTTGATAGGTTTTACGAAGAGGAAGATGTAGACGCTTATGACGAGGATAAGTACGATGATCATGAAGTTCAAGATAAGGAAGCTTTCAATAAATTCGCAGGAAACCGCACGAAACCTGAAAACGTTGTAAAGCCTGCGCCGTCAACGAACGAGCAAGGTAAGGCTTCGTATGGGTACAATAAGGATATCCGAACAACTATTGTGAATATTGACGGAAGGTTCCGTGTAGTCCCAATTAAAGTTCCTGCCCGTATAACGCGCGAACAGTGTTTGGCAAACGAAAGTCTTACAGCAAATTTTGGAGATTCATCTGGAACTCAGTTTTCAGTTATGCTTGCCAGGCAGTATAAAAACGTGACCTCTATAAAAGTTCAGTCGTTAGAATTCGAGAACAGCTTTTATACATTTACGCATCTAGATAGTGTAACAGGAATTGGCCGGGAAAACACAACGATGAAGTTCATAGTGTATGACGATACAGATCCTTTTAATCCGGTAGAGCATACGTTATCTTTAACAATTCCTGATGGAAACTATGTTGTTTCTACGCCAGGTGCCACTGGTCCAACAAACGGTCTTATTGAAACTATCGCGCAGGCAATAACAGCAGAAGCTCTAGTTAAAGGCATTACCGGCTCAGTCGCTAATTCAATCTCAATCATCCAGAATCCACAAAGTTTAAAACTAACTTTTAATTTTGCATGGAGGTTTCATATTGAGTTTCCTGAAACAGTAGACGCGTTTACGCAAAATGGATTAGGATACAATTTAGGATTTTATAATACCCTTCTTAATATCTCGGAATCAAATCTTTTAATGCCACCGGTATGGTCATTAACAACCAATACAAGACCAGATGTCATACAGGATCGGTACATCTATATTGTTATTAATGATTGGGCTCAAGTACATCATCAATACTCAGACCAAACTGAATTAGCAGCATTCTTGAAAGTTCCTCTAACTGTCCCTAAATTTGAAGTACAGTATGATAATACTGCACTGGATACAGACACAAAAGAGTTCTTCTTTCCACAACCTGTAAATATCCAAAAACTCGAAATTTCTTTAGTAGACCAGTACGGAGCAATTCTGGACATGCAAGGTGGATCATTCTCAATGAGTTTGGCTATTAACGAGATCCTGCAGTCGAACATCTACGAAAAATTGTTGCAGATGTAGTAATATAATGGAGAAGTCAGTTCTGGAGCAGATCCAGGATCCTCACGTCGAGAACCGTTACAATATGACGTCTACGTCGCAGCAGTACCCGGCTCCAGCCCATAATGGTGCTGTATCTAACATCAATGATCCTAGTCTTCGGGATTTTGCAGCGCGACCTTACAAGATGTACTCCGATGGACCTGCCCTGTTTGGACAGACGAATCGGTGGGATATGGTAGGTCACATTCACAAGGAGACGCCTCTAAATCAGGTATTTTTCAGCCAGGATAATCTCGATAAGCTGCAGAGTGATATCCAGGCTCAGGTTCTGCTGATGAGCGGAGGGAAGTACCATATTGATCGCCAGAACGACGATGATCTTAAGCTGATTATGCGCAGCTACTACCTGATGTTCTCGCAGAACAATCCTTCGGCAGTTGCTGGTGAGCTAACCGATCTGAATTCTCGTGTAGTTGGATACGCTGCTGCCAAGGTTTACTCGGAGGTAGATTTCCATATGTTCTACCGTAAGGATCTAGAGGACTTTGCTGCACCCATCGCCAACCCGATGAATCCTCACGTTTATGGCACGCGTACAGGTGAGCTAAAGAGCTTCTTTTAAGTAATCAATGGACGTGTGTCAGTTTCACACTCGCATATACGGAAAACTCGATCAAACGTTGTACGTGTTTGAGCCCACTTGGGACTCATTCCGACCTATTACGAAAGTAGGCTGGGATGGTAAGAAGTTTTCTACCGATGAACCTTACAAGACCAATATCTTTTCGCCATACTACGGCTTTGAAAGTCCTGAGCAGAAAGTACTCTGTCGTCAGCTTGCAGAAACGACGGAACTTCAAGCACGAGAGATCAAGGAGCCGGTAGAGTTTTGGAAATGGGCAGGCCTAACAGATGCCTCATGGTTTCGTGACCGTCCTTGTATATTCCTGAATGAATGCGTGCCTCGCAACTGGCACGACTACATTAAGTATTTAGGATCTCGTGGAAAAACTCTGCGTCGCCGCATTCCTTCGGGACGCGTTACAAGGCGTTTAATCAGGAAGTCCTAAAACTATAAAATGAAGGTCAATATCATTTCGAACTTCAAGCCCCGCACTGGGCTAATGCACGACGTCCATATTCTGCGAGGAATGTTCTCGGCGGCTCTTGGAGAAGATATTCAGTTCTTTCGGGTTCATTATATGCTTCCCGAGTGCCCCGACGCAGATGTAAATGTGTTCATGGAAGTCATTTCACCTTCGCTGTTTCCGTATGCTGGAAAGAATATCTGGATCCCAAATCCCGAGTGGACGTACAAGTCTTGGATTCCGTACATTTCCCAGGTAGATGAGGTGTGGGCTAAGACTACGGAATGTTTTGAGATTTTCAGGCAGCACGGTCCGAACGTCAAGTATATTGGATGGACGTCGATCGATAAGCGCTGGATTCCTGAGACAGATAAGAAGAATTATTACAAGGCCATTGTACCTGTAGGTAAGAACATTTACCGCCATCCGAAGCCTATTCTACAGGCTTACCAGCGTCTACTGGCTAAGCCCGACGTGTATCGCAAGCTTCCTACGCTCCACATTCCTTACTCTGACACGGATATCCAGATCACGGTTCCCGAGGATATTAAGTCCAAGGTTGTTCTGTACCCCAAGCCGCTGAACGAGAATACGTATGATGAACTGTTTCTAGAGTGTGGACTGTGTATTTGCCTGTCTCTGACGGAAGGGTTTGGACATGCCGTGAACGAGGCTTTGTCTGCAGGATGTAATGTCCTAGTCTCGCCTATTCGGCCATTCACTGAAGATCTAGTTGGTGCTTTTGGATCAGGAGTATTCTATTCGCGCGAGTCGCGTAAGGTCGCTCAGCCTGATTGCCTAGGTACGTTTGTAGACTCCGATGTTCAGTCAATTATTGAGGCTCTGGAGCTGTATGTGGAAACCGATTTCAAGTACAAGCGTATCGGTTCCCAGCATTGCCGCGAACTGTATGGCGCTCACCACCAGTCATTCGTAGACCGTATGAAGCTCATGCTTCCTGCTCTCAACATCCAGCCTTACATTCTCAAGGATACCCTGCCAAAGGAAGATGTGCTTCCTGATGTGTCAATTGTCATGCTGACTAAGGATCGGCGTAGCTTTATGCCTTTGGCCAAGTACTCGTACATGATCCAGTCGTACCCCGAGAGCAAGTTGGAGTTGGTGATTGTAGACGATGGCGATGATCCGATCGAGGATACGTTGTTTGGAGTTCCGAATGTCCGCTATATTCGGTCAGAGACTAAGTTGACGATCTCACAGAAGCGTAACCTAGGAGTGAAGGAGGCGATGTACGATATTGTGGCATTTATGGATGATGACGATGTGTACCCGAACAACTCGATTCTACATCGTACGGCTATGATGCTGAAGGAGCCCAAGAAGGAGTGTGCATTCTGTACGACGATTCCGTGCTACGATATCACGAACTATTCTTCGTTCATGAACGTTCCTCCAATGACGCTAGAGCAGTCCAAGCGCGTATCTGAAGCCACCCTGATTTTCACGAAGAAGTTCTGGGAACAGCGTGGATTCCAGGATGATGTCCAAATTGGAGAGGCAGACGCATTCATTCACGGTCGTGAGCAAATGTGTCGTGAGTTATCGCCCCAGGACGTTATTGTAAGTTTGGTTCATCCCAAGAACACTTCAGCGCGCCGTGCACCTACGATGAAGGAACCGAATGGCAACCATTACGGGTTCAATGAAAAATTGTTTGCGATGGTATCGCAGATTGGCGAGGAACTTAAGGAGCAGGCTACGCCTACTGCTTAGAAGAGGCCGAACATCTTGCGAGAGCGCTTGTGGCTCTTGCGACCCTTGTGGGAGCGGCGGCGGCCACCCTTCGCGGCAGCACCCTC